>Ga0070740_10002082_pt1 | contig 24772 bp, 23 predicted proteins | sample Coa_R2_FD_67286 | JGI IMG/M metagenome (GOLD analysis project Ga0070740, IMG submission 67286) | Surface soil microbial communities from Centralia Pennsylvania, which are recovering from an underground coalmine fire - Coalmine... | ecosystem: Environmental > Terrestrial > Soil > Unclassified ...
CGCGCATGCGCGCACCTCGTCCGCGTAAGCCATCACGGCGGTCTCGTCGAGCAAAGGATCGAGCAGGTCAAAGCTGAACTGACAGGAGTCGAGGCCAAGCTCGTTTTTGACGATACGTACCCATTGGTCAGGCTCCGGCCAGCGTTTGACCGCGAAGCAGACGTTGATTCCCAGGTGCAATTGAGACATTGTGCCCTCCTCAGGCTTCGCCAGACATATATGTTCAATATACTCGCGCGGCTTCGCCGCGAAAAAGGGTTATATATTTTCTGTTTCGGCGAAAAAATCGCTCAGCGATTTTTTCGCCGAAACAGAAAATATATGTTTAAGGCTTAAAAAATGAGAGAGACTAACCGCTGACCATTTGATATCCTCTGAGCTTGCCCTTGTGCAGAGTTGCGAGGACGCCGTGCAGAACCCCTTCGCTGTAATCGCTGCCGGGATTGATGCAGACGGTACGCCCAATCTTGCAGGAGGCGTGAGCTTCGTGGATATGCCCGTGCAGGCCCAACAACGGCTGATAGCGCTCGATGGCCGCCCTCACCGCCGTCGAGCCAACCGGCTTGAAGCGCGTCTGGCCGAGGCTGCTCTGGACCTTCAAGGTAGTATCCAGTTCCGGCGCGTCGTCGAGTCCGCTCCCGTAGGGAGGCACATGGATGTTCATGACGAGTGATTCGGGCCGCTTGACCTGCGCCATGAGCGCGTCAATGCGCCGGGCCAGCTCATCCTCGCTGCACTCGCGCGGCGTGTTCCAGGGCGTGGGATTCGACCAGCCGAGGCTCAGCATTTCGCTGTATTCATCAAGCGGCACAATTGCCTCATCGGCATGACAGGCGATCTGACCGCCGTTGAGAGCCTCCAGCACGGACGGTGGATCATCGTTGCCGCCCATGAGATAGCAACGCACGCCAGTTCCGGCCAGGCGCTGATCCGCCAGCGCAAGCCACTCCTCCAGGCGCGCTCTCATCAGGCGCTCAAAGAGCGGCTCAACCCCGACCGAGGCGTAAAGCTCGTCGCGCTCACCCTCCCGGCAGCGATAGGTATAGAAGCCCTTATCGGCCATGACCTTCTCGTACTCCCGCACCTCGGCCTCCGAGGAGAGTTCCAGGCGCTGCCCATCCCCGCCGGTAAGATAAACCCCCGGGCGCGTCTCCTCAAGAAACACAATCGCCTTCCCCAGAATATCGCCGCCCATCACCAGAATCTGAGCCTTGTAAAACTTCGCCGCATTCAAGAATTTGCGAAAGCAGCGATTCGAGCCATGCACATCGCTGGCATAGTAGAGCGTTGTAGCCATCAGTTTCCTACTTTTGATTCAAGTTCAGACACGCGCTTCTCGGCCAGCGCAACCTGGACGCCGCAATCCCGAAACCGCTGCAAGATTTCCGGCGAGGCGGAGGCGTCAGTCACCAGCGTCGAAATCATAGAGATAGGAGCGACCACAGCGGAGGCGCAAAAGCCCAGTTTGCTGTGATCCGCCAGCACGATAACGCGGCGCGCACGCTCCATCATCAGGCGATGCAGCGAGGCCGCCTCGTAATCCAGCTCGGTCACGCCTATCTGCGGATCGAGGCCAGCCGCGCCCAGCACGCAGATATCCGCGTAAAAGCGTCCGAGGGTAGCTTCGGCGATCGAACCGGTCATCATCAATTCGTCGCTGTGCAGATTCCCGCCAAGTACAATCACCGCAATGCCGCGCGAGCTGAGCAGGCTCGCGTGCGAAAGCGACGCGGTTACAACCTTCAGATGAGGATGGGGGGGTAAAAACTGCGCAAACTGCGAAGTGGTCGTGCCCTCTCCCAGAAAGAGCATCTGGCCAGGCTCGACCAACTGAGCTGCAAAAGCGCCGATCAGGCGCTTTTGGGCCGCGTACTGTAAAGCCCGGCTGTTAAAGCCCAGTTCCACGCTTTTGGTAATATGCACCGTCGCACCGCCGTAGGTCTGGCGCAGAAAACCATCCTGTTCCAGCCGCTTGATATCGCGCCGGATCGTCATTACCGAGACGCCCAGCTCGTCGGCCAGCGCCTGCGCCTCGATCGATTGATGCTCGGCCACACGCTCCAGAATCAATCGCCTTCGTTCGCTTGCCAGCATGACAGGTCCTCCCTCAAGGATGTCACAAAAAAGAACAAACTATCACAAATTTTCATTGACAATGATTGTTCTTTGCTGTATACTCTATCCAACAAAGCCTATCTTTGTCAAGATTTCTACCTTCCTCTGTAGTGCATTGAGTGTATGATATTTTGCCTGGCGACGGGCGAAGGAGTAGGTACATGCAAGCCGAATCTTCTTCCACATCATCCTCATCCCTCTATGTACGGCAATCATCGGGCCTCGTCCGGGAAGCGTCGGTGATCGATGCCATCATTTTCAACGCGGTCTTCTCGGCGCCGGTTGGCGCCACGCTGGCCTTCGGTATTTTTTATGCCCTCGGCTCATTTCCAGGCGCGGACATGGTCGTTGCGCTGCTGATCGCCTTCGTGGTCAACATTCCGGTGTGCATCATGATGTCCATGATGGCGTCGGCCATGCCGCGCACGGGCGGCGACTACGTATGGATCAGCCGCATTCTGCATCCAGCCGTGGCCGTGTTCAGCAACTTCTCAGCCGCGATCTCGGCCCTGATCGGTGCGGCCTTCTGGGCGCGCTCCTTCGCAGTCCTGGCGCTTGGTCCGGCGCTGGCAGTGCTGGGCGCGGTGACTCAGAACAGTGGATTAATCAACGCGGGCAATGCAGTCGGAGGAAGCGACGCGACAGGCCAGTTATGGACCTTCGGCCTGGGCCTCCTGCTGATCATCATCCTGGCCTTCGCCATGTCATCCGGCACAAAGGCCGCCTTCCGCGTGCAAAATATCTGCTGGACCATCGCCAGCGTGGGGACCTTCCTGGCCTTTCTCGCGCTCTTGATCGGCTCGAACTCAACGTTCATCGCCAACTTCAACGCCTTCGCCCAGCCATATACCCACAGCGCCAACTCTTTCCAGGCCCTGCAGGACGCCGCTGCGAAGATCGGCTTTGTGTTCACGGGAGGGCATCCTTTCTCCTCGACCCTGCCGGTCGTCGCGGTCATCATGACCTTCATGATGTGGAACTGGTGGTCGGTATATATCGCGGGCGAGTTGCGCTCAGCCGGTAAGCTACGCAGGCAGGTCTCCATCATGATCGGCGCGCTGGTGTGGGATACGCTCTTTATGATCATCGGCGTGCTGCTGCTCTATCACAGCGCCGGCGAGCGTTTCATCGCCAGCATCAACGCCCTGAGCGGCACGCCTGGCTACACCCTGCCGGTCGCCCCCTACTTTAACCTGATGGCAAGCATTGTCGCCAACAACGGCTTTTTTGCCTTGTTGATCGCGATAAGCTTTCTATTCTGGAATCTCCCGGCGATGTTCCCGAATACCTTTATGCCGGTACGCACGATTTTTGCCTGGTCCTTCGATCGCATTCTGCCCAGCAAGCTCTCGGAGGTGAGCGAACGCACGCACGCGCCCATCCCGGCGATCATCGTCGCCTCGGTCATCGTCACCGCCATCCTGGCCTGGTCGGTGCTCTCCAGTTCATTCGCAACATTGCTCTCTATGGGCGTGCTGGCCGGCGTTGTGACCATTCTCTCGGTGAGCGTGGCGGCCATCGCTTTCCCATTCCGCCGGCCCGATCTCTTCAAGAACTCGCCCGCGAATGTGAGAATTGCCGGCGTGCCGCTTCTGCCGATCGTCGCTGTCCTCTCGATTCTGGTAATTGGCGGACTGGCCTACCTGGTTCTCTCGTACCAACAGCTTGGCATCGCCACTCAGCAATTGGGTCCGCTGCCAGGCTTCATCTTTATGGGCGCACTGATCGTGATCGGCCTGCTGATCTTCTACATTGCGCGCTATGTGCGAGCCAGGCAGGGGATCAACCTCGATCTGATCTACAGCGAACTCCCCCCGGAGTAGTCATTCCTTGCAGGGCGGCCCTCGCGGTTGCCCTGCAAATATCGTACATTTGGATAGAACTGATGTCGTTAGCCGTGTGTATCAGGGAGTCTGAGTATGTCTCATTTCAGCGCGGATGATCCTGCCGATCGTCCCACTTCGTCAGTCCTGGAAACGCTCTTTGGGCGTGCCAAACCGGTAATTGCCATGCTGCACCTGCTGCCGTTACCCGGTCGTCCGCTCTATGACAGCAAGGGAGGGATGCAGGCTACAGTCGATGCGCTGCGGCGCGACCTGGATATTTTGCAGGAGGCCGGGGTAGATGGTCTGCTCTTCTGCAACGAGGGAGATCGGCCCTATGCGCTGCATATCGATCGAGCGCAGAGCGCGGCCATGGCGGCGGCGATTGGCGAATTGCGCCCGCATATTCACTTGCCCTATGGCGTTGACATGCTCTGGGACCCCCTGGCGGCGCTGGCGGTGGCGCAAGCCGTGCGTGCGAGTTTTGTGCGCGAGGTCTTTACCGGCGCGTATGACAGCGATATGGGCCTGTGGCAGCCCGATGCCGCAGCCGCGCTGGACTACCGGCGCCAGATCGGTGCGGAACGGGTTCGCCTGTTCTTCAATATCGAGCCGGAATTTGCGCGGCCAGTCTCGCCGCGTCCCATTGGAGCGCTGGCCCACAGCGTCGTCGTCTCCTCGCTGGCCGATGTCATCCTGATTTCGGGTCCGATGGCGGGCGCGGAGACAAACCTCGATCATATTCGGGAGGCCAAAGCTGCCGTGCCCGGCACGCCTGTACTGGCAAATACGGGCGTGCGCATCGAGACCGTGCGTACAACCTTAGCGGTGGCCGATGGGGTCATCGTTGGCACAGGACTCAAGCAGCATGGGTACACCTGGAATCCAGTCGATCCAGAGCGCGTGCGGCGCTTTATGGACGAGGTGCATGCAGCACGCTCATAAAGTGAGGTCCGGCCATGACTTCTCGCTATGTTCTTGGAATTGATGTCGGCACAACCGCCTTGAAAGCCATCGCGCTCGAACGCGAGCGGGGGATCGTCGCGCAGGCCGAACTGCCTCACGAACTGCTCTCGCGCCATCCCGGCTGGGCGGAGGAAGACCCCGAACGCTGGTGGACGACCACGCTTGAGGCTATACACGAACTGCTGGCCGGCGTTCCGGCCACAGCGATAGAGGCCATCGGCGTCTCCGGGATGGTGCCGGCGATGGTGCTGCTGGATGAGGACAGCGTTCCGCTGCGCGCGAGCATCCAGCAGAATGACGCGCGGGCGATCAGCGAACTCGCAGAACTGCGCGCGGCGGTGGATCTGGACGAGTTTTTGCGCATCACCGGGAGCGCGCCCAACCAGCAGAGCATCGCCACCAAGTGGCGCTGGCTGCAAAGGCATGAGCCGGACGTATTGCCGCGCGTCGCGCATCTCTGCGGCTCCTACGACTTCATCGTCGCGCGGCTGACCGGCCAGTACTCGCTTGAGGAGAACTGGGCGGTGGAGAGCAGTCTGTACGATGTAAGGCAGCACCGCTGGCACGCGCCCTACCTGGAATACGCTGGGATCGATCCGGCAATCCTCCCGCCTGTGCGCCAGCCCATTGAGGTCGTCGCCGGAGTGAGCGAGAGGGTAGCGGAGATCACGGGATTACGGGCCGGCACACCGGTCGTCGCCGGCAGCGCCGATCATGTCGCGGCGGCCCTCGCTGCAGGCTTAACTGAAAGCGGCGATATCCTGCTCAAATTCGGGGGCGCCGGCGATATCCTGTACTGCGACACACGTCCCGATCCCGATCCGCGCTTCTACTTCGACTACCACGACATCCCCGGCCTGACGCTTATCAACGGCTGCATGGCCTCCAGCGGCTCGCTGGTCAAGTGGTTCTCCAACGAACTGGCCGGGGGAACGGCTCCCGATATCCTGGACCGCGAGGCGCAGACCGTCGAGCCGGGAGCGGGCGGCATCATCGTGCTCCCCTACTTCCTGGGAGAGAAAACGCCCATCTTCGATCCAGCCGCGCGCGGTGTCTTCGCAGGCGTCATGCTGCATCACACGCGGGCGCATCTGTATCGCGCAATTCTGGAGGCGGTCTGCTATGGCTTCGCGCACCACCTGGCATTACTACGCGAGGCCGGGCGTCCCGTGCAGCGCGTCGTCGCCGCCGATGGAGGCAGCCGGAGCGCGCTCTGGATGCAGATCGCCGCCGATATCGTAGAATTGCCGGTGCAGGTCGTAGCAGGCGAGGCCGCGTCTGCCCTGGGAACTGCCTATGTCGCGGCTATGGGCGTGGGAATGTTCGACGCCTGGAGCGAGATCACCCGCTTCATCTCCCAGGGACCGGCCTATTATCCCCAGAGCCGGGTCGCTCCCCTCTACCGCAAGGGTCTGCAACTGTATCGCGAACTGTATACGCGATTACAATCGTATCTACCCGAGCTTGGTCGGCTCGACGCACCACCCTTGTAGTCCGGCTTTATCGCAACAAACCGGGCCATTCCTTTGCCATTCGGGCTATCTCCACTGGCCCAAATCTCCCGGCCCTATGCAGGCAATCAGGCGTAGTACGTTGAATAGAGCAGGAGGCAGCAGTGGGAGATGAGCTTATGATAGAATACTATGGATGTGGCAAGCCGGCTGGAAAAAAGCCACTGCGCCGTCCGAACTATTTCGTCAGCCCGCAAGAAGACCGGTGGATCAATGCTGGCACGGGTACCTGAAAACACACGAAGGAGTCAACATGTCTCACGTCAAACTGGATGTTTTGCAAGAAAAAGGCTTCGTAGTCCTGCGCGATTATGCAGGCCCGGCTGTTTCACCCGCAGAGTGGGAGAGCCTTGAATATATGGATTGGAAGAGCGGCGGGGATACAAACTTCGCCCCCATCGCTTCCGCGCTCGGCGAGATGGAGTGCGCGGGCTTCTGGGATCACGGCAAGCCCGACAAGGATGGCATCTGGACCAAGAACGCCCAGGTGTGCCCCACGCTGGTCGCCTGGACCAAAATCGTGCAGGCCAACTATGGCCGCGTGCGCATCATCAAGCTCAATCCCAACACCTACGAAGAGGCCGTTCATAACCTCCATCTTGACGATAACAACCGTCTCAACCCCGATGGCGAGGGCTGGGTCGTGCGCGCCTGGCTGCAGTTGACCGACAACCCCAATTCCTACATGATCCTGCGCGAGGATAAGGACGATCCTTCGACCGAATCCCGCATCGCCCTGCCGCGCAACCGCCAGATGGTCATCGACTCGCAGCGCCTCTGGCACGCGACCTGGCATCCCGGTCCCGAGCCCCGCTACGCCCTGATCGTCTCCTTCGAGAGCGGCCCGGCGCTGGACAACTGGATCAAGAGCCAGTCCGCACAGACCACCCACGCTTCATAGATAAAAATATATACATCTAGCAATCTTCAAGATTTGCTCAAGATAGAAAGAAAAAACCTCTCAAGGCATAGGTTCTCAAGCTCGCTTGTGATACTATAAGCTGCGAGAGGTTTTTCTTTGCAGGAGTTACATGCGATGGCCCAGAAGATCCTGGTGATCGAAGATGAAGAGGGTATTATTCACCTGCTCAATCTCTATTTAAGAGATGCGGGCTACACGGTCGTGTCGGCCAGGGATGGAGCCGATGGGCTGGCGCTGCACGCGCGGGAGCACCCCGACCTGGTGATCCTGGATATCATGCTGCCGGCGCTGGACGGCTTCGAGGTCTGCCGGCGCATTCGCTCCTGGTCCAAAACGCCCATTCTGATGCTGACCGCGCGCGGGGACGAGGACGATCGCATCCAGGGTCTGGAACTGGGGGCCGACGATTACCTGGTCAAGCCGTTTAGCCCGCGCGAGCTGGTCAGTCGCGTGCGAGCAATCCTGCGCAGGGTGAACGGGCAGGAGAGTGGCCAGGGCGCGCGCGGGACCGAGACGCAGGAACGCCCGGCGCTGCGCTTCCCCGGCCTCTCCATTGATATTCTCTCGCGGCGCGTAGAGGTCAACGGCGTCGAGGTCATGATCACCCCGACCGAGTTCGACATCCTGGCGCTGATGAGCCAGTCCCCAGGCCGCGTCTTCACCCGCGAGATCCTGATGAACAAGATCTGGGGCTACGACTATTACGGCGACGGGCATATCGTCGATGTCCACATCAGCGCCCTGCGCAAGAAGATCGAAGCGAACAGCGAGTACCGCTATATCAAAACCGTCTGGCGAGTTGGCTATAAATTCGAGGTCGCGCCACGCTCATAGCGTCCTTTCGAGCGAGGATTCCCATGCAGCACAAGGAGAGATCGACGCAGGCAAGATGGTGGCAGAGCATTCGCTGGCGCCTGGCCCTCGGCTCCATGCTGGTAGCCCTGCTGGCCACCTTCCTCCTGGCCAGTATCATCCTCTTCATCATCAACATCTCCTACGGAGGCGACCAGCGTCAGCAATTGACCAACCTGGCGAATGGGACCGCCTATCGCATAGGCAAGAACTTCACCCGCACGAATAATCTCTACCTGGCTTCGCAGGAGGCCGTGCCCGGACTTGCCACCCAGAACACTACCGGCGAGGAGTACCTCCAGCTCGTCTTTGACGCTGCCCGTCCGGCAAAGCTCATCTATCCACGCGGAAGCAACGGTCAGACGCTGCCCACTCAACTGCTGGTTGCTGCGACCGATCCCTCAGTGCGGAGCGGCGATTTTGTGAAGATCTCCCAGGCGATCAGGGTAGCCCATAACGGAGTGAGCACGACCGATACGATTGGCGCGCACGGGCCGGGTAGTTCGGCGCGGCCATTTGTGGTTGAGCCAATCTTTGCCGACGCCCAGACCAGCAACCCGGTCATCGGTATCCTGCTCGTCATCCCGCGTTCGGCGGTTGACAACACCACCCCGCCCTTTCTGGCTACAGTTCGCCTGGCAGTTTTCATTGTAGCGCTGGTCGTGGCGCTGCTGGCCGGGCTGGCCGCCATTCTCTTCTCGCGCACGATCACGCGCCCGCTAGCAAAGCTCACCGGGGCCGCACGCGTGCTAGCGGAGGGAAATTATAGCGCGCGCGTCAAGACCGGAGCGCAGGGCGAGCTGGGAGAGCTGGCCAGTTCTTTCAACGAAATGGCCGCGCGCCTCCAGCAGGATGTCGAAGAATTGCGCCAGCAGGAACTGCGCCGCCGCGAACTGATCATGAACATCACCCACGACCTGGCCACGCCTCTCACTGCCATCGCCGGGCTGGGCGAGGCGCTCGCGGACGGCATCAGCCAGAATCGCGAGGACTTTCAGACGACCGGGCGCATTATTGTGCGGGAAACGCTGCGTCTGCGCCGCCTGGTGAAAGATCTGCACATGATGGCCAAGGCCGAGGCCGGGGCGATGCAGCCGCAGCGCCGCGCTGTACGTCTCGCGCCGCTGGTCGATGAAGTGTTCGCGACGCTCATCCCTGAGTTCGAGCGCGTCGACGTAGAGCCACGCAACAATCTGCCCTACAACCTGCCGACGGTATGGGTCGATCCCGACATGCTCGCGCGCGTCTTCGACAACCTGTGCAGCAATGCGCTGCGCTACACCCCCGCCGGCGGGCATGTCTCAATCGACGCGGAGCGGGAGGGAACGATGCTGCGCATCTCAGTGACCGACAGCGGCCAGGGCATTCCCACAGAGGCGCTGCCAAGAATCTTTGATCGCTTCTACCGGGCCGATCCCGCGCGCCAGGCCACCACAGGCGGCAGCGGCCTGGGCCTGGCCATCGTGCGCGCGATCGTCGAGGCGCATGGCGGCAGCGTGCGAGCAGAAAACGTGCAAGGGGCGGGCGCGCGCATCAGCTTCACCCTGCCTCTGGCCTCTGCAAACTGGGAACAGATGGCGAGCGAGACGACCATGCCTCTGCCCCGGCGGGCGCTGAATGGCGGCGCGGCATCTCCTCCTGCTCCCATCCCACAGGGCGCGCCGCAACCGGCCCGGCGGGGCGACGCTCGCCCAGAGAAGCAATAGAGGCCGGATTTGCCCCGACGTGCTATACTACAGCGTAGTTTGATCCTGGTGTATACAGCAAATGCAGCGAAGATCGGTAAAAGGACGTTTATGGCCACGCAACCCTCTTCTCAAGATCAGTTTATCTCTCATTTTCTCTCACAGGTGGCCCATGAATTGCGAGCGCCGCTCAACACCATCAACGGCTACCTGGATCTGACATTGGAGGGAATTGCCGGCGAGTTGAATGAGCAACAGCGCGAGTTCATCCGGCGCGCAAGGGCCAGCAGCGAGCACCTCTACGCCCTGCTCGAAGACATCCTGCTGATCTCGCGCGCCGATTCCGGTCAACTGCACCTGAAACGCGCCATGCATTCTCTAGAAGAGGTAGCGAAGGGAGCAAGAGAAGAGCTGGAACTGAGCGCGCTGGATTCCGGAGTCAGCCTGGAGGTCGCGCTGCCTGCTGATTTGCCCGACCTCTGGATTGACGCCGTGCGGATGCAGCAGGTCCTGCGCAACCTGTTCAGCAACGCCCTGCACTTCACGCCCGCCGGCGGGCGCGTCACCATCAGCGCTCGGCCCCTGCATGCGCAACAGGATCAGGAGCAGCGCATGGTAGAGATACGCGTGCAGGACAACGGCTGCGGTATTCCAGCGGAGTATCATGAGCAAGTTTTCGAGCGATTCTTCCGAGTGCCGCGTCCCGAAGGAGGGCACAGCAGCGGCCAGGGCCTGGGGCTGGCGGTTGTGAAAGAGATCGTCCGGCTGCACGGTGGCCGGGTATGGATCGAGAGCACGCCAGGAATGGGCTGCACCGTCATCTTTACGCTCGACGCCTTGCGCCATCCCATCTAAAGCAATGGATGCCCTTGACTCGCGGGAGATTGCGTGCTATGCTCATTTTATTCCAGTGTGTGTCAGTCGATCGGTTGGCGCAAGAGGGCGAGATATGGTAAATCACGCATTTGGTGGTGGCTGGTACATTGGAATCAGAGGCCGTATCGTTGTCTGAAGTTCGCTCCAATCGAGTACGTTTGAAGACAAAAAGGAAGGCAGACAGACTATGGGTATGCTACGGGTCATGTCCCGGCGTGGTGACGAGCGGGTCGTATGGGATTACCAGAAAGCAGAAACCGGAGACGCAGAAGCTGCCGCGGCTGTACGTGAAGCCGAGCGCATTTTTTATGCGGAGCGCGCACGGGGCGCGACCGCCTTCAAAGTCGAGTCTGGCAAACCTGTAGAGCGGATTGAACAGTTTGACCGTACTGCCGAGCAGATCGTGATGGTGCCTCGCGTCGTCGGAGGCTAAGGAGGGCCGCTCATGTTGCAAACGCTGAGCCTCTTTCTGGGTATCTGGCTTCTTTTCCTGCTCCTGGCCATCTATTACCTGTCACAAACCCCCGATGGCCGGGTCGGACGTTTCCGCGAATCAATGAGTGAACACCTCTCGGCTGAGAGTCGCGCGAAAGTCCTGCTGCGCGAGATGCTCACTGAGGGCCAGTACCAGCAACTGATCAAGTTCGGCTACCTGGAGGTGAATAGCCCCTCCATCGAGAATCGCATTTACCGCATCCCCGGCTCGGGCGGCCTGGTGAAGGTCTACGAAAAAGGATGCGCGATAATGGAGCTCTGTCTCCAACCTGCAGAACCGCTGCCGGATGGGGATGTTGTGGTAATGCACAAGCTGATGATCGAGGCCAACGAACAGGAGTACTTGCAAAAAGCCAATCACTTCGCCCCCGGCATCATCTCTTTGCGTTGTCAACATCTCTAGTGCCAACACGCACCGCCTTCTCAGCATGGTGAGGACCTGCCCTTTCTCTCCAGGGGCGTACACTGAGGCACGACCACTTGCGATCGTGCCGCCATCTCTCAGCGGGTGGTGTGGGTTGAAACTTTCAAACGGGAGGCTATGAGCAGCTTCCCGCTTTGTGCGTTTCCCTCTCGTCTAAGTATTATTACCGGGTTAATTGAAAAAGCGTGGCTCGTTGAGAGTGGTGACGGGTGGTTTTTATTATTTTTTGTATGGTGTAAAACAGTTATGAGAAACGATACGGTGTTTGGAGGGAGGCTGGCTGTTCTCCTGAATAATCTCAGCGTAGTGGTCAGACCCTCGGTCGTGGTCGCCGTCCTCTCGGTCGCATTGATCGGCGTGGTAGCCATAACAAACCATTATAGCGCGCTGGATTTTGTTCACCTGGGAACCGTGTGGGCCAACCACGATCCAGCGGGAACGTGGGGATACGATGGGCAGTTTTACTACCAGATCGCGCATAATCCCCTCCAGGCAGGGCAGTTTATGGACAACGCCCCCTTTCGCTATCAGCACATCCTGTATCCCCTGGTAGTAGGCGTTCTCAGCCTGGGACAGACCTCGCTGATCCCCTTTATGCTTCTGCTGGTCAACGTCCTGTCGGTTGTCCTGAGCGTGGAGATCCTGGCAAGTCTTCTGAAGAAATTCGGCTTCTCCCCCTGGTTCAGCCTGGCCCTGGGACTCTATTTTGGCCAGGCGGCGGGGATTCTCTTTGACACAGCAGAGCCGTTCACCTACTTCCTCGTTTGCCTGGGCGTGTGGCTCTTTGTCGAGAAGAGTCGCTTCTGGCCCGCCGCGCTCATGATGGGCCTGGCTACGCTCTCGCGAGAGATTGCCGTGCTCTTCCCCATCGGCTACGCCTGCGTGCTGGCCGTGCAGAAAAAGTGGCGGCCACTCGCCGAATTTGCGCTGCTGGGGATCGCGCCTCTCTTCATCTGGCTGCTGATCCTGAGAATGATCTTCGGGCAAACGGGTGTGACCTTTACTCAGCCGTTCGAGCATGTCCCTTTCGCCGGCATCTTCTTCCACGCTGACGCGCCCAAGAAGTTCTATCTGCTCCTCCTCCTCATGTTCCTTCCTACGCTCGCCGGCTGGGGCCTGTTGTTTGTGGACCTCTTCCGCAGGATTATCAGGGGTACGGGACCATTTCTCCTGAGATTCAGCCCGATGTACCTGATTTTAGGTGCGAACCTGCTCATGATTACGTTGATGAACCACCATTCTTATGATGAGCTTATCTCCTGCGGGCGCATCGCCACCGGCCTGGTGCTGGCCGTCCTGCTGTACGGGATGGAGACGCGCAACAAATGGGTTCTGTGGGGCGCGCAGTTCTATACCGCCACCTTCCTGATCTTTGTCGCCGGCACACTTCTCCATGTACCATCATTTATTGCATGAGGATTCGAGGTCTCTCAGCAAAGTGAAATAACCTACGCTGGCGCGGCGTGGGTTATTTCACTTTGTCTCCGCCTGTACGTATATTTTTAGCAGGAAACAAGTTAGTGATGAATACTCTCGACTCTGGTAGAGAAATCACTTATAATCAAAAGGAAATTATCCAGCCTGAGGTGCATGTCACCGGCCTGGAAAAGGTAGGTGTTGAACATGGAATGTCCCTACTGTAAGGCGCAGAACCGCGATGGTGTGCGCTTTTGCAGCAATTGTGGGCGGCAGATGCCCCAGACGCAGCAGGCTGTAAACGTTTCTGCTGTTCCTCCTACAGTCGTGGCTCCGACCGTTGTGAGCACTCATGGGAGTTCTAGCTCGCTCTCACCCGGCACGCCACTGCAGGGTGGGCGCTATGTAATCAGACAGGTATTGGGGCAAGGCGGCATGGGGGCCGCGCTCCTGGCAACCGACAAACGCCTGGATAGCAAGCTGGTCGTCATTAAAGAGCTTGTTTCAGACAGTAACGATCCCGCTAAACTGAAGGAAGACGAGCTGAACTTCAAGCGCGAGGTTGTAACGCTCGCGCATCTCGATCATCCGCTGATTCCCAATGTGACCGATAACTTTGAAGAGAACTCGCGTTTCTTTATGGTTCAGGAATATATTGAGGGCGAAAACCTGGAGGACCGTCTCGATCGCCTGAAGCAGCCAATGAACGAACGCGATGTCTTAATCTACGCGTCAGAAATCCTGGATGTGCTGGACTACCTCTCGCAGCAGACTCCTCCGATCGTCCACCGCGACATCAAGCCCGCGAACATCGTGATCAGTTCGAAGGATAAAAAGGCGCACCTGGTCGATTTTGGCATCGCCCGCGCCGACGTGGCGCGCAATGCGAAGCGCAAGCAGACCTCCGCGCTGGGCACGCCGGGCTACGCTCCGCCCGAACAATACCAGGGAAATGCGGACCCGCGCTCGGACCTCTACGCCCTGGGCGCGACGCTGCACCACCTGCTCACCAATCGCGATCCGCGCAATTATCAGCCGTTCAACTATCCGCCGGTACGCACGCTCAACCCACAGCTTGCGCCGGAGACAGAGAGCGTCCTGGTGCGCGCGTTACAGAACGATATTAACCAGCGCTACCAGAGCGCCTCCGCGATGAAGAGCGACATCGACCAGATCCTGTACAAGCGTTTTGGAATTGCCTCCGGCGCGCTCAGTGGCTATACCTCGTCGGGAACCATGGCGGCAATCACGCTGCCGGCAACCGGCGGCAGTGGAGTCAATGCGCCCGCCTTCGCCGGGATTCCCGCCCATCCGAATCCCCAGACGCCGCCACCGCTGATGCCCAACACGCCACCTGCGCTACAACCGCAGCCGGTGTTTCTCCCGCCCGTCCAGCAGCTGCGCCAGAGCCATACGGGTCGCAACTTCCTGCTCTTTCTTGTCGCGCTCATCCTGATTGGAGCAGTCGCCTTTGGCGCTTTCAATCTGGTGCGTCGCGGAGGAGGCACAGCCGCCGGTGGCACGCCGACCGCTGGAGTTGCCTCTAACGGCATCGGGGTGACGAAAGCGGCGGATGGCGAATATATCGGGATCAGTGACGGAACGTTTGCCTTCGATACCAGCCGTCCCGACGGCACATTCAAACAACAGGCCGCTACAGCCCTCAAGAACGGCAACACCAGCCAGGCGCAGGGTCTGCTTCAGCAGGCGATCAATACCGAGACAAACGATCCCGAAGCCTTGATCTACCTGGAGAACCAAAAGGTGCTGGGGGCCGGCGGTTTCCATGTAACCATTGTTGTAGCGACAATGCTCACCGGAGCGAACACCGGCGTTGGGCGCGACGATCTGCAGGGCGCCTACGTGGCCCAGAAAACGTTTAACGACGGCTCTCTGCTCAACGGCATTGGCATCGTGCTGCTGATCGCCAATGCAGGCAGCCAGGCCAGCAACGCCCCGGCGGTGGCGCAGCAAATTGTCCAGGCAGCGAAGGCCGACCCCACGATCATCGGCGTTATGGGCTGGCCGTACAGCTCTTATGTGGCCAACACGGTGGACATCTTCAAAGCGGCAAAGCTCCCGGTGGTTTCCCAGACCGCCTCCAGCGATCTCCTCTCGGGGATCTCGCCTTACTTTTTCCGCGTCTGCGCTTCAAACAAGGCCGAGGGGATTGCCGGCGCGAAGTACGTCGAACAGAAGTTGCATGCTAGAACCGCAATCGTCTTCACCGATCCGCTCAACGCCTATACGAGCAGCCTGGGCAATGATTTTGCCGGACAATTCCAGGCCGATGGGGGAAATATACTGGCTACGGAGAAATACACCGTTGGGAATGCGGGATCGGTTGCCTCAGCATTGCAGGATGCCTTAAAAAACTACAACAATCCCGCCCCAGATGTAGTTTACTTCTCCGGCTACGCCAATGATGTCAGTGTACTGCTCACTGACCTCCCCACAAGCGGGGCATGGGCAAACATGCAGATTATGGGAGGTGATGCACTCTATGAACTATCGGGCTACCAGAGCAGTTCGCTCGCTAACCGAAACAATCGCCTGCAATTTACCTCGTTTACCTATCCCGATGTCTGGAAGGCACAGGGGCTAACAGCACAGCAGCCGGCATTTTTTGCCAACTATGGCATCGATTTTGATCCGAATCGTACTCATGGGAACGGGGCCTATGGCTGGAGACGCCCGGATAGCGATGTCATGCTTTCCTATGATGCCCTGACCGTGCTGCTCACAGCAGCGAAGAATACCGGCAAATCTCAGATAACGACGAGCGACCTGGCACAGGCGCTGAAGCAACTAAATGGCGCGCATGCCTTCCAGGGCGTAAGCGGCCAGATTGCCTTTGGCCCAAACGGCGATCCCATTAATAAGGCTGTTGTTATTCTGCATGTCGCGGCGCAAGGAAACTTTGTCATGGACCCAACGGTCGAGGGACAATTTTTGGTGGGGTAGATAGATACAGGAAAAGCAAAGATGCTCTATACGCAGGTTTCTTCTGATTGTATGGAGCATCTTTGCGTGCTCAGGATAGCCAGGCGATTTGTCCTTCAGGCCAATTTCTTGATTATCTCTGCTTTTGTCACGCCCTCAATCTCAAGTACCTTCTGGCGCCCGCTCGCGCCCCGGACGATACGCAGTGCGCTCCTGGGGAGATCCAGGCGCGCTGCCAGCAGCTTGATCAGTGCCTCATTTGCGGCCCCATCGACCGGCGCGGCGGTCAGCCGGACCTTGAGCGCCTCTCCCTCCCAGACAACCTCGATTCTGCTGCTGCGCGGAATTACACGCACGTTGATCCGCATCCCGCATCCTTACCAGCCCAGGGGCAGGGCCTGAACGAGCAGAATTTGAAGCGTAATCAGTAGAAAGAAGCCCAGGATAAACGAGACATCAAAGATGCCGACGCGTGGGACGAAGCGCCGAAGGGGCATAATGAAAGGATCGGTGATCTTCGCGAGGAAACGGATAAAGGCGTAACGCTCGTCGATACGCACCCACGAAGCGATGGCGCGCACAAACATCGCCAGCAAAAGCACGCCTATCCCATAGAGAATAATCCCATAAATCCAGCCATGACCCTCAGGGACACTGATCAACATATGGCTTACTCCTGAACTGTTCGTACCTCGACGACGGTAAAATTCAGCAATTTGCGTCGATAAATCTCGGTGACACGCACTCCGCGCAGATCGGGCAGGGTTGTGATGTATTTCTGGACAAGCTGGCCAAGCGGACGGGCCGCCGTGAAGCCGGCCACCGAAGAGAGCGCAGCGGAGGCCATCCGCGTGCGCGAGCGACTGGCGGTCATGGCGAGGATCGCGCCTACAGCCAGGAACGAAGCGCCCACGACCAGATTCGTGCCACAGTTGGGATGAATGGCCAGCTCGGCCTCGCCCGCCTGGAGCCGCCTCAATGCCTCGTCCAACGCACGCCGCAACTGGCCCAGATCGACATCCCCGAAGACGGTAAAGCCTCGCGAGGTCGAACGCGCGCTGACGCGCAGGTCCGGGACCATATTGCTCAAGATAGTGATCGTCGCATGTTCCAGGGCGTGATTTTGCCGGACACGCCGTCCGGGCAGCAGGGCTTGAATCTCCTGTGCGCTCATCTATTTTTCCTGTTCTCTGGCACAAGGCCGGTAACTAGAGCGGTGTACAAAACTATTGAGCCAATGACTAGCCAGAGCAAGCTCTCGAATCGTTGGTGAAAGATGAGGCTCAATCCTTTTGAACACTGCTGTAGTGCTTCGCTCGCTCCCCGAAGATGGCCCGGCCAACCCGGACAATCGTCGCTCCCTCTTCGATTGCAACCCCGTAATCGTCGGTCATGCCCATCGAGAGATGCTTCCAATCGCTCGCCGTAATCTCGACTCGCAAACGATCGCGCAGGCGGCGCAATTCGCGAAAAACCGGTCGGACCTCCTCTGGATTCTCCACCAGCGGGGCAATCGTCATTAATCCCTCGATCGCCAGCGCGGGAAGCGCGGCGATCTGGCGCGCCAGTTCCGGCGCCTCGCCGGGAGCCATGCCCTCTTTGCTGGCCTCGCCTGCGACATTTACCTGGAGCAGAATCGAGAGGCGTTTGCCCGCCTCCTGCGCGTAGCGGCTGAGCCTTCGGGCAAGGGGCAGACTGTCCACGCTGTGAACACAGAAAAATGGCTCAACCACTTTTCCAGCCTTGTTGCTCTGCAGGTGGCCAATCAGGTGCCAGCGCAACGCCGGCGGATGAAAGTGCGCGATTTTTGGCAGAGCCTCCTGCACACGGTTCTCGCCAAAATCGGTTACTCCCAAATTATACGCCATCTCGACAAGTTCTACCGGTTTGGTCTTTGAAACCGCCACCAGTGTAACCTCAGCCGGATCGCGCCCCGCTCTGCGAGCCGCCTCCGCTATGCGTTCGCGCACACGCGCAATATTCTCCGCGAGCTGGTCCGCGCTTACATCGACAGGTTCATTCATGTAACAGTAACACGTATTTCATAAGTTAGAGGTTTCCCTGAGCGCCTTTCAAACAGGTGGTGTGTACTTGGGATGGTATCACAATACAAGGGGAGCCTGCCAGTTTTTCGAGAGGATTCCTGAATCCGTATGGCAATCCGTATGTTTGCCGCCAAAACCCCTTGACAACATTCACTCTTCAGGTTATGATTTAACCATCTGGTTAATACAGTGAACTGGATAGTTAACAAGAGGAGAGAGCGGGAAGGTGGGCATAGCGAAGCGCGAGCGCGACGCCGAGGTTGCGCGCGAGGCCATCCTGGAGGCCGCGGAGGAAGTATTCGCACGCGAGGGTTTTGATGGCGCACGCATCGACACCATCGCGGCGGAGGCAGGCTACAATAAAAGCCTGCTCTTTCATTACTTCGGAGACAAAGAGGGGCTTTACCGGGCCATTGTTAAAAAGTTAAAGGCGAGCATGGGCAGCGAACTCATGGAGCCATTGACGATCTTTGCGCAGAGTAGCGACGAGATGAGCGCCGAGCGAGTGCGCTTTTTTTTGGAGCTGGCCATCGGGCGCTTCTTTGACTTTCTGATCCAGCACCCGCGTAATCTGCGTATGATGGCCTGGGAGGCCGCTGAAGGCTGGCACACATTTACGGGGGGCGTAGACAAAGATGTCGAGGCCCATCGCTCAGCAATCTTCTGTATAGTGGACTTCTTGCGACGTGCGCAGGAGGCGGGCTTTCTCAATCGGGAGATCGATCCGCGCTTCATGATGACCAGTATCATGAATATCTGCATTATACACCTTTTAAGTGTTCCACGTTTTCGGTGGGTTTTTGATGATTCTGCGAGCGAGTTGCAATCGACGGCCTCGATGCGCCGGCAGATTATGCAGCTTGTTTTGCATGGCATTCTCACTTCACCGCAGGAAAGGACCTCGTAATGAGTAAAGGATACCGGTGGAGGGTGGCGACAGTCGTGGCGCTGGGCCTGTTTATGGCCATTCTGGATAATACAATTGTGAGCGTGACTCTGCCCCAGATGCAAAAAGCTTTCTCTACCGACTTTGAGACGATCACATGGGTGGCAACCGCATACTTTCTGGCCCAGGCGGCGGTCATCCCAATCGTTGGCTATATAAGCGACCGCATCGGCTCCAAGCTGGTCTTTCTGACCGCGCTGGCGCTGTTTACCGTCGGCTCGGGCCTGTGCGCCATTGCCCCGACGAAGGAGGCGTTAATCGCCTTCCGCGTCTTCCAGGGCATCGGTGGCGGAGCATTAATGCCGATGGCTTTCTCTATCGTCTATCGCATCTTCCCGCCGAGCGAGCGGGGGCCGGCCACCGCGGTGATCGGCATTCCCATCATGATGGCCCCGGCCTTTGGTCCGACCATCGGTGGCCTCCTGAGCACGAACTTCGACTGGAATGCCATCTTTACGATTAACCTGCCAATCGGAATTTTAGCTCTGGTGCTGGGTATGCTCGTTCTGCCGGGTCGTGGCACGGAGGAGAAAGTGCTGGCGGAGGAGAGCAGAAAACGCTTTGATATCCTGGGCCTGGCGCTCTCGATGGTGGGCTTTACTGCGCTTGTGTATGGCATCACCGAGGCCGGCCCGAAGGGCTGGGGCAACTCGACCGTGCTGACCTACACGGCGATTGGCGGCGCGGTGTTGATCGTCTTCGTTATTGTGGAGCTGCTGGTCAGCGACCCGGTGATGGATATACGGCTCTTCACCAACTACACCTTCTCAATCGCCAATCTCTTGATGTGGATCGTCGCGGCGGTTCTCTTCGGCAGCCTGTTCTTGCTTCCGTTCTTCTTCGAGAATGTCCAGGGCAACACTGCTCTGACGGCGGGCGAGTTCTTGATTAGCCAGGGACTGGCGACCGGCGTTGGGATGGCGATTTCGGGGGCGCTGTATAATCGGGTGGGGCCGCGCATCCTGACGGTGATTGGCCTGATCTTCCTGGTCGGAGGCACCTATGGCCTGACACAGCTCGATGTGAATACCAGCGGGCAATCGCTGCAACTCTGGCTTATCGCTCGCGGCTTCGGCCTGGGCTTTGTCAACACCCCTCTGCAAACGCTGGCGCTGTCGGTGGTGAACAATCGGGCAATGGCCAAAGCCTCTTCGCTGGTCACGGTAACGCGCCAGGTCGCCAGCGCAATCGGCGTTGCCTCGTTGACCACATATCTGACGCAGCAGACGACCAGTCATGCAACAGATATCGGGAATGCAATTCGCTCCGGCCTGGTCACGCACCAGTTGAGCGGAGTGGCCGCGACCTGCGTGCGGGCCGCCGGTCCGACGCTCAATCAGGCTGCGGCCCGGACCTGCGTAGTTCAGCACGCAACGACAATGGGCCTGGCCAGCACGTTCTGGCTGGTGCTGATCTCCTGTGTGGCCGCTGTGGTCCTGGCCCTGATCGTTGGACGTGATCCCGCGATCGAGGCTTATAAACAGGCCAGGGAGCGCGGAGAAGAGGTAGAGCTGGAGCGCCAGCCGGTGCTGAGCGAGTAATACCCGGTTCGCCTGAGCTGTGGCTTTGTGTATGAAGTGGCCGATAGGATGCACTCTCAAAGAGAAGAGACGAGGCCGGGAGTGGAATGCTCCCGGCCTCGTCTCTTCTCTTTTGTTGAGAACGGATCAACTATTCCGCCGTCCAGACCTTCGCAACCATATCCCCTGTACTGTTGCCCTCGCCAGAGACGATATACTTGCCGTTGGGCGACCAGGCCAGCGCGCTGATGTTGATATGCATTTGCTTATATGTATAGACCTGTTCGCCACTGCTGGCGTCGAGAATGCCTACTATGCTGGCTGTGCCCTGACTCGCAAATCCCCCATAGGCGAGGTATTTCCCATCGGGCGACCAGGCCACCGGCCCGAAGGCGGCGACTGGATATTGCTTGACCAGCGCATTTGTCGCCACATTCCAGACGACAAGCGCGGAGGTTGTGCCGCCTTTTCCGGGCACCCCGGTGACAAAGGCCAGGTTGTCGCTGCCAGGCTGCCAGGCGAGCGGATCGCCGGTACCATTGCCGCCGGTCTGCTTGAAAATCACCTGGCGAGTTGAGGCGTTCCAGGCCCAGACCATTTTCTGCTCACCGGCCGGAATAGTTTGCGCGCCTGGCTGAGTGTTGAATACATTCCCGGCAAGGTACTTGCCATCAGAAGACCAGGCCAGCGCGGTCGCGACGTAATTCCCCGTAACCGGCAAAGTATAGTCCTGAGCACCGGTCTGCGCGTTCACTACCTCAAGGCTGCCTGTGGGCCCGTGGGAGATTGAGATGGCCAGGGAATGGCCATCAGACGACCAGGCCAGCGCACGCACTCCCAATCCTCCGCCATTAGGCGTGAGCGTGAAGAGATAGGAAGCGCTCAGATTATTCTGTGTGCTCGCGCTACTATTCACCGCAAAGCTGTGGACAATAGCCCCGCTCTGACCATCAGCAATGACAAGGCTATTGTTTGTGCCGATCGCAATCAACTGGCTATTGGGCGACCAGGCCAGCGCGTATGGCCAGGAGCCAGTGGGCAAATGGACCGTCACACGGTGAGCGCCTGTGATAGCATCCCAGATCTGAACGCTATCCGTGAGGGAGGCCACACGTTTGCTGTCCGGCGACCAGGAGAGTCCCTGGAAGCCAGCTGAACTGCCCGGCGTAGTATAGAGCGTCTGGCCAAAGTGAGCAGTAGTAGACGAATTATGCGCCGCCCCCAGCGTAGTACCAGGATGCTGGACTGCCTTCTGATGCGTGGCGTTCAGCACCAGAAGCATGCTGCCTACCAGCACAACCATGACCAGAGCGGCCACCAGCAGACCAACGCGTCGACCAAATTTTGAACGTTGTCTATTTTCCATCTGATAAAACCTTCCCTGTCGTATTTGCTCAGACACGCGCCGTGCTTCTCTATCAGGTATTGGAGCAGGCGCAGAGTGCCCGTCAGAGCTTGTTGTATAGTGCGCAACCAGGCGATCCTCGACCCGCTGCAAGGCTCGCTGATACCGTTTGCGCTCAAGGCTATACAATTTTTGCATATCATGCACCAGCCGCTCGTTTACATCCATCGACGGCTGTGCATCCGTCACGTTGTCAAATGGATTGGTGGAAGCGAGTTGTTCAACCGACTCATCTACGCGATGAGGGAAGAACGGGTCGTTATGTGCGGGCATGGTAGTATTCCTCCTACTCACTCTCGTAGATTTTACGCAAGAGCTTCAGCGCGCGTGAAAGCATTACGCGCACCGCGCCTTCGCTCTTGTGGAGGACGGTCGCAATTTCAGCGCTGCGCAGCCCCAAAGCAAAGTGCAAATGGACAATCTCCTGCTGAACGGCGGGCAGGCGCCGGATGCTAGCGTGCAAACGCTCATACTTTTCCCGGCGTAGCAGAATCACCTCCGGCGTCTCCCTGTCCGGCTCATAGACATCCTCCGGCACAAGGTCCAAAGGAATACCCTGGCGACGCACGCGCCTGCGATGGTGATCGACCATCTTATTGCGCGCTACACACCAGAGCCACGCCTCCTGCTCTTTCGCGCTCAGGTACTCAAAGCCCTCGCGCTCCAGCGCAGCCTGAAAGACTTCGAGCAAAAGATCTTCGGTATCTTCCAGCGAATCGGCGTGCCGATAGAGGTACGCAAAGAGCGCCGGGGCATATCGCTGATATACCGCTGTCAGGTACGCCTTCTCGTTCAGCAGTACCGTCTGCTCTTGCCGCATGCTTGCCTCGTTTTCCGTTATTTGAGATCTCGCAGCATACATCGTTGCAGGGATGGGTTTGTTACATCACGATGGCTTGTATAGCTTCCAACGAGCAGGCCGGCATACCCCTCTCATAGAGAGGGCCTGATATCTCTGAGAAACGCCCAAAAACGAACCAGCAGGTCAAAGTAGTAGTTGACCTGCTGGCTTGTTTTTGGGATGAAACGCGCTTTATTCTTCCTTCACAGCGGCGAGATCGAGCTCGATATTCACCTTATCGCCTACCACTGCCCCGCCGGTTTCCAGCAGGGGTCCCCAGGTCAGGCCGAAATCTTTGCGGTTTACCGTTGTCTGTGCGCTCAGGCCGGCACGCTGCTTCCCGTAGGCGTCCCTCAGTTGGCCGGCATACTCGGCGTTGAACACTACCTCTCGGGTCACGCCGCGAATGGTCAGGTCGCCCAGGACACGGTATTCATTGTTGCTCAACGGCTCAACCTTTTTGCTCTTGAAAGTAATGGTTGGATACTGCTCAACGGCGAAGAAATCCGCCGAGCGCAGGTGGTTGTCACGATTTGGCTCGCGTGTATCAACACTGGCAGCGTCCGCCTGAGCCTCTACCCAGGAGTTCTCCGGGTGCTCCGGGTCGATCTCAAGCTTGCCACCAAAGACTTTGAAGTTGCCTCTGACAGTGCTGACCATCATGTGTTTGACAGAAAAAGTAACCTGCGAATGTACAGGATCAATATTCCAGGCCATAGTGTTTGCTTTTCTCCTTCTTTGTGTGTTACTGTCTTATTAGCAGTAACTTTCTCTATGATAGTTACTTTATCACATTATCTTCCTATTGTCAAGTAGCTAATAATAAATTAGTACTATACGAGTTTTCCTCGGTGCGCATACGCGAATGAGTGATCCCAATCTTACATCCCCAGGGCTATGATATAATTGGCTAAACGCCAGGAACGGCAGAATAGAAAGCAAGAGGATGTTCTATGTTCACGTTGAACGATATATTGGTGGGGAATGCTGACAACTTCCGTCTCCAGACGAACAGACAAATCGATCCAGGACAGATTTTTCCCGAGGTCCATCATGACAGCCGCATGCTCAAGCCGGGCGACCTCTTTCTGGCCCGCAAGGGCGAAGTTGTTGATGGGCATCGTTTTATTCCCGACGCAGCGCGGGCGGGAGCCGGGGCCGCGCTGTGCAGCGAGCCGGCCAGAGATGTGCCCCCTGAATTTTTGCAAATCGTCGTGCCGGATGTCCTGAAGGCCCTCCACGCTACGGCCAGAACGAGAGCGCAGCGCCAGCAAAATACAATATTTATCGGCATCACCGGAAGTAACGGCAAAACCAGCACGAAAGACGCGGTTGCGACGGTCCTCAGCCACCAGGCACCCACGTTAAAGACCTTTGCCTCGTATAATCACGAACTAGGCTATCCCCAAACCCTTCTGCGCCTGGAGCCGCAGCATCGCTATGCCGTTTTGGAGATGGGTGCGCAGTGGGTGGGCGAGCTAACCTGGCTTTCAGAGACGATTGCGCGGCCCCACTGGTCGATCATCACCAACGTGGGAGCGGCGCACCTGGGACTCTTCGGTAGCCAGGAGCGCGTGGTCCAGGCCAAGAGCGAACTGGTGCAGGCGCTCCGGCCAGAGGGCATCGCCATCCTCAATTACGACGATCCCAACGTGCGCGGCATGCGCGAGAAGACGGCGGCGCGCGTCCTCTTCTACGGCCTCGGTCCCGAAGCGCACGTCTATGGGGACGAGATCAGCGGTGATCCGTTGAGCGGATTGAGCTTTACCCTCAACTATCAGTACACGCAGAGACGGGTTGAACTGCACCTGCCCGGCAGGCACAGTCTGATGACCGCCCTGGCCGCCGCCGCCGCCGGCGTCGCTGCCGAAATGCATCTCGACACCATCTGCGCGGCCCTGGAAGAACTGCGCCCGCCGCCGGGACGCTGCGAGATCAAACGCGGTCCCAACGGCTCGACGCTGGTTGACGACACCTATAACGCCAA
>Ga0070740_10002083_pt1 | contig 24766 bp, 23 predicted proteins | sample Coa_R2_FD_67286 | JGI IMG/M metagenome (GOLD analysis project Ga0070740, IMG submission 67286) | Surface soil microbial communities from Centralia Pennsylvania, which are recovering from an underground coalmine fire - Coalmine... | ecosystem: Environmental > Terrestrial > Soil > Unclassified ...
GGCATTTCCTTCATGCGGTGCACGATCTGCGCGCCCTTGCGGATGCCGAGGTCGTGCACCGGCAACACGTCGGCGCGGCCGAGGCGGAACATCAGCATCATTTCCACCGTCCAGCGGCCGATGCCGCGCACCTGGATCAGGTGATCGATGAGTTCCTGATCGCCCATGCGCGCGAGTTGCCTTTGCGTCGGCACGATGCCCGCGCGAGATTTCGCCGCAAGATCGCGCAGCGCCGCGATCTTGTTGCGCGACACGCCGGCCGCGCGCAGCGCCTCGTCGCTCGCGCCTTCGATCCCCGCAACCGTGATCTTTTTTCCTCGCGGCATCAGCTTTTCGACACGGCCGACGATGGTGGCAGCGGCTTTGCCCGAGAGTTGCTGGTAAAGGATCGCGCGCGCCAGCGCGTCGACCGGATCGAAACGCGCGTTGAAGTCGCGTTCCAGCGGGCCGATCTTCTTCATCCAGGCGGCGAGTTTCCGGTCGCGCCGGTGCAGGTGCGCAACGGCCAGTTCGTAGTCGAAGCCGCGCGGGATGAGTGTCATAAAAGCCCTAGATGAATCGCGCTCAGCCTGAGCGCAGGATCAAGGAGCGGACGTCCATGTCCGCACTTTCAACAAAAGCATTCCTCGATGCAAGGCATTATCCGCGCCCTCGCCACCGCGCGCGCCACGCGCCGTAAGCCAGCGCGATCAGCGTCAGCAGGATCGGCATCAGCAGGATGTCGATGAATTTCAATCGCGCGCCGAGCGTTTCGATGTCCGCATCCAGTTGCCGCTGCACTTCGCGCAACTCGGCGCGGATTTGCAGTTTGCGTTTGATGAATTGATCCACCGCGCTCTTCTGCGAAGCGGTCGAACCGTTTCCGCCCTGGGCCTGCAACGTAGTTAGCCGCGCCTCGGTGTCGGCAAGTTCCACCAGCAATTCGTTCTGCTTGGCCTTGAACTTCTCATCCGCGGCACGGCGCAGGTTTTCCACGGTGGTGAACGGGCGGTCCGCCACGGCGCGACCGCGGATCGAAATCAGGTCGGGCGCTCCGGTCAGCGCATCCGCCGCATTGAGAAAGAAATCGCCGTTGTTGGCGAAAGCATTCGCCACGGGCTGGCCGGACGAAGTCGTCAACTGCACCCACAGCCGGTCCGACAGCACGTCGCTGTCGGCCACCAGCAACACCTGGCATTGCGCGTTGGCGCGGGCAAGATGATCCGCGCCGGACCGGTCCGGAAACGCGGAGGCGAAGCGGCCGGTGACGCGCGCGGCGATGGCGTAGTGCTCGCCGCTCGGCGCGTAACCGGCATACAGTGTCGCGGGATCGACGGCATCGCGTACGCGCTGCGCGGAGGTGAGCATCGCGCCGGCGGAACTCTGGATCAGCGGCTCCAGCTTGGTATCCGTGCGCGGCGCGAGTTCGAAATGTCCGGTGCTGGAAACGTTGATCGTTCCGAGCGCCGCCGTCACCGGATCATCGCGGTTCAAGTCGCTGCCGGAAAAACCGAGTACCGCCGGATGGCGTATCGGCGTTCCGTCCGCCGCCTGGATGGTCAACGCGCGGTCGCGGTCGAGCACGACCTGGTCCGGATCGAACTCGATGCCCCAGGCCTTGAACAGACGCGGCAGGTTCGAAGGCCGGCCGGCATCCATTTCCACGTCCGGATCGACGAACACCACGAGCTTGCCGCCGTGCAGAACGTATTGATCGATCGCGTACGCCGCATCATCGGGCAAGGCGCGCGGTGCGATCAGCACCAGAACCCGGGTGGCGAGATCGATCTTCCTCAAACCCTGCGGTTGCAGCAGATGCACATCGAACAACTGCTCCAATTGCTGCAAGGCCGTCCAGGGGCGTTGTGTCTGACGCGTTGTCGCATCGACGCCGCCGGCGACTGGCAACGAGCTCAGTACATCCACGCGCGGCTTGTCGGCCTGGCTCAATTCCAGGATCAGTTTGGCGACATCGTATTCCAGCAGCGGCTCGCGATCCATGATGAAGAAAGGGATCGATCCGCTGCGGCCATCGGCGGGATTGCGCGCGGCCAGACCGAAATACAGCTTCTCTTCCGCGGCGTTGCCGGGTATCGCCGTCGCGGTCAATCCGCCGGCGGAGGCGCGGTCCTCGTCTTCGGAATACGGTTGCGGATCGATCACCTGGAAACGGATGCGGCCGTGCGAACGGCGCGCGATTTCCTCCAGCATGTCGCCGACGCGCTGGCGGTAGGCACGCAGTTGCGGCAGATCGCGGCTGGCCACGTCGGAAAAGTACAGCGTCATCTGCAACGGTTGGCGCAACGACGAAATGATGCGCAGCGTGCCCGGCGAGAGCGTGTACAGCCTGTCCGCGGTGAGATCCACGCGCGCGCCGCGCAGCGCGGCGGAACTGCCGAGCATCAGCAGGATGTACAACGCGGCCAGCAGGAGCACCGCAACGGTCGCGTTCAGGCGCGGGCGTTTGCCCCAGTACATGCGCTATATGCCCCGCTTCGTGTCGAGCACGATCACGCAAGCGGTCAGCCAGAACGCGATCGTCAGGATGAAATACGCCATGTCGCGCAGATCCAGCACGCCGCGCGAGATCGCGTTGAAGTGAACATAGAGGCTGAGGTCGGACAATCCGTTGGCGAGCGCGGGCCAGCCCAGCGCCTGCAGCGGACCCTGCACCAGCGGATAGCCCGCCATCAGCAACAGGAAGCAGATCGCGACGGTCAGGATGAAGGCGATCACCTGGCTGCGCGTCAATGCCGAAACGCACTCGCCGATGGCAAGAAACGCTCCGGCCAGCAGCAGACTGCCGACATAACCGGCGATGATCACGCCGTTGTCGGGACTTCCGAGGTAGACGACGGTGAGCCACATCGGGAACGTCAATGCCAGTGCGACGCCGACGCAAATCCACGCGGCGAAGAATTTGGCGAGCACCGCCTGCCACGGGCGGATCGGCAAGGTCAGCAGCAATTCCAATGTGCCGCTACGGCGTTCCTCGGCCCACAAGCGCATCGCCACGGCCGGCACCAGCACCAGGTACAACCAGGGGTGAAACTGGAAGAACGGTTGCAGATCGGCCTGGCCGCGTTCGAAGAAACCGCCGAGATAGAAAGTCAGCGCGCCGGCCAGCAGCAGGAAGATCACGGTGAACAGCCAGGCTACGGGCGTGATCAGATAGCCGCGCAATTCGCGCAGCAGCACGCCCGCGAAAGCACTGCCGCGAAGAGGCCGGCCATGGAACCGGTTTTCCTCGGCGCAGCGGTCGTTCATGCGGCTTTCGCTTCGAATTCGCCGTCGGTGATGCGACGGAACACTTCGTCCAGCCGTCCGCGCTCCAGATGCAATTCGTCCACCTGCACGCGCTGCGCTTCGAGCAGATGCTGCACCTCGTTGAGGATCGGTTCGCCCGCGCGCGGAAAGACGGTGACGCGGCCGTCTGCGGGATCGACTTCCACGCTGTCCACGTCCGGCAAGCGCGCCAGCAGTTCGCGCAGCAAGGCGTTGGCCGGCGCGTGGAAGCTGACCGCGCCGTGATAGCGCGACTGCATCTCCAGTTCCGCGGGAGTGCCCTGCGCGCGCAGCCTGCCGTTGCTGAGGATCGCGACGCGATTGCATACCGTGCGCACCTCGTTCAAGGCATGCGTGCACAGGATGATCGCGCGGTCGCGCGCCATGTCGCGGATCAGCGCGTGCACCTCGCGCTGCTGGTTGGGATCGAGACCGTCGGTCGGCTCGTCCAGGATCAAAGCCGGCGGATCGTGCAGCAACGCCTGCGCCAGGCAGACACGACGGCGGAATCCCTTCGACAGCGTCTCGATCGATTGTTCCAGTACCGATTGCAGTTGCAGCAGCGCGATCATCTCGTCCAGCCGGCGATTGCGCGGAATGCCGGTCAGTCCACGCACGCGCGCGATGAAAGTAAGGAACTCGCGCACTTTCATCTCGCCGTAGCTCGGCGCGCCTTCGGGCAGATAGCCGAGCGCGCGTCTTGCGCCGAGCGGGTCGCGCACCACGTCGTGCCCGCACACGCGCGCGCGTCCGGAACTCGGCAACAGGAATCCGGCGATCATGCGCATCGAAGTGGATTTTCCCGCGCCGTTGGGCCCAAGCAGACCGAGCACCTGCCCCGCCGCCACGCGCAAGTTCAAATCCTTCACCGCCTGCAATGCGCCGTAGCGCTTGCTCAAGGCTTCGGTTTCGATCATCGGCCTATGTTATGCGATCTTCCCTGATCGCGAAGATCAAAAGTAGCCATCCATGGCCACTCTTTTCATCAAAAGCATCGCCCATCGATGCGTCACGTCATTAAGCAAACAAAAAGCCCGCCGGAACGGCGGGCTTTTTTCTCCAACTCGATCGAAGCTCAGCGGCGGTGATGTTTCGCCGCGGGTGCGGGTTTCTTCTTCGTCTCGGCTTTCTTGTTTCCGGCGGCGTTCTGCGGCGGAGGCGGCGCGGCGGTTTGCCACGCGGCCGGGTTCAGCGGCGGCAACGGACCGACCTTGCCGGAGGCCTGTTCCGGCGTCTGCTTCGGCACGTCGTTGCCGAGCAACGGCAGGAACACGCGGAACTGCTGCTGGTCGTAAGCGACGTTGGGCAGCGAAACCAGTTCATCGTAATAACGATGGGTGGTGTCGTCGAAGGCGTAGCCGTGCGTCAGGCAATAGGCCTTCAGCGCCAGGCGCATCAGCGGAATGCCCGCCGGCGTGCCTTGCCAGTCGCTCTCCAGCGCCGGACCGCCCGGCAGCATCGCCGCGCGCACGTTGCCGTCGACGACGAGATTGCCCTTGGAATCCACGGTGCCCGGAGTCAATGCCGGCGGCGCACCTGCGGAACTGCCGCTGGCCGGCGCGGCTGCCGAAGCGCCGCTGGCCGGCGCACCCGCGGAAGCCGCTGTCACCGGAGTGGCGCCGGGCGCGTTTTCCGCCTGTGCGGTCAACTTGGTGAGATCGACCGTTTGCCCGTTGACGGTGAGACTGGTCGCATCGATCGGCACCGCCACGTCGAACACGTAGTTCTCGTCGCCGTAGTCGGTGGTGATGGTGATGCGCGGCCCGTTCTGGTGCACGTTGAGTTTCTTCAAGGCCGCGTCGATTTCCTGCATCGCCTTGGCGGTCGCGGCATCCACGTCATCCAGCGTGCGCGGGGCCTGCGTGGAGACGAACAGGATCGGTTGCGCCGGCGTGGACACGATCCGCATCGGCGTCTTGGTGTAATCGACGTTGGGAATCGCCGCCAGAGTGTCCTGCAAGTGATTGAGGCTGTACTGGATCAGCGTGTCCGGAGCGCCGCGCAGGAAGAAACGCGAATAGCGGTCCAGCAGGTTCCAGCCGTAATCCACGTCGTAGGACCAGGTGACCTTGGTCAGGCGCTGGTTGTTGGTCGGCTCCAGATCCAGCGTGAACTGCTTGTTGTGGCCGCGCCATGCATCGCTGTCCAACGCCCAGATGATCTCGCCCTTGCCGGTCGGATCGAGATTGCCCGACTGGTTGGTGAGCGTGCTCGGCGGAACATTGTCCATCCCGCCGCTCCAGCTCACCTTCGCGCCCGGGCCATACGGAGCGCCGGAAACCTCGAGCGTCACCCCCGGGTCCTGCTGCTTCAGCACCACCCCCGCGTAATCGTCGAAGCGCCGGAAGTTGTTGAGCAGGTCGTAGGTCTGGTGCGGATCGTGGCTGATCGACAGCGACCGCTCGATGTGGCCGTGCGCGGGCAGGAATACGCCGACGATCACGGCCGCGATGAACACCAGGATGAGGGCCACGATGAATTCGAGCACTCGCGTCATGCCAGCAATCTCCGATCGAAACTGTCGCTAGAGTTGATACCGATCAAAATTCAAATACGGTTGCATGCTTCCACAACCCCGAAACGCTTGCTGCGCAATCGTTTCTGCCCCTTTACTGAAGGGGCAAAAAACCGCGCCGTGATCAAGTGCGCGGCGCATCGCGCGACCCGCTGCCGCGCACCGTGCACGGCCGAAACGCGGATGGTAGCCGCTCCCGGCCCGCGATGCTATCCGGCGACCGGTTTTGACGCTGGTTGCACGCTGCCGGCGCGAAGGTCGCGGCGTGGACCGCCGCAAAGCCCGTTCCGTGGCGCCGGATGCGCCACGCGTGCCGCTCGCCAAACCGGTGAGCGTGATACCGCGCGGACGGCTGGCCGAGGTGCGCCGCGAGGCGGCGGATTGTCGCGCCTGCCCGCTCTGGCGCGGCGCTACCCAGACGGTTTTCGGCGAAGGGCCGCAACACGCGACGATCATGCTGATCGGCGAGCAGCCCGGATCGCAGGAAGACATCGAGGGACGTCCGTTCGTCGGGCCGGCCGGGCGATTGCTGGATGAAGCATTGGAAGCCGCCGGACTGGCGCGCGATTCGCTCTACCTCACCAACACCGTCAAGCATTTCAAATACGAATTGCGCGGCAAGCGCCGCCTGCACAAGAGCGCCAACGCATCCGAGCAGGCCGCGTGCCGGATGTGGCTGGCGGCGGAACTGCTGCGCGTGCAGCCGCGCATCGTGGTCGGCCTGGGCGCGATGGCGGCGCAAACGATGTTCGGCAATGCCTTCCGCATCACGCGTGAACGCGGCGAATGGCGCGACATGGGCGAGAACACGCGCGGCATCGCCACATGGCATCCATCGGCATTGTTGCGCGCACCCGATCCGCAAACCCGCGATGCGATGTTGAAGGAATTGATCGAGGATTTGCGCAAGGTGGCGAAAGCGGTTGCAGAAAAGTAGGGCGGACATCGTCCGCCCTACCCTCAGTGAAAATCCCTTGAGCGCGCATCCAGCTCGCCGAGCATGCCGCTGAAGTCGAACAAGCGATGCGCGATCAGGTGGCTGACGCCGTCCACGCGTTCCCACTTGCCTTGCACGCCGAGCAAGCGCGCTTCCAGATACGGCCGCCACTGGCGCGTGGCCACGTCGGCCCAGACGATCACATTGACCGGCCCGTGTTCGTCTTCCAGTGTGATGAAGGTGACACCGCTGGCGGTTTGCGGGCGCTGACGTTGCGTCACCAGGCCGGCCAATCGCACCTCGCTTTCGTGCGGCAGATCCTGCAACTGCTTCGAATCCAGCCAGCGTTTCGCGCGCAATCGCGCACGCAGCAGTTTCAACGGATGCGGGCCGAGCGTCAGCCCCGTGTGCGCGTAATCGGCGTGCACGTTTTCCGCGATCGAAGGCGGCGGCAAGTACATCGCGCTTTCGTTCGGGCTGCGATGTTCGAACAACGGCCGGTGCGCTTCCACGCCGATCGCGACCCAGTGCGCTTGGTGACGATGTCCCGCCAGACCACGCAGCGCGCCGCAGCGCGCCAGCAACGTGCGATGGTGCGAATCCAGTCCGGCGCGTGCGCAAAGATCGGCGACATCGATGAAAGCACGTTGCGCGCGAGTGGCCACCAATCTTTGCGCGGCCTTTTCCGAACAGCCGCGCACCTGCCGCAAGCCCAGACGGATCGCCAGCTCACCCTGGGAATCCTCCAGCGTGCAATCCCAGTCGCTGTAGCGAACGTCCACCGGCAGCACGCGCACGCCGTGCCGCTGCGCGTCCTGCACGATCTGGCTGGGAGCGTAGAAACCCATCGGCTGGCTGTTCAACAGCGCACAGGCGAAGGCGGCCGGGTGATGGCATTTCAACCACGATGATGCATAAGCCAAGATCGCGAAACTGGCTGCGTGGCTTTCCGGAAAGCCGTAGCTGCCGAAACCTTTTATCTGGTTGAAAGTGCGCTCGATGAATTCCGGTGTGTAGCCACGCGCGCGCATGCCGCTCTTGATGCGATCGTAATGTTTCTCCAATCCGCCGCGCCGTTTCCATGCGGCCATGTCGCGGCGCAGTTGATCGGCCTCCCCGGGTGTGTAGCCGGCGGCGACCATCATCAACCGCATCACCTGTTCCTGGAACAGCGGCACGCCCAGCGTGCGTTCCAGAACAGATTTCGTTTCTGGCGACGGATAGTCGATCTTCTCTTCGCCGCGCCGGCGACGCAGGTACGGATGCACCATGTCGCCCTGGATCGGCCCCGGCCGCACGATCGCCACCTGGATCACCAGATCGTAGAACTCCTTCGGTTTCAGGCGCGGCAGCATGCTCATCTGCGCGCGGCTTTCGATCTGGAACACGCCGATGGTGTCGGCGCGCTGGATCATTTCGTAGGTCTGCTCGTCTTCTTTCGGAATCGTCGCGATCGTGTAGTCGCCACGCCCGTGCTGTTTCAACAGACCGAAACACTTGCGGATGCAGGTCAGCATGCCGAGCGCGAGGCAATCGACCTTCAGCATGCCCATCGCATCCAGATCGTCCTTGTCCCACTGGATGATGGTGCGGTCCGGCATCGCCGCGTTCTCGATCGGCACCCCTTCCGACAGCGGCGCATCCGACATCACGAAACCGCCGACGTGCTGGCTGAGGTGCCGCGGCATATCCAGCAATTGCGCGGTGAGGATGAGCACTCGCCTCAGCAGCGGCGAATCCGGATCGAACCCGCGCTCGCGCAAGCGCTGATCCAGCGCGCTGCCGCCATCCCACCAGCCGACCGCGCGGCTCAGTTGATCCACCTGTTCGGGCGACAGTCCCATCGCCTTGCCGACGTCGCGCGCCGCGCTCTTGCCGCGATAGCAGATCACCGTGGCCGCCAAAGCCGCGCGCTCGCGTCCGTATTTCTTGTAGACGTACTGGATGACTTCCTCGCGCCGCTCGTGTTCGAAATCCACGTCGATGTCGGGCGGCTCGTCGCGCTCGCGGCTGATGAAGCGCTCCATCAGCAGTTCGCTTTCTGCGGGATTGACTTCGGTGATGCCGAGCGCGTAGCACACCGCGGAATTGGCCGCCGAGCCACGGCCTTGGCAAATGATTTCTTTCGAACGCGCGTAGCGCACCACGTCGTGCACGGTCAGGAAAAAGGCTTCGAATTCCTTGTACGCGATCAGTTCGAGTTCGGATTCGATTCGCACCCGCACTTTTTCCGGAACGCCTGCGGGCCAGCGCCATTCCAGGCCGCGCTGCGTCAATTCGCGCAGCCACGTGGCCGACGTGTGCCCTTCCGGCACCAGTTCGGCCGGGTAGCGATATTGCACGGCCTTCTTCAAATCCAGATTGCAGCGCGAAGCAATCCGCAACGTCTCGTCCAGCAATTCGCGCGGGTACAGCGCAGCGAGTTCGGAACGTTTGCGCAGATGCCGCTCGGCATTGGGAAACAATTTCGGCCCCGCCTGCGCGATCGTGGTGCGATGGCGGATCGCGGTCAGCGTGTGCTGCAACGGCAATCGCGCGCGCACGTGCATGTGCACATCACCCGCCGCGACCAGCGGCATATCGAGTTCTTCGCCGATACGCCGCAAATCCAGCAAACGTTTTGCGTCGTCCGGGCCGCGGTGCAGTTCCACGGTAATCCATGCGCGATCACGGAAAACCTGCTTGATCCAGCGGCCGTTTTCCAAATCCGGATCACCTTCCGGAATCCACAACGCCAGCAGACCGGACGTGTCGGCCTCGACATCGGCGCGTGAAAGTTTGTATTCGCCCTTTTTCGACGCGCGCCGGCCTTGCGTGATCAGCTTGCACAACGCGGTGTAGCCGCTCTTGTCTTCGCACAGCAACACGAGTTTCGGACCATCGCGCAACTGCACTTCCGCGCCGACCATCAATTTCATTTCGGCATCGCGCGCGGCTTCCCACGCCCGCACAATGCCGGCCAGCGAACATTCGTCGGTGATCGCCAGCGCCGTATAGCCGCAAGACTTGGCGCGCTCGAACAGCTCGCGCGCACTGGATGCACCGCGGCCGAACGAGAAGTTCGACAGGCAATGCAGCTCGGCGTAGTCGCAGGCGCTCATGCGAACCACCCGTGCAGCATCCACGGGCCGCGCTGTCCGGCCGCGCAGAAGATCCACGCGCGCTGGCCACGCGAAGTGCGCGCCACATAGTAATCGCGCCGCACCGGCTCACCGTCCCACCAGCCGGTCTCCAGACGTTCCGGCCCGGCGAGCAATTCCGGTTGCGGTCCGCGCAGCGGAATGGGTTTCTCCAGCAACCAGGTCGGACGCGGTGGCGGAGTTTCGTTGACAACTACATCCTCTGCTCGCGACTGCGCGCGCTCGGGCCGAGGATCGAGCGTATCGTGCAAGGTGTAGATCGCATCGTCGCCCAGCCGTGCGCGCAAGCGTTCGCGCAACTGCGTAATCGTCAACGCGTGCGCGGGGCGGCGGTCGAACAGATCGCGTCCTGCCGGCACGAACGGCGGCAGATCATCCGCGCGCAAGCGCAATGCACGCACCGGCGCGTGCAAGCGCCGCGCTTCCAGCCGACCGCGCGAGAATTCGAACAATTGTTCCGGATCGCGCAACGGTTCCAGCAGGCCGACCTGCACGCGCGTGCTGTCGTGCGCACGATGCTCCAATTCAATCGCGAAGCGCTGCACGCCCCCATCGCGGCCGGACAAATACGCCGCAAGATCGCCGGTCAAGCGGCGCAGCGGAAACAGCAGCGCGGAAAGATTCTCGATTTCGGGTTCGAATTCGATGCGCTGGATGAAACGATCCGGCGGGCGATAACGCGCCAGTCCGTCCGGCGCATTGCCGGTCAGACGATCCAGCGCACGCAGCAATTCGTCGCCGAAGCGGCGGCGCAATCCATCGCGTGGCGCATCCAGCACCTGCCCCAACGTGCGCAGACCCATCTGCATCAAGGTCGTTGCGGTTTCTTCCGGCAAGCCGGCGTGTCGCACCGGCAATCGTGACAGGCCCGCTCGCAAGTTTTGCCTTCCCAGAATCGCGCTGCCGTCGGCATGTTGAGCCAGCGCGCGCGCGACATGCGGCGTGGGCGCGGCGGCAAGGCAATGACGAAACCCCAGTTGCGAAAAGTCTTCGCGCAAGCGCTGCGACAATCGTTCCCACGGTCCCAACAAGGATTTGCTGCGGCCGATCTCCAGCACGATCGCATCCGGCAGCAGCGCGACATCCGAGCTGTAGCGATACGCCACCGCGGCGAGAAAACGATGCCAGTGTGCGACTTCGTTCGCATCGAACGGCACCGCTTCGAATTCCGCCAGCAACGCACGCGCGGCGGTCAGCGTCTGTCCCGCACGCAAACCAGCGCGTGCCGCGGCTTCGTTCACGTCGAACAGCACGCGCGCGTGCGGCGGGCCATCGATCAACGCCAGCGGCGCGCGCGAGTCCGCGCGTTGACGGAGCACGCCGTCCAAAGCGAGATGCGGAAATGAAATGCAGGCCCACAGCGTCGTCATTTCCGCCTGAGATCAGAGACCTTTCCTTCAAGCGGCAAACGCAAGCCCTCCCCTTCAAGGGGAGGGTTGGGTGGGGATGGTGTGGAAGATGTTGCGGACCGCATTGGTCCAAGCATGGAATGGCCACCATCCCCCTCCCGGCCTCCCCCTTGAAGGGGGAGGAGAAGAGCAGCATCCGGTTCAAACGCGATCGGCATTGCCGGCACTGCTCCACCGCGGCACTTGCGCACGCGCAGTTGCGCGGGGTTCGTTTCGATCTCGATGCGCAATGCGGCTGGCGAGGCCTGTTCCGCATGTTTGCGATCGCGGAACACGAAACCCAGCGCGCGCCCGCTATCCGCTGCGACCTGCAAACGGCGCAATTGGCGTTCGTCGATCTGCTTCGGCCAGGCCAGTACCGCCGAACAACAACCCGCGCGCAGCGATTGCTCCATCGCCCATAGCACCTGCAGTTCGTGCTCGACGGCAACGATTTCGACGTGCGACATGTCTACGCCTCGCGTGCGCCATCCCGCAACACACGGCGAATACGGCGGCGCGATCAGCAGCACGGGATGATCGGTTTGCGTCAATCGCGCCAGCGTCGGCATCAACAATTGCAATTCGCCGACGCCATCGGCGGGCAGGAGGATTTCGGTCAACGCCGCATCCGGCCAACCGCCCGCGGGCAGCACCGCATCCAGTTGCGGCCAACCGGTCGGCTGCGCGGGCACGGCCGGCAAATCGCCGGTCGCAGGCCGACGCTGTTGCCAAACCTGCCGGCTGTCGAACAATGATGCTACGGGCGCGTTACTCGTCACCGAATTACTCGAGTTTGTTTCCGCAAATCTTTGATATAGCTATGCCGACTTTCTGCATCCAGCAATGGCGCAGGTTCGGACCTTCCAGTTTAGCGCCGAGGCCGGTACGTGGCTTGCGGACCATGTTCTCCCGGCGCATCTCACCGCCCGCGACATATCGCACCTCGCGGCGGCTTTCATTCCCGGTGTGAGTAAGGTATCCTTACTCCATGCTCGCGAAACTCACCAGCAAGAATCAGCTCACCCTGCCCAAGGCCGCGGTCGAGGCGGCGGGGAATGCGGAGTACTTCGACATCGAGGTGCAAGCCGGTCAATTGGTGTTGACGCCCGTGCGCATGCAGCGCGCCGACGCGGTGCGCGCCAAGCTGACGGAATTGAAGCTAGCCGATGATGATCTCGCTGCGGCGGTGGCCTGGGCGCGCAAGGCTTCTGCGGTTCGCGCGAACAAACGCGTAGCTGAAAAACCCGCCGGATATCGCAAACCGCGCACACGGAAATCTTCCGGACGCCGTCAGTCCTGATGGGCACATCGCCGCGCTGGGTACTCGATACCAACGTCGCGCTGTCCGCCCTGATCCGCCCCGGCGGCATCACCGGCCGCCTGCGCCTCGCCTGGCAAACGGAATTGTTCGTGCCGCTGGTCAGCCGCGAAACCGCGGCGGAACTGATCCGCGTGCTCGCCTATCCCAAATTCCGCTTGAGCGCCGAGGAACAACACGACCTGCTGGCGGACTACCTGCCGTGGTCCGAAGTCGTGCACATGTCCGCAACGCCGCCGAAAACGCCGCGTTGCCGAGATCCGGATGACCTGCCCTTCCTGCAACTCGCCTACGCTGCAAAGGCCGACGCATTGATTACCGGCGATGCGGATCTGCTCGTTCTCGCATCGCTTTCCCGCATTCCGCTGCTCACTCCGGCACAGACTATCGAACAGCTCGGCGCGTAAGCGTCATTCCCGCTGGCGCTCGCCGGTTGCCGGCTTTATCGTTGCGGCTTTGACATTCGACGGATGTTTCCGATGAAGCCCATCCTCCTCGCCCCGATCCTGTCCAGCATGTTGCTGTTGCTGGTCGCACCGCTCGTTGTTGCGGCTCCGCCCGCCCCGGAAACCGTCACGATCGACGCCACGGCGCCTGCGCACCCGTTCCCGCATTTTTGGGAGCAGATGTTCGGCTCCGGCCGCGCCATCCTGTCGATGCGCGAGAGCTATCGCGACGATCTGCGCGAAGTGAAGCAGGCCACCGGCTTCGAATACGTGCGCTTCCACGGCATCCTCAACGACGAGATCGGCGTCTATGACGAGGATGCACAAGGCAATCCCGTCTACAACTTTTCCTATGTCGACCAGATCTACGACGGCCTGCTCGCCAACGGGGTCAAGCCATTCGTCGAATTGAGCTTCATGCCGGAGAAACTGGGGTCGAAGCCGATCACGCACGTGTTCATGGGCCATCCCAACATCTCGCCGCCCAAGGATTACGCCAAGTGGGACGCGCTGATCACCGCGTTCGCGAAACACCTGATCGATCGCTACGGCATCGATGAAGTGGCGACCTGGTATTTCGAGGTATGGAACGAACCGAACCTGGATTTCTGGGGCGGCGAACCGAAACAGCAAACCTACTGGACGCTCTACGACCACACCGCGCGCGCGTTGAAAGCCGTGAATCCGCGCCTGCGCGTCGGTGGTCCGGCCACCGCGCAAGCCGCTTGGGCGGCCGAGTTCATCAAGCACTGCAAGGACAACCACGTGCCGGTCGATTTTGTTTCGACCCACGTGTACGCAAACGACACGGCGCAGAACGTGTTCGGCACGAACGAGGCGATTCCGCGCGACAAGATGGTGTGCCGCGCGGTGCGCAAGGTGCATGATCAGATCAAAGCGTCATCGATGCCGCGCCTGCCGCTGATCTGGAGCGAATTCAACGCGAGCTACAAGAACGAACCGGATGTGACCGATGCACCGTACATGGGTCCGTGGATGGCCGACACCATCCGCCAGTGCGACGGCCTGGTGGACATGATGTCGTACTGGACGTTTTCCGACGTGTTCGACGAACAGGGCGTGATCAAGACACCGCTGTACGGCGGCTTTGGCCTGATCGCGGAAGGACACGTCGAAAAGCCCGCATTCAATGCGTTCAAGCTGCTGCACGAACTCGGCGACCAGCGCATCGACGTGAGATCCGACAACGTGCTCGCCACGCGCAAGCCGGATGGTTGGCTCGTGCTCGCCGTGTGGAATTACGCGCCGCCCGAGCAAAGTACCGACACGCCGAAGACGATTACGCTGAAATTCCAACACTCTCATGCCACCCGGGCATCGGTATCGCGCGTCGATGCCGAACACGGCGACATGCACGCTGCCTATGCCGCGATGGGCTCGCCGCGCTATCCGACGCAAGCGCAACTGAAGAAATTGCGTGCCGCCGCGGCGATGCCGCCGCCGGAAACCGTCGCGATCGATCACGATCAACTGTCGATCACGCTGCCGAGCCACGGCCTGGCGCTGATCGAAGTGCATTGACGAGGAGCAAGCGCGAAATTGCCTGGCCGCTGCCTAACTGCTAGTATAACATTCGTTATAACTTGCCCTCGACAGGCGGAGCCGCCATGAAACTCAAGGTCACCACTATCGGCAATTCCGCCGGCGTGATCCTGCCGAAAGAATTGCTCGCGCGCCTACGCGTGGAGAAAGGCGACGAACTCTACGCGCTGGAAACGCCGGACGGCATCAAGCTCACCACCTACGACCCCACCCTCGCCAGACAGATGGAGGTGGCGGTGAAGGTGATGCGCAAGCGCCGCACGCTACTGCGCAAACTGGCGGACAGTTGATTCGATGATCATCTGGATCGACAAGACGCTCGCGCTCGCTATCCACGACCGCCAGCTCGCGGAGCACGGCGGAACCGGCGGCGTGCGCGACGAAAAATTGCTGGAGTCGGCGCTTGCGCGTCCTCAGCAGTTGTACGCATACGGCGATCCTGCGCCTGATCTGGCCGACCTTGCGGCGAGCCTCGCCTACGGCCTCGCACGCAATCACCCCTTTGTCGATGGCAACAAGCGCACCGCAGCGGTCGCCTGCGAAACCTTCATCGCGCTCAACGACGGCGAACTCGAAGCCGATAATTTGGAGCTGTACCCGATTTACCTCACCCTTGCCGAAGGCAAATTGCGCGAAAAGGATTTCGCCGCATGGCTGCGTCAGCACATCAAGGTGAAACCGGGCAAGCGCGTGCAGGAACCGCGCGCGAGGAAATATCGCGCACGAAAATAATCCCTCTCCCTCCGGGAGAGGGTGCCCGAAGGGCGGGTGAGGGTTCGGCAATGCGCGACATTCCCTCTATCCGAAACGTCACCCTGCCCCTCTCCCGATGGGAGAGGAGTTAGGCAACCCGATCCAGCGCCTTCCGATCCCACTTCGCCAGATCCGCAGCGCGGTCGTAGGTGCTTCCGATGAATGCGTGGATCATTTCATCCGGCGAATCGGACTGCCGCACCGCTTCGTAAGGCAGGATGAATTCGTTGAGTCCGCGGTGGTAATACGCTGCGTCCGGCAACACGCACGCATCCTTCAATCCATCCGGTTCCGGCGCGGCATACGCGTAGAACGCCGGCTCCGGCAGAGGCCCGCTGCCCGGCCAAAAACCATGGCTGATCACTTCATGCGAATACGCGTCCTGCTGGAACGCCGGTCCGTCGCGCGGCGGCGCGCGCCGGCCGGAAAACCGCGTCACCGCCAGGTCGAAACTGCCCCAGAAGAAATTCACCGGGCTGCTCTTGCCGACGAACGCGCATTGCGAGGCGGTGAACACGCGATCCACCTGCACCAGGATGCGCCGCAGGCGCTCAACGTATTCGCGATCGTAACTGTGGTGTTGCGTATCGCGATCCAGCCCGATCGGTTCGGGCAATTCCGTTGACGTCGGATGCATCTTCACCGGCAAGCCCATGCCGTCCAACGTCTCCATCAGTTCGCGATAGAAATCGGCGACGCTGCGCGGGCGCAATTCCAGCGTGCGCGTTTCGCCATCCGACGCGCGGATCAGCAACTGGTGATTCAGAAAGTCGAACTGGATGACGAAAGTGCGCGTGCCATGCGGCAGCGGACGCGTGGTCAATCCCCGCGGCGTGACCCGCAACGCCACGGCCCAGCAATGATTGAGCGGCGGCGCCTGCGCCAGCGCGATCTTGCCCACCACCTGCGACCACAGGTGCAGCGTGCCGTACGTGTCCTTCCACTCGTCGTACGGCAGCGCAGGCCAGCACGCGTCGTCATCCGGTCTCATGGCGAGGGTCTCCGCGAAGACTTAACGAATCATAGCGCCGTACCTGTGACCAGTCCGATTCATCGAGATGCGGAGCGCAAGATCTTGCTGGGCTCGGTTTTTCTATGCGCCGAAAAGGACGTCCGAGGTCGCAGAGTCGCCCGCTATGTGGATGCTTACTCGTCGTATTTATGAAATGATCCTTTGAAACGATCAATCGGATATTTGGCGCTGTTCGCCGCAAGTTTTCGCCTGACGATGTTTTCCACGTTGATATTCAGATCATGCACCAAATAAGTTAGAAGAATGCACAGGTCAGCAACTTCCTCTTCAATCTTGTCGCGAGCTTCGATCGAGCGCTGCGCAAGCTCAGCATCTGGTACCCACTGAGTAATCTCCGCCAATTCCGCTGCCTCCACAACTAGAGCGGTGGAAAGCGTACGGAGAGTATGGAACCGCTTCCAATCGCGAGCTGACCTGAACTCCAGCACGGCTCGTTTCAGATCGACATCGTTCAAGATGCTCATGGTATAAACCTATTCTCGTTATGCCAGCTCAATGCTTCACGGTCAGGGTAGTCGCTCGATTGCTTGGGGAGCATGGCAAGTTCCTGCCCATCTAGACGGTAATACGCTTTACCGTTGAAGTACTGATCGCGTATCTTCGAACTTATACGGATGCGGTAATTCGGTTGGACGGTGACCAAGCCAAGATCGAATAGCTTGTGAAAATCCGATCGAAGCAACAGTCCATTGGTAATCATATGTCGCCCGTGATCCGCGTACGGCCGGATATGTGCCGCCTCAAGTACCGGCAGCGTCGATTCACCTGTCAATGCGCAGCGACGCCCGTAGGCATCGAGTACCAGCGTGCGGAACGCACCCTGCCCTAATCTAGCTCGCCGAAGAAATTCCGTGCCGTAACGAGGCGATTCCTCCTGCACACCTCGCGTATGCTCGTCGGCAGGCCAAACCGATCGAATTAGTCCCCAGAGCACAGCACCGTGTTCTTCTGCTGAGTCGTATTGCTTACCGACCATGATCGGCTTGGGAAACAAACCATCGACGGGAATCCAAGCTTCGCGCGGAAAATAGACCACGTTGGAAACAACTGTGCATCCAATCTGGCGGTCAAAGCTTGCTTTGGTGTGCGCGTTCGAAGCGATCAATTCCGCAAAGTGGAGAAATGAAGACGCACCATTCTCTTCGCCAAAAAAGTCCCAAGCCTGGGAAAGTGGAAGCGTTGTGTAGTTAGAAAAGAAGCCGCCACCGACGATATGGTTGTACGGACGCTTGAGCTTGAACAAGAACGGTGTGCCTGGAGGCAGGTTGGTGAATGGGGCGCGTGCCGACGGCTGCCAGAAGTTGACCTCGTCAAATCTTCTGCCGCTGACAAACTCAAACCACTGATTGTCCGTTACACCCAACCAGAACTTCATACGCCCCCGCAGACAAAATTTCCGAGTATGCCTAGGGTGGGCTGACAATTTGCGCCGCTCACGCAAACGGATCTCTCAGCACGATATTGGCGTCGCGGTCGGGGCCGGTGCTGACGATGGCGAGCGGGCAGCCGGCGAGTTCTTCCAGTGCGCGCAGGTACGCGCGCGCCGCAGCCGGGAGTTTTTCCCATTCGGTGATGCCGTGGGTTTCTTCCTGCCAGCCGGGAAATTCCAGGTACACCGGCGTGCATTCCTTCCAGCCTTCGGCGTCCAGCGGCGCGTACTCGGTGCGCTTGCCGCGGTATTCGTAGGCGATGCACACCTTGAGCTTCTCCATGCCGTCGAGCACGTCGAGTTTGGTGATGCACAAACCGGAGATGCCGTTGATCAGCACCGCGCGTTTCAGCGCGACGATGTCCATCCAGCCGCAGCGGCGCGGGCGGCCGGTGCTCGCGCCGAATTCGTCGCCGCGCTTGCGGATGTGCGCGCCGACTTCGTCGTCCAGTTCGGTCGGGAACGGCCCGCCGCCGACGCGCGTCGCATAAGCCTTGGCGATGCCAAGCACGTAGTCGATGTAGTCCGCGCCGACACCCACGCCGGCCAGCGCGCCGCCGGTGGTGGTGTTGGATGAGGTGACGTACGGATAGGTGCCGTGATCGATATCCAGCAGCGCACCCTGCGCGCCTTCGAACAGCACGCGCTCGCCGTTGCGGCGCAGATCATGCAGGATGCCGGCGACATCGGATTTCATCGGCTCCACGTATTCGCCGAATGCGACGGCTTCGTCGAGCGTCTTCTGGTAATCGATCGCATCGGCGTTGAGATATTTGGTGAGCACGAAGTTGTGGTAATCCAGCACCTCGCGCAGTTTCTCCGCGAGTTCGTCCGGATAACTCAAATCGGCGACGCGCACGCCGCGGCGCGCGACCTTGTCTTCATACGCAGGGCCGATGCCGCGGCCGGTGGTGCCGATCGCGCCCGCGCCCGCGGCCTTTTCGCGCGCCTGGTCCAGCGCGATGTGGTACGGCATGATCAGCGGCGTCGCCGGGGAGATCTTCAGGCGCGAGCGCACTTCCACGCCGCTGGCTTCGAGTTCGGCGATTTCCTGTTTCAGCGCCGCGGGCGAGAGCACCACGCCGTTGCCGATCAGGCACAGCGCGCCTTCGCGCAGGATGCCGGACGGGATCAGGTGCAGGACGGTCTTCTTGCCCTTGATCACCAGCGTGTGGCCGGCATTGTGGCCGCCCTGGAAACGGACCACCGCGCCGATGTCCTGCGTCAGCAGGTCGACGATCTTGCCCTTGCCTTCGTCGCCCCATTGGGCGCCGAGAATTACGACGGATTGACCCATTTGCACGTTTCTCGCTTCGATTCAATTCGGATTGCGGCAACGCTGCCGCTCTATTGATGCGAATCTGCTCTCGCTCGTCATTCCGGCGCAGGCCGGAATCCAGTAACGATCACGCGACATTGGGCGATATCGCGACTGGTCCCCGCCTGCGCCGAGGCGACGGCAAATCAAGAGCCTTCCAGCAACGACGGGTATAAATCCCTCCATTCCGGGTTTTCACCTTCAATCAAACGGGCTTTCCACACCCGCTTCCATTCCTTCAACGCTTTCTCCCTCCGGATTGCCGATTCCATCGTTTCGTGCACTTCATACCAAACGAGCAGATGAACATTGTGTTCCTTCGTAAAACCTTCAACGACGTTGTTCTTGTGCTCCCAAACTCGTTTGATCAAATCCGAAATGACGCCGATGTATAACGTTCTATTGCGTTTGCTGGCGAGAATGTAGACGCAGGATTGTCGCTCCTTCATACGTTGTCGCCACTGGATTCCGGCCTGCGCCGGAATGACGAGAAATTGACGCCTTGAACCAAATCATTTGTTCGACGCAGCGTTCGTGCCCGACTGGCCGATGTCCTTCAACAACGGTGAGTTCTGGTCCAGCACGATCACCGCGTGACCGTCGCCGAAGGTGTCGCGGTAAGTCTGCAAGGCGCTCCAGAACTGGAAGAATTGCGGATCTTTCGCGCTGGCGCCGGCGTAGATCTTCGCGGCTTGCGCGTCGCTTTCGCCGCGCGCGGCGGCGGCATCCTTCTGCGCCTGCGCCAGCATCGATTGCGCCTGCTGTTCGCCGTCGGCGCGGATCGTCGCAGCCTTGTCTTCGCCTTGAGCGCGCAATGTCGCGGCTTGCGCCTTGGCGCTGGCCTGCATGCGTTTGTACACCGCGTCGGCCGCTTCGTCGGGAAATTCCACGCGTTCGATGCCGACGTCCAGGATCTGCACGCCCAGACGCTGGCGGGTTTCGGGATCGATCAGCGTGCGCAGCCGCGTGCCGATGGCGCCGTTGTCGCCGCTGATCAGGTCGGCCAGGGTGTGCGCCTGCACTTGCGAGCGCAGAGCGTCGCGGATCAGTGGCGTCATCTGCTGCGTGGCCTGCAATTCTTCGCCAGCCGTGGCTCGGTAGTAGGCCTGCGGATCGATGATGCGCCAGCGCACGTAGAAACCCACCTGCACCGCGTTGCCGTCGCGGGTTTGATAGATGTCCGGTTCCGATTCGGTGACGATCGCGCGTGTGTCGTACAGATCGGCGCGCTGCACGAACGGCAACTTGAAATGCAGACCGGGTTCGAGCGGAGCGCTTTCGATACTGCTGAACTGCAACAGCAGCGCGGCGTGACCCTCGCGCACCACGAACACGCTGTTGGCGGCGGCCAGCGCAAGCAGCACCACGATCGCCGCGCCGAGCATCTTCATCGTGCACCGCCCTGCGATTTCTGCTCGGAAGCGGATTCGGCATTTTTTTCCGGCGCGCTCGCGGCCGGCGCCGGTTTGCTTTGCGAGGGCGCGGCTTGCGGCGGCAACTGCACCACCGCGCGGCCGGTGGTGTCGATCACCACGCGGCTGGCGCCCAGCACATCCTGCATGGACTGCAACCACAAACGGCGGCGCGTGACATCCGGCGCGGCCTGGTAGGCGTTCAGGACCAGGTCGAACCGCGCGGCTTCGGCCTGCGCCATGGCGACCGTGCGCGTCTTGTACGCATCCGCTTCCGCGCGCACCTGCGCGGCTTGCGCGCGCGCATCGGCTTGCGATTTCGCCGCGTCCGCGCGCGCTTCGCTTTCCACGCGCTGCGCATCCTGGCGTGCATTGCCCACGTCCTCATAAGCCGCGCGCACTTCCTGCGGCGCCGACACGTTCTGGATGCCGACTTCGTTCACCACGATGCCGCTGCCGTAGCCGTCCAGCGTCCGTTGCAGGGCGGCGCGGATGCGGCCGATGATCGAGCCATCGCTGCCGGCCATCAGTTCCGGCAACGTCTGCGCGCCGACCTGCGCGCGCATGGTCGAGAGCGTGGTCTGCCGCATCGCGTCTTCCGGGTCGCGCACGGCGAACTCGAACTTGCGCGCGTCGTTGACGCGGTATTGCACGTAGAAATCGACCAACGCGATCTGGCCATCGCGCGTCAACATGCGCATCTGGTCGCTGACCGTGCGCGTGCGGCCGGTGTCCACCTTGATGACCTGCGCGAACGGGCGCGGCAGGTGCACGTGCAGTCCCGGCGCGAGCGTGCGCTGATACTGCCCGAACCGCAGCACGATGCCGGTCTCGCGCGTATCGATCAGCGTCCACGAACCCACCGCGAACCAGATCAGCACCGCCAGCACGATCAGCGCGAGCAAGCCGACCGGACCGCTGCCGAACGGACCGAAGCTGCGCCGCAGACGTTTCAGTTGCGCTTCCAGATCGAAGCCATTGCCCGGACGGTTGGGCCGGTTGGGACGCTGGCCCGTGCCCCAAGGCTCGTTCGGCTCGCGCGGTTTTTCGCCGGGCTCTTTCCAGGGCATGTCGGTACGCTTAAAGAAGGCGCCGCAAGAGTGCAAACGCGCAATAGTTTAACAGCGTTCGCAATGGGGCCCGGATCAGCGCACGTCCTGTGCTGGCCGGGACTCGGACATCTCCGATCAAGTCCGGGGCAGGCTCTATCCTCGGCTAATGCGATTGCGCGCCCAGCAGCGGTTTCAGATAGCGCGCATCGCTGCGCAGCTCGCCGGCCAATGGCGCCAGCATTGCGCGCGGCGCGTCGATGGCCAGCGTCCAGCCGTGCTCGTCGTAGTGCTCGCCCGTGACAGCGCCGAGTTCGATCAGCTTGGCGCGCAGACGGCCGGCTTCGTGCGGCAGGCGCAATTCCGAGCGCACGCGTCCGCCGGAAAGCCGCTCGCCGATCGCCTCGCGCAACAAATCCAGGCCTTCGCCGGTGGCGGCAGAAATCCAGACGCGCGAAGGCGAATTCCCTGCATCACGGTCTGTTCGTGGAATCGCTTTCCGAGAAGTGCGGACAGGGACGTCCGCTTTTTGATTTTCGCCGACAGGGACGTCGGCAGAAATGTCGTCGCGGACAGGGACGTCCGCTTTTTGATCTTCGTCATCATGGATGATGACATCAATTTTATTGAACACCAGCAACTGCGGCACCTCGTCCGCATCGATCTCGCGCAACACGTCATCGACCACCGCGATCAACTCATCGCGTTCGGGATCGGCTGCATCGACGACGTGCAGCAGCAGATCGGCGTCGCGTGCTTCGGCCAAGGTGGCGCGGAAAGCGGCGATCAGATCGTGCGGCAATTCGCGGATGAACCCGACGGTATCCGCCAGCACCGCCGGGCCGCAACTCAGTCCTTCCAGCCGATGCACGGTCGGATCGAGCGTGGCGAACAACTGATCCGCCGCATACGCGTTGCCTTGCGTCAGCGCGTTGAACAGCGTGGACTTGCCGGCGTTGGTGTAGCCGACCAGCGCCACGCGCGGCAAGGTGTTGCGCAGGCGCGCGCGGCGCTGCTGGCCGCGCTGCACGCCGACCTTGTCGATCCGTTCCTGCAATTTGTCCACGCGCTTCTGCAACAACCGGCGGTCGGTTTCCAACTGCGTCTCGCCGGGACCGCGCAGTCCGATCGCGCCGCCGCGCTGGCGCTCCAGGTGGGTCCAGCCGCGCACCAGGCGGGTGGCCATGTGCTTCAACTGCGCCAGTTCGACCTCGAGTTTTCCTTCGTGCGAACGCGCGCGCTGCGCGAAAATGTCCAGGATCAGTCCGGCGCGATCGACCACGCGCACGCCGAGATGTTTTTCCAGATTGCGCTCCTGCACCGGCGTGAGCGCATGATCGACCAGCACCAGATCGGCTTCCAGCACGCGCACCTTTTCCAGCACCTCATCGGCCTTGCCGCTGCCGATATAGAAACGTGGATTGGGCGCATCGACGCGCGCACCGATGCTGTCCAGCACCTGCGCGCCGGCGGATTTCGCCAATTCGGTGAATTCCCGTGCGCGGCGTTGTGCGTCGCCGTCGCCGCGCGCGTAAGGTGTCACCAGCAGCGCGCGCTCGCCCTTGCGGTTGCGTTCGAAAAAAGAGTTCAATTTTTGCGATCGTCCCTGATCGCGAGGATCAAAAAGCGGTCGTCCATGACCGCACTTCTCAATGCTCGCAAATCAAACATTTTCGGCAGGTTTGGGAGTCGGCGCCCCGGCTTCGGCTGGCGTCTCGTGCGGCTCGCCATTGCCGATCTTGACGTTGCGGCTGGGCACCACGGTCGAGATCGCGTGCTTGTAGACCATCTGGCTGACCTGATTGCGCAACAACACCACGAACTGGTCGAACGATTCGATCGTGCCTTGCAGCTTGATGCCGTTGACCAGGTAGATCGCCACCGGCACGTGCTCTCGGCGCAATGCGTTCAAGAACGGATCCTGCAACGACTGGCTCTTGGACATTTCGGCGTCCCCGTTTTTATTGATCTGTTTGTGCCACTGTTCCGGCAGCCGACCGGGAGTCCAGCATAGCATTTCGGCCGTCCGCCAGAGCGCCCAGAAATAGCTCGAGCGCAGCGGCGGCGCGTGGCCCGCAATTCGGATCGTCCGGATTCAGCGCACGCGCGTCGTGTTCGCCGCGCAGCCAGGTGAGTTGCCGCTTGGCGAGCTGATTGGTCGCGAAGATGGCGCGGGCGCGGAATTCCTGCGCATCGGTTTCGCCTTCCAGATGCTGCCAGGCCTGCCGGTAACCGACCGCGCGCAACGCGGGCAGATCGGGATGCAAGTCTCCGCGCGCACGCAAGGCGCGCACCTCATCCAGGAAACCCGCGGCAAGCATCGCTTCGAAACGGCGCGCGATGCGCGCTCGCAGCAGGTCGCGACGCGTCGGGATCAATGCCAGTTTCAATACGCGATAAAGAAATCGCGTGTCGGTCCCCGGTCCCTGGTCCCCGGTCCCTCGTTGCAGTTCCGACAACGGCCGACCCATCAGTTCGATCACCTCCAGCGCGCGCTGGATGCGCTGCGCATCGTTGGGTCGAATGCGCACCGCAGCGGCGGGATCGAGTGCGGCCAACCGCGCGTGCAACGCGGGCCAGCCGAGATGCTGCGCTTCTCGCGCGAGCCTTGCGCGCAACTCGGAGTCGGCTTGCGGCAGATCGGATAGTCCGCGGTGCAGTGCGCGGAAATACAGACCGGTCCCGCCGACCAGCAACGGCACGCGATCGTTCGCGCTGATTTCATGCATCGCCTGCAAAGCGTCTTCGCGAAACTGGGCCGCCGAATAGGGTTGCGCCGGATCGCGAATGTCGATCAGCCGGTGCGGATGGCGCGCGAGCGTGGCCGCATCCGGCTTGGCCGTACCGATATCCAGGCCGCGGTAGACCAGCGCGGAATCCACGCTGATCAATTCCAGCGGAAACTCTTCCCGCAACGCACAGGCCAGCGCGGTCTTGCCCGAGGCGGTCGGCCCCATCAGGAAAATAGCGGACGGGCGGGTATCGATCGCGTGCAAAGAGTCCGGCATTGGAGCATTCTAGTGTCCCGCTCCGTGAGCAACTTGATGAAGTCGCCAGCGAATTTTTGCGGCTGGCTAGGCGCGGCGACGAGACATAGCCGAAGCTATGGCGAGGAGCCGCAACACGGCCAGACGCGAAAAGGCGCGGCGAATTCGCAAGCTTGCTCGCGGAATGGGACACTGCAGCGCCCCGTGCGGC
>Ga0070740_10002086_pt1 | contig 24721 bp, 21 predicted proteins | sample Coa_R2_FD_67286 | JGI IMG/M metagenome (GOLD analysis project Ga0070740, IMG submission 67286) | Surface soil microbial communities from Centralia Pennsylvania, which are recovering from an underground coalmine fire - Coalmine... | ecosystem: Environmental > Terrestrial > Soil > Unclassified ...
TAGAAGCATATGCCGATCGGCGGAATGAAAATGCCGATGCCCATCGCCAGCAGCATCACCATGGCGTAGTGGATTGCGTCGATGCCCAGTTGCGCGGCGATCGGCAAGAGGAGCGGCCCGAGAATGATGAGCACCGGCAGGCCTTCCAGCAGCGAGCCGACCGCAATCAGCAGGATCATCGAGCCGATCAAGAACAGGGTTGGACTGTCGCCGACGGCGTGGAGCAGGTGAATGAGCACCGCCGGCAGATTCGCGACGGTCAGAGTCCAGGCGAACGAGCCCGCACAGGCGATAATGAACAGCACCATGCCGGCGAGCAGGCCGCAGTCGACGGCGACAGCGAAGAAATGGGCAAAGCCGATGCTGCGGTAGACGAAGATCGAGAGCGCAAGACCGTAGAACACCGCGACGGCCGATACCTCGGTCGGGGTCGCGTAACCGAACTTGATGCCGACGATCATGATGACCGGCATGATCAATGGCAGCACCGCGCCTCCGGTCGCCTTCAGCAGCTCGGTGAGGTCGGCGCGCGGGGCGCGCGGCGTTCCGCGCCGCCATGCGAAGAAGTAGATCGCCACCATCAGGAACAGCGCGATGACCGCCGCCGGCAGCAGGCCGGCGATGAACAGTGTCCCGATCGAAATCGGCGTGACGGACCCGAGGACCAGCATGGCAATGCTGGGCGGGATGGTCTCGGACATGGCGCCCGCCGCGGAGAGTACGGCGGCGCCTTCCTCCGCGCGGTAGCCCTGGCGTCGGAGCTCGCGCCGGAGCACCGATCCGACCGCGACGACGTCCGCCGCCTTCGATCCCGAAATGCCCGAGACCAGGTAGATCGTCACGACGACGACCTGCAGTAGTCCGCCGCGCAGATGTCCGACGAGCGCCATCGCGAAGCGGACGAGCCGCAGGCTGATGCCGCCCTTCTCCATGATGAGCCCCGCCCAGATGAAGAAGGGCAGAGTGAGCAGGATGAAATGGCTCGTGCCGTCGACGGTGTTCTGCGCCGCGGCAATCATCGGCGCGGCGCCGGTCATGTGAAGAAACAGCAGAGAGCCGAGCAGCATCGCAAAGCTGACGGGCAGGCCGAGCAGGACGGCCGCGAAAAAAAGAGGAAGCATGAGGGTGAGACCGAGCGCGAGATCGGGCCGCGGAAGCGGCCATGCGGCGACGACGGCGACGACTGCGGCGACGAGCGGCACCACAATGCACGTCTGCCGCGTCGGATGTTCGAACAGAAGGCGTTCGGCGGCGAACAGCGCGACCAGGCCGAGGCCGATGTTGAAGGGAAGCACGATCCAGGCGTTGCTGATCTGCAGGATCGGCGTGTAGGCGGTGAGCGCCACATTGAACAGATCGACGGAGACCCAGAGCGTGAGGAGGGCGGCGCAGAGAATAAATCCATCCACCGCGACCGCCATGGCGTCGCGCGCGACGGGCGAAAAAAAGCGCGTTACGAATTCGATCGCGGTGTGATGACGAGCGCGATAGGCGAGAGCACCGCCGACGAAGGCCAAGGTCGTCAGGCAGAGCTTGGACGCCTCCTCCGACCATAACAGAGACTCGGAGGAAGCAAAGCGAATCGATATATCGGTCAAAACGACGGAAAGTTCGCCGAGAAGCGCCATGACGATCACGGTGCGGCCCGCGAGGTCGAGGCGATCGAGGATTCTTCGCAATGCCGTGGCGAGCGACCGCCGGCGCCAGATGACGCCGCGCCCCAGCGCGTGCGTCGCGCGGCCGATTTGGGCGTCTTCCGCTGCCGTCACGAACGGGATCCGGTAGGTCGGTCAGACCTTCTCCACCTGTTTGACGACGGAGTCGAACAGGTCGGCACCGATGATCCCACGGAAGTCGCTGTAGACGCCATGCGTCTGTTTTTTGTAGGCGGCGCGATCCACCTCAAGAATGCTGAGGCCCTTCTGTTTGAGAAATTCGCTGATCTCCGCCGTCTTCTCCACCATGGTCTTGCGCCAATCGGGGGTGAGCTCGGCCGCCGCCGCGCGCAGGTCCTCCTGCAGATTCCTGGGAAGCGAGTCGAACTTCCGTTTGCTGACCATCAGCACGCCGGCGTTGTAGACGTGATTGGTGAGGTTGACGATCTTGACCACCTCATAGTGCTTGGCCGCCGGCAGCGAGATGATCGGCGTTTCGATCGCCTCGATCGTGCGCTGCGAAAGCGCCAGGTAGATCTCGCTGAAGTCAATCGCGATCGGGTTGGCGCCGAGGGCGCGGTACATGGCGGCGAAAATCGGGCCCGGCTGCACGCGGATCTTGAGCCCCTGCATGTCCTTCGGCTCGGGCAGTTTGCGATCGATGGTGGATGTCACGCGCCAGCCCCAGTGGCCGTAGCACAATGCATAAATGCCTTTCGACGGCATCAGGTCGGCAAGCTGCCTTCCGATCGGGCCGTCCAGTACCTTCTCGGCACTGGCGAGATCGGGGAACAGAAACGGGAGGTCCATCACCTGGAACTGCGGAAAGAGCGTATCGATGAATCCGGACGTGTGCGCACACAGATCGATGATGCCGGTCTGCAGACCCGTAAGGATGTTGAGCTGGCTGCCCAATTCGCCCGTGCCGTAAACCTGAACTTCGACGGCACCTTTCGTCTTCTTCTTGACGTTCTCGGCGAAGCGAACGAGCACCTGGTAGAGGGGGTGGACCCTGGTGTCGGCCATCGTCAGCTTCAAGGTATGGGCCGGCGTCTGTGCGAAGCCCTCGCGCGCCAGATAGGGCATTGCGACGCTTTGGCCTGCGCCGACCGCGATCGCCTTGAGCATCGTGCGCCGATCGATCATTGGCCTTTCCCTCCCCGATCCGTTGTCGACGCGATGCTAGCATCCGCTTCGATCGGCCCGCAATCCGTCCGCGAAGGCCGGCGTGGCAGGTACACGTGATATCGGACCGAGGAGGCGCGCGAGTTGTCCGCTCTTTGTTGCGCAGGGCGGAGGCGGGAGCGAGGCGGCGGACGGCACGACGAAAGCGTCGTGGGGCGCAGGCCCTGTCCAGGCTCGGCCATGTTCACCGGTTCAAGAACTTCCGCCGCATCGCCACGTGCGGCGGCAAGCTCGCCGCGAACGTCCTGGCCGGTCCCTCGCCGCTACCGTCGTCGCACGGCTCCACTGCGACCGGAGCCTAGGGTCGGTGCAGGCGAAAGACGCTCGGCGGCATGCCGGTGAGACGGCGGAAGCGGCGGTTGAAGGTCGAAAGGTCGTTGAAGCCGGCTTCATAAGCGATGGTGGTGATCGGATCACGGCTCTGCCTCAGGCGCAGCGCCGCGCGCATAAGGCGCGTTCGCAGGATGTATTGATGCGGCGTCATGCCGACGACGCGGCGGAACGTACGCAGGAAGTGATAGGGACTCATGCCCGCGGCGCTCGCCAGCTTGGCGAGGGTGAACGGGGCTGCCGGGTCGGCTTCGATGCGCCGCACGGTCGCGGTGACGCGACGCTCGTCACGCGGACTCGGCGCGGGCAGCGGCGCCTCCACCTGGAGCGTCAGCGCTGCGCCGGCCATCCGCAGCGCCAGCTCCTCGAACGCGTCACCGTCGCGCAAATCGCGTGCCGCTTCTGCCGCGACAAGCAGCGGCGTCAACTTTTCCTGCGGCGGCAGGCTCGCCGCTGTGAAATCGACACTGCGCGCTTCGGGAATGCCCGCGACCACGGTCTCGAAAAACGAACGCGTGTAATGGAAGGCGAGGCAACGGTCCCCGGTGCCGTGTGCGTGGCTGCATTCGAAGCAGGCGCCGTGGTTGCCGAGAAGCAACCCGCCCGGCACCAGGGTCGTCGTGCCCTGCCGCGTGCGATATTGGAATGTTCCGGCCGTCACCGCGGCAATGGACACGCAACCGTGTTGCTCCTCGTACGGACGGTCAGCCGGGCCGTGCGTGCAGATCACGTCGTGCACGCGCCAGCCGTCGCCGGCGGCGATGGTGTGTTTGGTGACGCTCATGCTCGCAACCTTACGTCATTCCGCGGCAGGCGCGAAGTTCTCCGGGTCGCGATGCGTCAGCCGCGGTCCAGGCGCCTGCAGCCCGGCACCGACGGCGCGCCGGGGTTCGAAACAACGCGCACGCGATCGCAATTTTTCCCAAGTGGCGGCCTCAAGCCTCGCGCTAGTTGACCCCCGATCACGGGGAATGCGTGTCATGTCACCATCCGGATTTATCGACGCCTTCATCGCCGCGGGTCCCGCTGCCGACCGCGCGGAAAAGATGATGCTCTACGGCCGGCTCATCGGCGACTGGGTGTTCGATGCCGTCGTGCACAGGGACGATGGCACGACCCACCGCGGGCAGGGCGAGATCCATTTCGTCTGGGCACTGGGCGGCCGCGCCATCATGGATGTGTGGATCCTGCCTGGCATATTCCATGGCTCCACCTTGCGCGTTTATGACCCCGCGATAGATGCTTGGTATATTCACTGGAGCGACCCGCTCAAGCCGCTCTACACGCGCCAGATCGGGCGCGCGCAGGGTGCAGACATCGTGCAGCTCGGCGACATGGGCCATGGTGTCGATCTGCGCTGGAGCTTCAGCGACATCACGCCGAACGCCTTTCGCTGGCGCGGCGAGCGCTCGACCGATGCCGGACGTTCCTGGCATTTGCAGGCCGATTTCCGCGCCCGCCGCGTTGCATAAGGGGAATCGATCGATGCTCGACCATGTTTCCATTGGCGTGCGCGATATCGCGCGGGCGCGCGGTTTTTATGATTCCGTGCTGGCGCCGCTTGGCTTTTCGTGCATGAGCGATTTCGGCGAAATGATCGGTTATGGCAGGCAAACCGTTGCACTATGGATATCGGTCGTGGAACGGCCGGTGCCGGCCGACGAAAAATCGGGCTTGCACTTCTGCTTTGCGGCGCCGACGCGCGCAAGTGTCGACGCCTTCCATAAAGCGGCGCTGAAAGCGGGCGGGCGCGACAACGGCAAGCCGGGTCTGCGCGACGCCTACGGCCCGAATTACTACGCTGCCTTCGTCATTGACCCCGACGGCTACCGGTTGGAGGCTTACTGCGGGGCGCCGGCATAGTCCCGTCATTCCGGCCGCGTATCAACCAATGCCCGCAACGTCATCTGCCTCGTCGGACCGACGATGCCGTCGACGCGCTGGCCGGAAATGATGCCGGAGAGCGATCACTGCATGGCGCCTCGCATCGTCGTATTGGCCGGTCTCCTCGATCCCCTAACCGTCAGCCGCCGGCATCCGCTGCAGGCGAGCGACCGAAAGAGATTCACACATGGACAGAATCTGAAATAGCTCAATTCGAGAAACGCTGGCCACTTGGGACGAGGGAACGGCTCGCCTTCGATTTACTGCTCTACACCGGGCAACGTGGGTTCGACGTCGTGCGAATGGCGAGGCCCGCCGCCGGCGATAAGATCAGGGTTGCGCAACAAAAGACAGGCGCGAAGCTGGCGATCGCTCTACATCCAAATTTGCGGCAGTCTCTCGACTTGTGTCCGAGCGGTCACGTCGCAGCGATCACGACAGCCTTCGGCAGACCCTTTTCGGTCAAGGGATTTGGGCAATTCGCTTCCGCAGCGATCGCGAAGGCTGGCTTGCCGTCCCGATGCAAGGCGCACGGTCTGCGCAAAGCGGCTGCTCGGCGGTTAGCGGAGGCTGGCTGCACAGCGCATGAGATTGCCGCCGTCACCGGACACAAAACACTGAGCGAAGTCGAACGCTATACGCGAGCGGCAGCGCAAGAGATGCTCAACGCGAACGCCATGGCGAAACAAGTAGCGAACAAACAAGTGGCAAACCTGCCGCTTCAAATTGGCAACCCCATTGAAAAATAAAAGGAAAAGTGGGGTGGTGGCGCTCCCTAGGGGACTCGAACCCCTGTTTTCGCCGTGAGAGGGCGACGTCCTGGGCCGCTAGACGAAGGGAGCTCCGCGGAGAAATGTCGACATAACCTCGATCCCGCCCCCGCGCAAGCACGGGCGATCCTGCCGCGGGGATTGCCGGGGCCGACGAGCGCTCGCGGTGTCTCGCCGGAAAACGGGGCGATGCCGCTTGCCATTCCGATATGCTCGCCTGCGGATGCCGTCTGCCGCCGATGCGCCTTCACGACAGACGATCGGCCATGCCGCCAGCGCCATGCGCGGAACGGCGCACGTCGCGCGTGCGGCAGGGCAGTGCGACATTCCGGGCCGATATTGCCAAGAAGGAGTCGATCCATGCTCGAGGCCATTCCGAAATACGTCAACGCCGATGCCGCGCTGGTACGCCGCGGTCGCTTCGTCGACACCACATTCCTGATCGCGATCGACGATCACGACACGCTCATCCGCATCGAGCGCGGACGCGTGGCCACCGTTACGCCCGGCCCTTTCATCACCCCCAACTATGCGTTCGCACTGCGCGCGTCGCGCGCCGTCTGGGAGAAATTCTGGCAACCGCTGCCACCCTTGGGCTTCACCGATGTGTTCGCCTTGGTGAAACAGAAGCTGATGCGGATCGAGGGCGATCTTCATCCTTTCATGGCCAATCTCCTCTACTTCAAGGAGGTGATCGCGGCACCGCGTCGGGAGGCCGGGTCATGAGCCCGCGCTTCGAACCGATCATCGGCCGCTACCTCCGCCTCGAACTCGACGGCAAGCCGCACCGGATCTATGTCGAAGAGGCGGGCGAGGGAATCCCTCTTCTCTGCCTGCACACTGCCGGCGCGGATGCGCGCCAGTATCGTGGGCTGATGAACGACGCGCGCGTGACGAAGAATTTCCGCGTGATTGCCTTCGACATGCCCTGGCACGGCAAGTCATCGCCGCCCCCGGGCTGGCAGCACGGCGAGTACAGCCTCACCTCGCGCGACTATATGCGTTTAATCGTCGCGATCATCGAGGCGCTCGAGCTCCACAAACCCGTCGTCATGGGCTGTTCGATCGGCGGACGCATCGTGCTGCACCTCGCCTGTGAGATGCCGGAGCGATTCCGCGCGCTGATCGGCCTCGAATCGGCGGCCTACACCGCGCCCTATTACGACCTCGCCTGGCTCGATCGGCCGGACCTGGACGGCGGCATGGTCGCAGCCGGCATCGTATCGGGGCTCATCGCGCCCACGGCGCCGAACGAAGGCCGCTGGGAGACGCTCTGGCATTACATGCAGGGCGGACCCGGCGTGTTCAAAGGCGACCTCAACTTCTACATGATCGAAGGCGACATCCGCGACCGGATCGGCCAGATCGACATCAGGCGCTGTCCGCTCTATCTGCTCACCGGCGAATACGACTATTCGTGCACGGCCGAGGGGACACGCGAAGTGGCTCGGCGTACCGGCGCCGAGGCAATCATCATGGAGGGACTTGGACATTTTCCGATGAGCGAAGACCCGCAGAAATTCATCGGCTATCTGTTGCCCGTGCTTGAGACCATCAGGGGATCATGATGCAGGCCCCCGCGCGGGCGGTAGCCGGCGATGCGCAGTGCTACGGATTCGTGTGCAGCCGGCGCACGGCCAGCGGTTTGAGCGTGTCGAGATCGAAGCTGCGGAGCTCGAGCGCGCCGCCCACCTCGATCGTCAGTACCACGCGGCCGTCTCCCACGGCGCTGGCAACGACCTTGGCGCCGGCGGGGAGCATGGCGGACAGTTCGGCCGGCGGCGCCGGCGCGCTTCCCGTTCCCCGGAAAAGTCGGTAGCCGATGACTGCGAGCACGAAAGCGAAGGCAAGAAAGGTGGTAAGGCTCGCGATCACCATCAACCGTCGCACCTTGGCGATGGTCGCGGCGGCTTGCGGATCGGAAGGCGAAGCGTCAGTCATCGATTGAGCCATGGCGGAACGAGCGGCCAGAACAGTCGTCGTCGCGACCGAGGAAACGGGCCTCCGACTCGACCGCGTGCTCGCCGCGCACATCCCCGCGCTGTCGCGCTCGCGATTGAAGACACTGATCCTCGCCGGGCGGGTCGCGGTCGCGGGTCGCACGATCCGCGATCCGGCGCAACGCGTCAATCGCGGCGACTGTATCGACGTCATCCTGCCCGCGCCGGAACCCGCCGCGCCGGCGGGGGAGGATATTCCGCTCGCCGTGGTCTACGAAGATGATGCCATCATCGTCATCGACAAGCCGGCCGGGCTCGTCGTGCATCCCGCCCCGGGGCACGCGACGGGCACGCTGGTCAATGCGTTGATCGCCCATTGCGGCGAAAGCCTCAGCGGCATCGGCGGCGTAAGGCGCCCGGGAATCGTGCATCGGCTGGACAAGGGCACGTCGGGACTGCTGGTTGCCGCCAAGACCGACCGGGCGCATCGGGGGCTCAGCCGGCAATTCGCCGAAAAAAGCGCCGGCGGGCTCGAGCGCGGTTATCTCGCCGTGGTCTGGGGCGCGCCCGACCGCTCGCGCGGAACCATCGCCGCCCCTATCGATCGGCATCCGCACGCCCGCGATCGGCAGGCGGTGCGCGAAGGCGGCCGCGCCGCCGTCACCCACTGGCAGATGCTGGAATGCTACCGCGGGGCGGATGGAAGGCCGGTGGCGAGCCTCCTCGACCTCCGGCTCGAGACCGGCCGCACGCACCAGATTCGCGTGCACCTCTCCCATGCCGGGCATCCCCTCCTGGGCGATTCGACCTACGGCGCCGGTTTCCGGACCAAGGCGGCAAAACTGACGCCGGAGGCGCGCATTGCGCTCGCGGGACTTGGCAGACAAGCCCTGCATGCCTATTTCCTGGCCATTCACCATCCCTATAGCGGAGAAAGACTGGCGTTCCGTTCGGAACTGCCGGACGATTTGCGTCGTTTAACCCAGGCCTTGGCCGGCCAGGGCCGCGAAAGCGATCCGCGCCCGCCGGAATAATTCTGCAGAACCAGTGGGTTGAGCGGAATGCCGGGCACCGGCCGGGGTCACGACGACGTGACGGCGGGCATCCTTTCCTTCGCTCCGCCGGTCCGCTATGTTGCGCCCGCGATCCAGCGATTTCGCGGTCGCAACATGACCCGCGCGCCGTCGGCTCGGGGAGCGACGGCGCAAACCGCCTGCCGATCGATCGGGGGCACTAAGGAGGGCGCTGTTATGGCCCATGCTGCCGCTTTGCCGGTCCTCAAAGCCGAATCCGGCCTTGCTCGTTATCTCGAGGAAATCCGGCGGTTCCCCATGTTGGAACCGCAGGAGGAATACATCCTGGCGCGTCGCTGGCGCGAGCACGGCGATCGCGAAGCCGCGCACAAGCTCGTGACCAGCCATCTTCGGCTCGTCGCCAAGATTGCCATGGGCTATCGGGGCTACGGCCTGCCGATCGCCGAGGTGATCTCCGAAGGCAATGTGGGACTGATGCAGGCGGTCAAACGCTTCGAGCCCGACAAGGGCTTCCGCCTTGCGACCTACGCCATGTGGTGGATCAAGGCCGCGATCCAGGAATACATCCTGCGCTCGTGGTCGCTGGTGAAGATGGGCACCACGGCAAACCAGAAAAAGCTGTTCTTCAACCTGCGTAAGGCAAAGAGCCGAATCTCGGCGCTCGACGATGGCGACATGCGGCCCGACCAGGTGAAGCTCATTGCCAAGCGGCTGGGTGTCACCGAGCAGGACGTGGTCGACATGAACCGCCGGCTCGGCGGCGACGCCTCGCTCAACGCGCCGATCCGCGACGACGATTCCGGCGAATGGCAGGATTGGCTGGTGGACGAGACGCCCAGCCAGGAGCGCCTGCTGGCCGAAAGCGAGGAAAGCGACAATCGCCACAAGGCCCTGATCGAGGCGCTCGACGTCCTCAACGACCGCGAGCGGCGCATCTTCGAGGCGCGTCGGCTTGCCGAGGATCCGGTGACGCTCGAGGAGCTTGCCGCCGAATTCGGCGTCTCGCGGGAGCGCGTGCGGCAGATCGAAGTGCGCGCCTTCGAGAAGGTGCAGAAGGCGGTGAAAAGCCGCGTCGCCGCCCTGGAGAACCCGAAGGAGCCGGCGCGGATCGCCGCGCATTAGGTCCGCTGCCTCCTTCCGACCGCCTTCGGCGTCGAGTCCGGCCGGTCCCACGCCCGGCCGGGCGGTCGCCGCCTGACATGGCCGGCAAGGCGGGCGCGACCGAGCTTAACCCGACGCCGGCGTCCGCGAGGCACCGGCGGAACCATCGCGTCAGTGCTGCGTTAACCTACGCACGAGTCCACGCGACGAAGCAAAACGCCCGCGCGACTCGCGACCATCACGGAAAATCGACAAGGCGTCTGGAGGCGACACGCATGTCGGCTGAGCCGGCTCGCATGAACGGTCTCCCGCACGTCGTCGTCATCGGTAACGAGAAGGGCGGGTCCGGCAAGACCACGATCGCGATGCATGTGGCCGTAGCCTTGCGGCAGGCGGGACAGCGCGTGGCCACCATCGACCTCGACGGCCGCCAGAAGAGCCTCACGCGCTATGTCGAAAACCGCCGCACCTGGGCGGCACGCATGAATGTTCCGCTCCCGCTGCCGCATCATTGCGCCGTCGCGCGGGCGGAAGGAGCGAGCGCCGCGGAGAACGAACGTGCCGAATTCGCCGCTTTCGACGAAGTCCTGAAAAGGATCCAGCACGAACACGACTTCGTGATCATCGATACTCCGCCGAGCGACTGCTACCTCGCACGGCTCGCCCATGCGATGGCCGACACGCTTGTCACGCCGCTCAACGACAGTTTCCTGGACCTTGACGCGCTTGCGCGGATCGATCCCGTCGATTTCGCGGTCCTCGGCGTCAGCCACTACGCCGACCTGGTGCGCGAGGCGCGGCGCGGACGTCGTCTCGTGGACGGGGTGCTCGTCGACTGGGTGGTACTCCCCAATCGGCTGACCGCTCCGGGCTCGCAAAACCGGCGGCGGATTGATCGCGCGCTCGCCGAATTGTCGGCCATGCTGTCCTTTCGCGTCGCCGAAGGACTGACGGAGAGGTCGATCTACCGAGAGAGTTTCGTCCGGGGCCTGACCGCGCTCGATGCAAGGCGGGAATCGATCCCGTGCGCCAGCGCGCGCAGAGCAAGGCAGGAGGTCGAAAGTCTCCTCAGCGCCCTCAGGCTGCCCCTCACGGATCGAGGACGCAGCCGCGCGGCGATGCGCGCGGAATGGTTCAAATCGCGCCATAAGCCCCTCGAGCTCGACAGCCTGCTCCTGCCTTCCCCCGCCTGAGCGACCGCCCGCGACATGGCTCCGCGCCGTCGGGGCTCCGGAGACCGCGGCCCGCGCGGGAACGTGAAGAACCAACAGGACCCCTTCCATGTTAACATGGCAATGATGGCCTGCGGATGCCTCGCCGGGCCGGTCGACGAAGCGGCCCGGGGGCCGCAATCGTTGGCCGTCTGGACCCTTTCAGGAGGCGGTCATGGCCTACTCCCATGTTCTGCTCGGCGCCGGCGCGGGCCCTGCCCCGATCGTCGTCCGCCGCATCGGTATAGACGACTTGAAGCTTGCGCTGGCCAAGGGCGCGGACGACTTCTACGCCATGCCGACGCACGCGATGTTCCTGTGCGCCATCTATCCCGTCGTCGGCCTGCTCGCCGCGCGGCTCGCCTTCGGCTACGCCGTGCTGCCGCTGTTCTACCCGCTGGCGGCAGGCTTTGCCCTGATCGGCCCGCTCGCGGCACTCGGCCTCTATGAATTGAGCCGCCGACGGGAAGCGGGTCTGCCGGCCTCCGCCAGGCACGCGTTCGACGTCGTCCGATCCTCGTCGATCGGAGCCATTGTCGCGCTCGGTCTCCTGCTGCTCGCCATCTTCGGCCTGTGGATCGCAGTGGCGAATGCCCTCTACGTCGCCGATTTCGGCTATGCCCCTCCCGTCTCGGTCGGCGCCTTCCTGCGTGACGTCTTCACCACGCCGGCGGGCTGGCACCTCATCGTGGTCGGCAATTGTATCGGTTTCCTGTTCGCGGTCGTGGTGCTGTCCATCAGCGCGGTCTCCTTTCCGCTGCTGCTCGATCGCGACGTGGGCGCGGCGGTAGCGCTCGTCACGTCGCTGCGCACGGTGGCCCGCAACCCCGTGACCATGGCGGTATGGGGTCTGATCGTCGCGCTCGCGCTGCTCATCGGCTCGCTGCCGTTCTTTCTCGGTCTCGCGGTGATCGTGCCGATCCTCGGCCATGCCACCTGGCACCTCTATCGCCGGGCGATCGAGCCGGCGGACAGTCCCCGTCCGACGCACTACGAAGAGCACCCCGAACAGCGCTCCGCTGCCGATTTTCCCGCGGTGCTGTTCCCCTGGGCCAGATAGCGGCCGCAACAAAGGCGTCCGGGGCCTCGACGCGCCGTGCCGAGGCTCCGCGTTGGGCGGTCGTCCGTCGCGGGCGCAGCGGCACGGTCTCGTCCCGCGGGGCCTATGAATGCGCGCCCATCGCGCACCATGACGGAATGATCGGAACAGTCCCGATCGGAGCGAACCGGTACCGTCGTGGCGAGGAGCCATCGCAATCAAGCGGTAGCGGGTCGGCTCGCTCGCTTCTGGACTATTTCGCTGTGCCCGTGACGAGTTTGCAATGACGGCTGAAATTCACCGACATGCATGTCAAGTCAGCCATGGCAAGTCGGATCGGGCAGGACTGACCGCGGCCCGCCTCATTTCACGAGCCGCAGCCATTCGTCCTCGCTCAGCACCTTGATGCCGAGGCGGCGGGCTTCGGCGAGTTTCGAGCCTGCCCCCGGACCGGCGACGACGAAGTCGGTTCGGCGCGACACCGAACCGGCCGCCTTCGCGCCGAGCCGCTCCGCGAGCGCCTTTGCTTCCTCGCGTGTCATCTTCTCGAGCGTGCCGGTGAACACCACCGTCTTGCCGGCAATGCGCGAGTCCGCCTTCGGCCGGTCGACATCGAGGATCGTCACCTGCCGCGTCAGCCGCTCGACGATGCCGCGATTGTGGCTCTCACCGAAATAGTCCTTCACCGCCTCAATCACCGTATCGCCGATCTGGTCGAGCGCATCCATTTCGGCGATTGCATCGGGGTCGCCGTGCGCCACTTTCAACGCCGCGTCGTGGAAGGCCTTCCATGAGCCGTAGCCGCGTGCGAGCGCCAGCGCCGTCGTCTCGCCCACATGGCGTATGCCGAGCGCATAGATGAATCGGTCAAGCGTGATCCTGCGCCGCGCCTCGATGGCGTCGAAGAGGTTGCGCACGGACGTCGCGCCATAGCCTTCCACCTGCTCGAGCCTGATCGTGCTGTTGCGCTCGGGCAGCGTGAAGATGTCCGCCGGCTCCTTGATCCAGCCGTTCTCGAAGAACAGCTCGATCTGCTTTTCGCCCAGACCCTCGATATCAAAGGCACGACGCGAGACGAAATGCTTCAGGTGCTCGATTTTCTGGTATGGACAGGCGAATTCGCCGGTGCAGCGCGAACGCGCGCCCTCTTCGCCCGTAGCGGTCGTCTCACGCACGACCTTGGTCTTCAACGGACAGGGACAACGAGTCGGGAAACGATAGGGTTCGGCATTCTTCGGACGTTTGTCGATCACCACATCCACGATCTGCGGAATGACATCGCCGGCGCGCTGCACAACGACCGTGTCGCCGATGCGCAGGTCGCGTCCGTCGCGCAGCTTCTCGCCGTTTCCTCCAACGCCCCTGATATAATCCTCGTTGTGCAGCGTCACGTTCTGCACGATCACGCCGCCGACGCCGACCGGCTCCAGCTTGCCGACCGGGGTAAGCGCGCCGGTGCGGCCGACCTGGATTTCGATGTCCCTGAGCACGGTCATCGCACGTTCGGCCGGAAACTTGTGCGCGATCGCCCAGCGCGGACTGCGCGAGACGAAGCCGAGCCGCTCCTGCCAGTCGATGCGATCGACCTTATAGACGACGCCGTCAATATCGTAGTCGAGCTTGGCGCGGCTTTCCTCGATCTCGCGGTGGAAGGCGAGGAGTTCCTCCACGGAATAGCACAGCCGGGTAAGCGGATTGGTCTTGAATCCGCAGGCCGCAAACCATCGCGCCATCCCCGACTGCGTATCGGCCGGCATCGTGCTCATCTCGCCCCAAGCATAGGCGAAGAAGCCGAGCGGTCGCGACGCGGTAATTGCAGGGTCCTTCTGCCGCACCGAACCGGCGGCGGCATTGCGCGGATTGGCGAAGATCTGCCCGCCGGAGGCCTTCTGTCTCTCGTTGAGCGCAAGAAACGCCGCCTTTGTCATGTAGACCTCGCCGCGGATCTCGCAGATCTCCGGGACACCGCGACCGCCGAGCCGGTGCGGCACATCTTTGAGCGTCCTGATGTTGGCGGTGACGTCCTCGCCTTCGCTGCCGTCGCCTCGCGTGGCGGCGCTGACCAGCAACCCGTTCTCGTAACGCAATGACATCGACAGACCGTCGATCTTCGGCTCGGCACTGAAGGCGATCTTCTCATCGTCGCCGAGCTTCAGGAAACGGCGAACGCGGGCGACGAAATCGACGACATCTTCCTCGGCCAGCGCGTTGTCCAGCGAGAGCATCGGCACCGCGTGGCGGATCTTGGCGAAGCCGCGTGCCGGCGGAGCTCCAACCTTGAGCGACGGCGACTCCCGCGTGCGCAGCTCGGGAAATCGGGCCTCGATGGCGCTGTAACGCGCGCGCAAGGCGTCATATTCGGCGTCCGTAATGACCGGACGATCGTCCTGATAATAACGTCTGTCGTGCTCGGCGATCTCGGCCGACAGTCTTTTGAGCTCGGCCCTGGCCTGCGCCGCGGTCAGCGCGGCGACCGGGATCTGTGCCGTGCGTTTCGTCGCCATTGCCCTGCTCGACTCTTTACTCAGACCTGTGGGAAGACCATCCGCGCGATGCGGATCCCTGCCGACGACCGGCACCCCCGCCCCCGAGCGGTCACCCCGCAGCCTTGATCAGCCGCGCGGCAGCGGCACGGGCCTCGTTGGTGATCTCCGCGCCGGCAAGCATGCGGGCGATTTCCTCGCGTCGCCGTTCCGCCGCGAGTTCCGTCACCCGGACGGCGACCCGCCGACCGTTCTCGAGCGCGTCCTTGCTGATGAGATAGTGGCGGTCGGCACGCGCCGCCACCTGCGGCGCGTGCGTGACCGCCAGGACCTGTACGCCGCGCGCGAGTTGCGTCAGCCGTACGCCGATCGCGTCGGCCACCGCACCGCCGACACCGGTGTCGATCTCGTCGAAGACCAGCGTCGGGGCCGACCCGCGATCGGCCAGCACCACCTTGAGCGCCAACAGAAAGCGGGCGAGCTCGCCTCCGGAGGCGACTTTCATGAGCGGCCCGGGTCGCGTACCGGGATTGGTCTCAACCCAGAACTCCACGTGGTCGAGGCCGTCGGGACCTTGCGCGGCGGCATCGCCTTCGATCCGGGTCATGAAGCGGGCGCGCTCGAGCTTGAGCGGTCGGAGCTCGGCATTGACCGCCCGGTCGAGCGCCTGCGCCGCCTTGGTGCGCGCCTTCGACAGCGCTTCCGCCGCCTTCCGGTAGGCGGATTGAGCCGCGCGTGCCTGCGCCTCGAGGGCCTTGAGCTTCTCTTCTCCGGCATCGATCAGCGCGACCTCGGCTTTATACCTTTGCGCAAGCGCGGCGAGCTCGTCGACCGGTACATTAAATTTGCGCGCCGCCGCGCGCAGCGCGAACAACCGCTCCTCGACGCGCTCGAGTTCGGCCGGATCGGCGGCGGCAGCCCGCAGGGCCGCCTCGAGATGCGCGCGCGTTTCCTCAAGCGCATTCAACGCCGCGTCGAGCGACTGGACGGCGGGCTCGATCAGCGCCTGGGCCTGGCTCTGTCGCCGTTCCAACCGCCGAACGGCAGCGGACAAGGAAGGTATCATGCCGCTTCCGGCAACGGTTTCGAGCGCTTCGCGCAGATCCCCGGCCACCTTTTCGGCTTGCATCATGGCGGCACGGCGCGCGGCGAGAGTGGCCTCCTCGCCCGTCTCCGGCGAAAGCACGGTCAACTCGTCGACCGCGTGACGCAGCCATTCGCCTTGCGCCTGTGCACGCACAACCGCTTCGCGATGGGACTCCACGGCCGCTTCGGCGTCGCGTCGTGCGGCCCACAGCGCGGCAAGCTCGGCGGCCTGGGCCTCGAGCCCGCCATAGGCATCGAGCAACCGGCGGTGGGTCGACGCGTCGATGAGCGCGCGCTCATCGTGCTGGCCGTGGATCTCGACCAGGGCGCCGCCCAGTTCCTTCAGCGCCTGGACGCTCACGGGCTGATCGTTGACGAAGGCGCGCGTGCGCCCGTCGGCGAGCTGGACGCGGCGCAGGATGAGCTCGTCCTCGGCGACGATGCCGTGCGCCGCGATGAGCGCTTGTGCGGGGTGATCGCGCGGAAGCTCGAACACGGCGGTTACCTGGCCCTGCTCCGCACCCTGTCGCACCAGGCCCTGGTCCCCGCGCGCGCCGAGCGCGAGCGCAAAGGCGTCGAGCAGGATCGACTTGCCGGCACCGGTCTCGCCCGTCAGGACCGACAGTCCGCGTGTGAAATCGATATCGAGCCGGTCAATGAGCACGATGTCGCGGATGGAGAGACGGCAGAGCATGACGGCTCCAAGGCCTCGAAACAGTTCGCCCCCGGCCGCGTGCCGGGTACTCGCACCCTCGCGGATTCGCCATCATCATCAAAGACGCGGCCGACGGCAAAAGTCGAGTTTACGCGACTTCCACAGCAAAAATCTTCCGCCGGAGAATGCATATCCGGCCATCCGGTCGAGGTCGGGCGACGGCCTCATCGGCACGGGCCCGCCGTGGCCGGGGGCCGACCGGACCCCGTCTTGACGGGCTTTTCCTGAATTCCGAAACAAGGACCCGGGAGGGCCTATTTGAAAACGACGCCCAACCTGGTGTCGGTGCGCCAGACCGACCGGCACTGACGGCGCGTGCCGTCGATGATCACGCCGAATTCGGCGGGGATGCCGAAGGTCGTCGACACCTGCAGGCAGGCACCAGTCTGCGAAAGGTTGCGCAGAACGCATTCAAGCTTCGGCGCTTTCTCACTCAGGACGATTTGCGCCGACTTCAATACCCGCCTGCGGGGCTCGCGTCTTGCGTCCTGCATCGAAGCTCAAGCGGCCGTGCCGTATCCATGCCCGCGCCGCATGCCCCGTCATCAAGGCTTGCGCGCGCGGCGCGCCCTCCCTTAAACAGCCATTCGTTAAAAAACCGCTGTTTCCGTTTTGCAGACAGTCACCGCACGCGGTACTTTTCGTTTGGCTCAAGGGTCCTTTAAGCATCTTCCCGCGCGCGATCGTCATCGCTTGTCGGCGCGACGGAAAGACCCGGACCATTTCCATATCCGTGACATAAACGCGGCCCGCGGGGCGCCGGCGGATGTCCGCATCCTCTCGTGGGATGGCGCCCTTCCGACGCCGAGCGCCGGGCTGCGCCGCCATGCGCGAGGCAGGTTCCGATCGGATTGAAATCGGCATCGTCATGCGTGGACGGTCCCAGTTTGGGACTTGCACGAATCCCCGCGCGGCGCAGAGCCAATCGAGCGTGAGACTCTCCGATCCCGATTCTGCGCTGCTCGGGTCGCCGGCGATGGCGGGCCAATGCGACCGCAAATCGGTCAAGAATCGCGCCATGACTTCCTTAACCCTTCACGGCGCTGCAGTCACCTTGAGGATTTCAAGCAGTTTGCGGTCGCGCCAGCGCCGCAGGTCCGCCATGCTGCGTCCGCCCGCCTCGTCGGCGACGCCGTCGATGATGATCCTTTGCACCGCCGGCGTGAGGCGTGTCGTTCCTAGATCGTCCATCCAGCTCTGCACCGCCGGGGCAAGGTGGGCCATGAAGTGCGACATCCCGCCGTCGCCTCCGGCGAGATGGAAGGTGAGATGCGGTCCCATCAACGCCCAGCGAAGCCCCGGTCCATAGGCAATGGCCGCGTCCGCATCGGCGACCGATACCACGCCTTCCGCCACGAGATGCACCGCCTCGCGCCAAAGCGCCGCCTGCAGGCGGTTGGCGACGTGGCCGGGAATCTCCTTCCGGATATGGATGGGGTGTTTGCCGAGATCGCGATAGAAGGCCATCGCCGCGGCGATCGCCTCCGGCGCAGCCGCCGCTCCGCCCACCACTTCCACCAGCGGTATCAGGTGCGGCGGGTTGAACGGATGGCCGATCACGCAGCGCTCGGGATGCCGACACCTGGCGGCGATGCGGCTTATCAATAGGCCGGACGAACTCGAGGCGATGACCACCTCTGGCGGCAGCACGGCATCGATTTCGGCAAACAGCCGGACCTTGACATCCTCCCGCTCCGGCGCGCTCTCCTGCACGAACTCGGCGCCCTCGACAGCCGCGGTTGCGGAGGCATGAAAGCTGAACTTCGCCATGCCGGCTCCGGGTGCGACCCAACCGAGCGTCTCGAGCGTCGGCCAGGCCTCCTCGATGAAACGGCGAGCGAAAGCCTCGCCCGCGGGGGATGGATCGCTGACGCGGACCTCATGACCGCGGGCGAGGAAAATCGCCGCCCAGCTTGCGCCGATGGTACCGGCGCCGACCACTGCGACACGTCGTATCATGGCAGACTCTCTGTGGGTCGCGCGCGGTCTTTGCGCGGGACCGTGCGCAAGGTTGAGATTTCGTCCGGCTACCCGTGCTCTACCACGACCTTCGTGTCGATCGAAACACGATCATAAAGACCGGTGATGTCTTCGTTCACCAAGCGAAAACGGCCGGACGAGACCGCGCGACCGTTCGTGCCCGGCGCATTGGTGCCGTGGATCCGATAGACGGTTTTGCCGATCCGTTAAAAAGTGCGCGCGGCCCGAGCGGATCGTCGGGACGGCCGGCCAAAAAGCGCGATGGGGATGGTTGACGCGCGATCATTTCGGGAGGCGGCGTCCAGTCCGGCCATTTTGGCTTGCGCGTGATGACGTGGACGCCGCCCCATTGGGGGCCGACGCGGCCGACGCCAATTCCGTACCGCAGCGCAAGGCTGTTGCCGGGTACCAGGTACAGGAGGCGGTCGGTCGTGTTGACGATGATGGCCGCAGCGGGATACGCGCCGCGATAGATAGATAGAAGACCGACTGGCGGCGGAGTTCTCGCGGCAGGTCCCTGTCGCGCGCGGTGTGATCGACGCGGGGATCGACACCTCGATCGTCTCGACCCGCGGCGCACGAATTCCTTGCGCGGCACATGGCGGAGGGACGGTCCACGCGAGCGTCGGGGACCGCGGCAACCACAAGCCGAGTAGCGTCATCGAGGCGTCCTCTCCCACCGGGAGCACTCCGCCCGGAATCCATCCCACCGGCGCGGCCGGCAACGGCCACCCCGTGCCGGCATTGCGCTTTGGTCGCGACCGACTAGGCTTTGCGCGGATGTTTGTATCTAACGGAGAAGGGCCATGGCGTTTACGGTTGTCAGCGACAGTTTCAAGGACGGCGACTATCTCGGCGCCGAGTTCATCCTCTCGGCCGATTTCGGCTTTGGCTGTGCGGGCGGCAACAGGTCACCGCACCTCAAGTGGTCGGGTGCGCCCGCCGGCACCAAGGGCTACGCGGTCACCTGCTTTGATCCCGACGCGCCCACCGGCTCCGGCTTCTGGCATTGGCTGGTCGTGAACATCCCCGCCAGTGTCACCGAGTTGCCCGCCGGCGCGGGCAGTGCGGGAGGGAAATTGCCCCCGGGTGCGTTGCAGACGCGTACCGATTTCGGCACCCCGGGCTACGGCGGCCCCTGCCCGCCGCAGGGCGACCATCCGCACCGCTACCTCTTCACCGTCTACGCGGTGAACACGGAGACCCTGCCGGTCAAGGCCGACAGCTCCGCGGCGGTGGTCGGCTTCAACCTGCATTTCGCCACGCTGGCGAAAGCCGAGATCATGGGGCTGTACAAGCGCTAGCCACGCGATCCGGCCGCGGGGCGCGGCCGCCGGCCTTCCGCATCCACCGGGCGATCTCGCACCCCGAGCACGACAAGCGATCGGCGATTTTGCGACCCGCTCCGATCATCGCGAAAAGGTGGCCTGCTTGCGCTGGTGACAATGATTCGTCGGGTATTCCGCGCATGCGGCTGCGGGGGTAAAGTCCGACTCGTCCATCCTTGTCGCCATCGCATTTCATGGAGAAAACCATGCGATATTCGCCCGGATTGAAAGCGGGCCTCGTCGCCCTCATGGCCTTGCTCGGCGCCGCCACGGCTCATGCCGACAGCGGCACCGTGCGCCTGCGCATTTACAAGGCCGGTTTCTTCATCGGCGGCTCGGCCGGCAGCGGCACGCTCTATTTTCATGGCCGCGCTTATCCGTTGTCGATCGGTGGCCTGAGCTACGGCTTCACGGTCGGCGCTTCCGAAACCATCTTCCACGGCCGCGTCACGAACATCCGCAGGCCGTCCGACATCGCAGGCGTCTACGCACAGGCCGGCGCGGGCGCCGCCGCCGTGCGCGGCGCGCAGGCGGTGATTCTCACCAACCAGAACGGCGCCGTGCTGACGCTTACCGGAAGACAGAACGGCCTTATCGTGAGCGCGGACCTAAGCGGGCTTGCGCTTTCGTTGAAATAGCGCGCCGGATTCGCAGGCAAGGTCGGCAATCGGAACCGACGCGGCCGTGTGGCGATCGACCGCGTTCCCTCCGAGCACCACGTTACCGGCTCAAGGAGCCGCCCTGGCGGGCCGAGGAGATCATTCCGCTTGCGTCATTCCCATAGACCGTAACCCGCCCATTTGCTCTGCGGGATTTCCGCGCCGATGCGATAGCTGAAGCTGAGGACCTTCATGTCGTCGGGGGCCAGGGTGCACGTGTAGCTCAGAGCGTACCACTTCCGATCGCTGCGGAGCGCGCCACCCGGTGCGTTCACCTCGTGTGCGTCGACAACGGTGGGGACGATGGCATCGGCGACGGCGCGATCGGGGCGAAACTCCGGTAACTCCTTGCGGATGCGGCGCATGGCGACGAGATCGCACAATTGCACCATGCGTTCCTTGGGCGCGAGATGGCGCAGGCTTTCCTCGATCCTTTCCGCGCGTGCGTGACCCTTGGCGTGCCGCCCGCCTTTCGCATGGGCACAGGCCGGAAGCAGGACCAGTGCGAGGGCAAGCGCAAGCAACGGCTGCAGCATGTTCCCTCTCCTTCGGCCGCCAAGCCCCACCGGCGATTTAGGCGCAGCGGGGGCAAGGGAGCAAGCCGCAGCTTCCCTGCCCGGTTACGAGGTAATCCCTCCGCGGCGTATCGCGCGTTCTCGCCTTTGCCGCGCCGCGCGCAGCGACCGATTTCCCGAAAACGCTATCCGTATTCCTCGGCCCGAAGTAGGAGGAGTTCTGTTCCCGTCATAAGGCTGCCGCGAACCTTGCCGAAATTTAATGGCGCGCCGAACGCCCGGGCGGCCCATCCGAACGCCTTGTTCACGTTCCATTCAGCACGACGGCAGGAACCTCCTTTTCGGCGCCGACGTTATCCGCCCGTGTGACTGTCGCAGGATTGCGGCCGGCCCTACGTTTTAACGTTATGAATCCGAGCGAACCGTTAGGAGGTGCGCCATGAGAAAATCCCTGACCGCGATCGCCGCCGCCGCGGCACTCGCAGCGGCCAGTCTTGCCGCTCCGCAGCCGGCGCAGGCCCGCCATGGCGGAGCCGTCGCGGCCGGCATCATCGGCGGGCTTGCCGCAGGCGCCATCATCGGCGCGGCCGCCGCGAGCGGACCCTATTATTATGGACCGGGTCCCTATTATTACGGTCCCGGGCCGGTCTATTATGGACCGCCTTGTTACTGGACGCACGAGCGCTGGTGGGACGGCTGGCGTTGGCACTGGCGTCGCGTGCGTGTGTGCTACTGAGGCGGGGACGACGGGGGCGACGGGTGCTGAAGCCAAGGCGCGTGGACCGGCGCAGGGTCGCCCGGCAGATGCCGGCGGGACCCTGCGCCCGTGCGCTTTCCCTCCCATCACATTTCCGCCAAAATGGAACAGCCCTGCTCTGTGAGTTGGATGGACGGGCTTAGCGTACCAACGGTCATCCCGCGTCCGGCCCCTGCCCGACGCGGATATTGGAGGGAATACCCCATGAAGAAGACCATCTTTGCAGTTGCGGCGGCTGCGGCCCTCGCCGCCGGCACGCTGTCCGTGCCAACGCCCGCCGCGGCGCGGTGCCACGGCTGCGGCATCGCCGCCGGCGTGATCGGCGGACTCGCCGCAGGCGCCATCATCGGCTCGGCGATTGCGGCGCATCCGGGCTACTACTATTACGAGGAATATGACGCGCCGCCGCCCTATGCCTGTCCCTATGGCGGCTATTGGGCGCGACGGCCGATTCGCGACGCCTACGGCAACGTCGTGGGTTGGAGTCGGCCGCATTATTTCTGCCGTTGATTCGGAATTCTCGCGCGACAGTCTGCGGCGCGTCCCGCCTCCGTCCTCTCGGTTGGTTGAGGCGCGCCGCGTGACGCGTCCGCTTGCCCAGCGCGAGGCGGACCGACGCGCGAGATCGGTGCGTTTTACCGTCGCATGCGCGCGAGCACATCCTCGGTCGGCCAGCAATCAACCTTGAGGCCGTTCGCCTTCTGATAGAGGCCGAGCGCGGCGCGAGTCAGCATTCCCGCCTTGCCGTCGATCTTGTCGTGATAGAACCCGAGCGCGGCAAGCCTTTGCTGCAGGAAGGCGACGTCCGCTGTCCTGAGCTGCGCGTTTTTGCTCCATGGCGTCTCGAACGGCCTGCCGCCGCCGATGCGATCGGCGAGATGGCCGACGAACAGCACGTAAAGGTCGGAATAATTATAGTCCTTGAGCACGTAATAGTTCTTCGGCGTGAGGAAAGCGGGTCCGTAAGTGCCTTCCGGCAGCAACAAGGACGCTTCGATCGCGTGCAAGGGCGGCGGAATCCGACGGTGATAGGCCGGCACGTAGCCCTGCTCGAGCCAGGCGCCGATCGGCATCATGCGACTGGGTTCGGCGATCGTGCAATCGACCGAGCCCGGCGGATGCACCTCGATCGCCCAGGGCTCGCCGCTCCGCCAACCCTTGCCCTTGAGTTGCCGCGCGGCGGAGGCGAGTGCATCTGGTACCGAATGCCAGATGTCGGCCTTGCCGTCGCCGTCGAAGTCGACGGCGTATTTGTAGAACTCCGAGGGCAGGAATTGCGTGAGCCCCATGGCCCCACCCCAGGAGGAGCGCAGATCGCTGCGCGGGATGCCGTCCTCGATGAGTTTCAGCGCGTAGAGAAATTCGTTGCGGAAAAAGTCCTTCCGCCGGCCGGCGAATCCCTGTGTCGCCAGCACGCGCAGGGCGTCCCGACCGTGGAACTCGCGGGCATAGCCGCTCTCGCGCGCCCAGATCGCCAGCACGAGATTGCCGGGAACGCCGATCTCCCTCTCGATGCGCGCGAGCACAGGTCGGTACTCCGCGGCGAGCCGCCGGCCTTGTGCGGCGAGGCGGTCAAAGGTCGCTTCGCGCAGATATTGAGCCGGCGTCTGTACGAATTCCGGCTGCGGCGGCGCCTGTTCCGGGCGCCCAGGGATGTCGAGATCGGGCAGCGAATAGTCCGGCTCGAGACCCCGGACGGCTGCATCGAAGGTCGCGCGCGAGACGCCAAGCGCCCGCGCCTGCGGCCATGTCGCCCACAGCCACTGCTGGAAGGCGACATCGCCTGCCTGCGACGGCGGCGCCACGAGAAGCCCGGCCAACAGACCCGCGATCGCCACCACCCGCCAGAGCCTGCGGGAAGAGGATAGGCGGCACGGCCTTTGATTTGCGGTCGCGGCTCGCGGGACGTCCGCCATCAGCACAACGAAGGAGTTGCGTGCCATTTCTTGTGCATGCCTGTGGGATCCCCCGGCGCAGGCGGGCGCTTACGCCACGACGCTCACGGCTCCGGCGGGGCGCGGGCGCTCCCGACCCTGCTTGGCCGGCCGCTTCGATGGCGCGCTCAATGCCGTCCATCCTCTCAGCGCGAAAACTTCTTATACTTCACCCGTTGCGGCACAATTGCGTCCGTTCCCAGGCGCCGGATCTTGTCGGCCTCGTAATCCTGGAAATTGCCCTCGAACCATTCGACACGGCTGTCGCCCTCGAAGGCGAGGATGTGGGTGGCAATGCGATCGAGAAACCACCGGTCATGGCTAATGACCACGGCGCATCCGGCGAAGCTTTCCAGCGCTTCCTCCAGCGCCCGCAACGTGTCGACGTCGAGGTCGTTGGTCGGCTCGTCCAGCAGCAACAGGTTGGCGCCTGATTTCAGCATCTTGGCGAGATGGACGCGATTGCGCTCGCCGCCGGAAAGCGATCCCACTTTTTTCTGCTGGTCGGTGCCCCTGAAATTGAACGCCGCACAATAGGCGCGCGAATTCACCGCGCGATTGCCGAGCTGGATCGTGTCCTGCCCGTCGGAGATCTCCTCCCACACCGTCTTGGTGCCGTCGAGCGTGTCGCGCGTTTGATCGACATAGCCGAGGCGCACGCTCTCGCCGATTCTGATCGTTCCCGCGTCGGGCTTCTCCTGACCGATGATCATGCGGAACAACGTGGTCTTGCCGGCCCCATTCGGACCGATCACGCCGACAATGCCGCCGGGAGGAAGCTTGAAGGTGAGGTCGTCGATCAAAAGCTTGTTGCCGTAGCTCTTGCGCAGGTGCTCGACCTCGACCACGGTCTGGCCCAATCGCTCGGCGACCGGGATGACGATCTGTGCGGCTTCGCCGCGCGTTTGCGCTGCCTGTTTCACCAGCTCTTCGTAGCGCTGATAGCGCGCCTTGGACTTGGCCTGCCGCGCCTTGGGTGAAGAGGAAATCCACTCCCGCTCGCGCGCGAGGGCGCGCTGGCGTGCGGCCTCCTCGCGCCCTTCCTGCTCGAGCCGCTTTTGTTTCTGCTCAAGCCATGACGAGTAGTTGCCCTGATAGGGAATTCCATGGCCGCG
>Ga0070740_10002087_pt1 | contig 24719 bp, 16 predicted proteins | sample Coa_R2_FD_67286 | JGI IMG/M metagenome (GOLD analysis project Ga0070740, IMG submission 67286) | Surface soil microbial communities from Centralia Pennsylvania, which are recovering from an underground coalmine fire - Coalmine... | ecosystem: Environmental > Terrestrial > Soil > Unclassified ...
GCCGCAAACTGGCAGCCTCTCAACCCCGGTCGCTCGCCGCAACCGCTTCGCCCCTCGTCATTTCCGCCTCGACCCAGTTCGTTTCGTCGGCCCGCGTCGAACCCCTTCCCGACGCCCCGCTATCAGCTAGCGGCGGTTTGCTGGCAACCCAGGAAACCAGTCCACAACCACCGGCGCCTGCCAGCCGCTGACATGAAACGGCGCCTCTATTGTTTCCACCATCAACTGTGATTAACTAACATAGACCCGCTGCCGCTCTAAGACCCTACGGGGTTAAAGCCGAAAGCTGAGGCCCATCGCTGACCGTTGTCAGCGCACAAAGGATCACATGCGCCGGAAACACTGGACACTTCTCATCGCGGCCTTGCTCGCGATTCTCGCGGTCGCCGTCGTCTGGGGCACGCTCGTCTCCGCATCGCCCGCGCTCGACGAAGCGCGTCGCGCCAACCGCACCGCAACTTCGTTTCGCGCTGCCGACGAGGACTACTTCCAGGATATGGACTCGGGGATCGCTCTTTCACCCGCCGAAATCAGAGGCCGCAACACCTGGATCGTTTGGACCGGAGGCAACGACCGTTTTTGGGATCTGATCTCTCGCTCCAGCCTGGGCGCGCTCGACCTGCTCAAAACCGTTTCCTCGCACCCCAGCCTCAAGTTCAGCCGGGACAACCGCTGGAATTACCTCGGCCTGGTGAATGAGCCGTGCTTTGAAAAGGCCGCCGGACCCGATCCCCGGCGCTTTGGACTGTGGCTCGATCAGCGCCGGTCCGACTGCCCCCCTGACCCCTTCGAGAACGAGCGGAAATATCCCGGCGTGCGCATCGGCGCCCGCGGCAAAACTGTTCCCGTCGGCTCTTACTACGGGTACGCCACAGGCATTGTCGGCTTGCGCCTGTTCCCCAACCCCGATTTCGATGAGGCCGCAGCAAAAAAATGGGATCCGGTCCGCTACTATACCGACCCGGCTTACTATCTTTCGAAGGACCTTGTAAAACCCTATCGCGTCGGCATGTCTTGCGGCTTCTGCCACATCGGGCCCAATCCGCTCAAACCGCCCGCCGATCCGGAGCATCCGCAATGGGCCAACCTCAGCTCCAACGTCGGCGCCCAGTATTTCTGGATCGATCGCATCTTCGCCTGGGAAGCCGACCCCACCAGTTTCGCCTTCCAGGTCTTTCATACCTCGCGCCCCGGTTCGCTCGACACCTCGCTCGTCTCCACCGACAACATTAATAATCCCCGCTCCATGAACGCCGTTTACCAGCTCGGACCGCGCCTCCAAATGGCCCGTCGCTGGGGCAAGGAAACGCTCGGCGGCGGCGCTCTGAATAACCGGCAGTTCAACCAGTATGTATCCAGCGGACCCCTCACCCAGTTCTTCTCGGCGCCGGCCACGGTTTGGACTCCGCATGTCCTCAAAGACGGCGCCGATTCGGTAGGCGCCCTCGGCGCCCTCAATCGCGTGTATATGAATATCGGACTGTACAGCGAAGAGTGGCTGCGTCACTTCAATCCCTTGATCGGCGGTAAACGCGTCACTCCTGTTCAGATCGCTGTCGCGCGCGAAAACTCCGCCTACTGGACCGCCACGGAAGCGCAAACGCCGGACATGGCCCTGTTCTTTCTTAAGAGCACTGCGCCGCACAAGCTCGCCGATGCCCCCGGAGGCTCGGCGTATCTTGCCACGGACAACGCCGTGCTGACCCGCGGAAAAATCGTCTTTGCGGAACGTTGCGCCCGCTGCCACTCAAGCAAGCTGCCCCCGCTGCCCGCTTCCGTCGATCTCGCAGGCTGCGCCGGCCCCGGGTATCTGCACTGCTGGAACCGCTATTGGGCCTACACCAAAACCGACGAGTTCAAGGACGCTATGCGCAGGATCGTGCTCGCCGATGACTTTCTCGAGAACAATCTGCTCTCCACCGACGCCCGCATTCCGGTGACTCTCCTTCAGACCAACGCGTGCAGCCCGCTCGCCTCCAATGCAATTGCCGGCAACATCTGGGATAACTTCTCGTCACAGTCGTATAAGGATCTCCCCTCGGTCGGCGAGATCACGATTTATCATCCCTACACCGGCGAGCCGCGCAAATTCAAAATGCCGGCCGGCGGCCGCGGCTATACCCGGCCCGCTTCGCTCGTCAGCGTCTGGTCCACCGCCCCGCTGCTGCTGAACAACAGCGTCGGCCCCTTCCATCCCAGCCCCTCGGTCCAGGCCAGAATGCAGTCCTTCGAGGCCTCCATCGAGCAACTGTTGTGGCCCGAAAAGCGCGAACACGATTCGCTGCTCGGCGCAAGGATCCCGGGCGTCATCGACCGGACCACCCACGCCAGCTATCTCCGCGTCCCCGTCGGCTATCTCCCGGACTTGTTGCAGCCGCTCCTCGAGCCGGCCAGCCGCGTGTTGCCCTGGGTCGCTAGGCCCTCCGGAATCGAGATCGGGCCCATCCCCAAGGGAGCGCCCGTAGGCCTGCTCGCCAACCTGTCCCTGACGCCCGAAGCCGCCAGCCCCGCGGAACGCCTGCGCCACGACGAAAAGCTTCTCGCTCTGCTGCTCCGCATGAAACACGATTTGAAATCGCTTCCGCCCGGCGCCGCCGACGAGGAGGCCAACAAGGTCTTCGCCAACCTCGTCGATCCGCTCCTTGAACTCAGCAAGTGCCCCGACCTCGTCGTAAACCGCGGCCATTATTTCGGAACGGACGATTTTCACGAGGAGCCCGGCCTCAGCGACTCCGATAAACGAGCCCTGATAGCTTTTATCAAGACATTCTGAAGCCGCCGAGGAACATGCTCACCGCTCCCGGCGGCAACCACTGACCACAACCTGACACTGGCAACTATGGCAGACTTCGACTACATCATCGTGGGATCCGGCGCAGGAGGCGGCCCGCTCGCCGCAAATCTCGCCCGCGCCGGATTCAACGTGCTCCTGATTGACGCAGGCGGCGACTCCTGCTCCGACACCGATCTCGGCCGTCTCCTCTACGAGGTGCCGATCTTCCACGGATTGTCCACCGAATATCCGGACTGTTCCTGGAACTACTTCGTCCGCCATTATGTCGACGAAGCGCTCCAGCGGCGCGACTCCAAATACCGCCCGCAAGATGGCGGCGTCTGGTACCCGCGCGCCGGCGTCCTCGGCGGCTGCACCGCGCATAACGCGATGATCACCGTCACCCCTCAGGCCTGCGATTGGGACCGCATCGCCCGCATCACCGGCGATGAATCCTGGCGCGCCGAAAACATGAACCGCTATTTCACGCGTCTGGAGAACTGTCACTACGTGCCGCGCCCGGGCAGCGTCGGCCACGCCGTGAGAGCCGCCGGCGCCGCCATTGAGTCCTTGCTGGAAGACGGACGCGCCGCGGCCGACCCAGCGCACGGCCACGGCTTCGACGGCTGGCTCACCACCTCCGAAGCCGATCCCGCGCTCGCGCTCCAGGACCATCAAATCATCGCCCTGTTGCTGAACACCGTCCGCTGTGCGCTCGAGCACGGAATCGGCTGCCCCTTCACGCGCCTTGAAACCCGCTTCGATCCCAACGATATCCGCAACGCCCGGCATAGCCCCGAGGGCCTGGCCTTTACCCCGCTCGCCGTCGCAAACGGCAAGCGCAACGGACCCCGCGAATATGTGCTCCGAACCCGCAAGGAGCATCCGGACAGGCTCACTGTTCAACTCAACGCGCTCGTTGCGCGCGTGCTGTTTGAAGGCCGCCGCGCCATCGGCGTCGAAATCCTCGAAGGCCGCCATTTGTATGAAGCCGATCCGCGCCATGATCCCGCGGCCGCCGCTCAGGCAGCCCGCCGCCAGATTACCGCTGCGCGCGAAGTCATCGTCTGCTGCGGCGCCTTCAATAGCCCTCAGCTCCTCAAACTCTCCGGCGTCGGCCCGCGCCCCGAGCTCGAACGCCTCGGCATCCCCGTCGTGTGCGACCTGCCCGGCGTCGGCGAAAATCTCCAGGATCGGTATGAGGTCGCCGTCGTCTCCGAGTTCGCAGAACCGTTCCGGCTCCTGAACGGCGCCACCTTCGCCCCGCCGGCAAACGGCGCTTCTGACCCCTACTTCGAATCCTGGAAAAACGGCCAGGGCATCTATGCATCAAACGGCGCCCTGATCGGAATCTTGAAGCGCTCACGGCCGGAACTGCCCGAACCCGACCTCTACATCTTCGGCCTCCCCGGCCATTTCCGCGGCTATTATCAAGGCTATTCAAAGGAGTTCGAGCATTTTCGCAACCGGTTTACCTGGGCTGTGCTCAAGGCCTATACCAACAACACCGCCGGCCGCGTGACGCTCCGCTCCGCCGACCCCACCCGCACCCCCAACATCGAATTCCGCTACTTCTCGGAAGGAAACGACAGCGGCGCGGACCTCGATGCGGTGGTCGAGGGCGTCAACTTCGTCCGCGCCATGAACCGCGAACTCGGCGGCCACATAGTGGGCGAACTGTGGCCCGGAGAGCGCGGCGATACCCCCGAAAAACTGCGCCAGTTCATCCAGGACGAGGCCTGGGGCCATCACGCCTCCTGCACCAACAAAATCGGAGCCGGCAACGATCCTATGGCCGTTCTCGACAGCCGGTTTCGAGTGCGCGGAGTCAGCGGATTGCGCGTCGTCGACGCCTCCGTCTTCCCCCGCATCCCAGGCTATTTCATTGTGTCCGCCATTTATATGATCAGCGAGAAGGCCTCCGATGTCATCGCCGAAGACGCACGCTGAAATCGAATCCGGACCCCGGTCGTCGGGCGAGCCGCCCTCCACCGGCCCATTCTCCTTCGAAGACGTGTTTGCAGCCGAGTTGCAGGAGCTCCGCGAGGCCGGCCAGTTGCGCGGCTGCGGCGCCGCCGACGAAAATGTCCTTCTCGGACTCGCCATCTCCGGCGGCGGCATTCGCAGCGCCACCTTCAACCTCGGCATCCTCCAGGCCCTCGCCGAGCTCAAAATTCTTCGCGGCTTCGATTATCTCTCCACGGTCTCCGGCGGCGGCTATATCGGTTCCTGGCTTGCCGCCTGGATCAAGCGCGCCGGCATCGACCACGTCGAGAATGCGCTCGCGCCTCAGGATGAGCACGGCCAGAAAGGCGGCGAAGCCGCCCCCGTCCGCTGGCTGCGCGCCTATAGCAACTATCTGACCCCGCGCCCCGGGTTGTTCACCGCCGACACCTGGACCGTGCTCGCGGTGTGGTTGCGCAACCTGCTGTTGAATCTCTCGATCATCTGCTCCGCCATCCTCGCGCTGCTGGCCATCCCCTATGTGATCCAACGCCTGACGGTGATCGACTGGCCCTCCTCCTCGGTCATCGCCGCCCTGGCCTTGCTGGCCTTCGCCGTCTGGAAAATCGGCGGCGCTCTCGCTGCGTTTGACCGTCCCGGCCATGGCCCTTCCCAAAAGGCCGTGCAGCTCAGCATTATCCTGCCGCTGGCCGCCGCCGGATGGATGCTCAGCGCTTGGTGGGCCCACCGGTCGCGCCTGTGGGCCGACAGCGCCGCTTTTCCGCATACCAGCGGCCATATTATTCCCGTCGGACAGATCGTCGAGCGCATGATCGCTGCCGCAGCCGAAGGCGTGGATCCGATCGGGCTGTTCGCTCACGCGCTGCTGGCCGGCGCCTGCGTCAGCGTTTTGCTCGCCGCCTCCGCGGTGTTCGCGCGCTTCTGGACCTGTTTTGACCCCGACCGCTCCGCCTCGCCCGGCCTCCTCGCCCCGCTGAAGATGGCGGCCACCCTGCTGATCGCCGTGCTCGCTCCCGGAGCGCTTACCTTCTTTCTCATGTGCGCTCTCGCCGTCGATTTCGCGGCCTTCTCCGATACCAGCATGTTTGCCGCTCATGTGGCCTCCTTCGGGATGCCGTTGTTCATTGCGGGCCTCAGCGTCGTCCTGATCCTGCACCTCGGCCTGTTCGGCAGGAATTATCCCGATGAACGGCGCGAGTGGTGGAGCCGCGCCGGCGCCTGGCTCGTCATCGCCGTCGCCGTCTGGCTGGCCTTGTTCCTCACCTCTCTCTACGCCCCGGCATTCCTGCGCTGGATGTTCGGCTGGACCTCGAGGACCGCCGACCGGTGGGGCAACCCGAAATTGTGGATGGCGCTCGCCGGCTGGGCCCTCACCACCACGGGCGGCCTCATCGCCGGCAACAGTCCGAATACCGGAAAGGCCGCCAGCGACAACGCGCCCCCCAAACGATGGCTCAATATGCTCGCGATGATCGCTCCCGTCGTCTTCGCCGCCGGCCTGTTCACCCTGCTCTCGGTCGCGCTCGAGGCGATTATCGAGGCGACCCGCGCTCCCATCCTCGCCTTCGTCGCCGCCGCCCTGATTGCGTATCTGTTGTCGCTGCGCATCGACATCGATGAGTTTTCGATGCACTACTTCTATAAAAACCGGCTGGTGCGCTGCTATCTCGGCGCCTCCGCCAGCAACCGCGCTCCCAATGCCTTCACCGGCTTCGACCGCAACGACGACCTCCGCCTGGCTTCCTTCGCCAATCTCACCCCCGCCGGAACGCCCCGGCCGCTTGAGCCCGGCGAGCGCCCTTACGACGGACCCTACCCGATTCTCAATACCACCCTCAACCTGGCCTACGGCGAGCAACTCGCCTGGCAGCAGCGCAAGGGCGCCTCCTTCATCTTCACCCCGCGCTACTGCGGCTTCTCCAACCTCGGCGTCGAAAATTCCTGCGACTCCTATCGCCCCACGTCAGAGTACGCAAAAGAAGGCGGATTGGCGATCGGAACTCCGCTCGCCATCTCCGGAGCGGCCGTCAGCCCCAACTGGGGCTACCATACCTCTCCCACCGTCGCGTTTCTGCTCACCGTGTTCAATGTGCGGCTCGGCTGGTGGCTCGGCAATCCGGCGCGCGACAAGTGGCGGCGCACCGGACCGCGCACCGGGTTGCTGTATCTGGCCACCGAACTGTTCGGATTCGCCAATGCAAACCGGAGTTATGTGTATCTGTCCGACGGCGGCCACTTCGACAACATGGGCCTGTATGAGCTGGTGCGCCGGCGCTGCCGCTTCATCGTCGTCTGCGACGGCGAGGAGGATCACGCCTATACCTTTGGCGGCATCGGTTCGGCCATACGGCAGTGCCGCGCCGATTTCGGCGTCGAGATCGACATCGACTTCGAGGCATTGCGTCCGCATGAAGGCAGGCGCAGCCGCCGCCATTGCGCCGTCGGCCGCATCTATTATCCGGCATGGAATAACGGACCCGGAAACTGCCGGCGCCCTATGGCTGGCACGCTCGTCTATATCAAATCCACCCTGACCGGCGATGAACCGGCGGATGTCGCCGAATACGCCGCGCGCACCCCCGAGTTCCCTCACCAGACCACGGCGGATCAGTTCTTTGATGAATCACAGTTTGAAAGCTACCGCCGGCTCGGATATCACATCGCCAAGCGCACCTTCGCCCCCGTCGCCGCCGGTCAGATCCAGACCTCCGGCGCCCAGGCCTCCTACAGTCCGGTGACGGATCGCGAGTCGTTCTTCGTGCGCCTGCGCCAGCATTGGTATGGATCGGGACAGCGGCGCCCGGACGCCTTCTCCAGACATGGCGCCGCGCTCGACGCCCTGTTCGAACGCCAGCGCAACGACCGCCGCCTGAAGTTTCTCGACGCCCAGATCTATCCGGAATGGAGCGTGTTGCAGCGCGCCGCCGGCGACGGCTCGGCATCCGCGGAGCTCTGGATTCCAAAAGACGAGGACTCGATGCGGGAGGGCTTCTACTTCTGCAATTCCCTGTTGCAGTTGATGGAAGACGTCTACCTGGACCTCGACCTCGATCACGAGTACGATAACCCTGATAATGCCGGCTGGATGAACCTGTTCCGTCATTGGGCCTGGTCCGGAATGTTGCGCGTCACCTGGACCATCTCAGGCCCCACCTTCGGCGCCCGCTTCGCAAATTTCTGCCGCGAACGCCTGGAGCTCGACCGCGGCGAGCTGCGCCGCGGCTACAACCTCACCAGCGTCGAAGCCCTCAATGGCTCCAGCCTGACGTTCCTCGAACGCAAGCGCATCGCCGACGTCATTGCGCTCGCGCCGGTTTCCTCCTTCACCGTGACTCCCTTCGAAATCCGCGTGCGCGACCCGCGAACCCTCTCCAATGAGATCAGTTTCCCCGTCGGCTTCGCCCTGACCAGCAATGGAACGCTCTGGTATTTCCGCATCCAGAACCACGTGCGCAAAATGGGACTCGGCAGGAAGGCGCTGGCCCTCGCCATCGGCAACAAGCTGATCACCGGGCTCGCCGCGCCGCCCCAGACGCCGGAGGCGATGAGGCTCTGGCCGCCCGACCGCGTCCGCAGCCTGGTGGTCCTCTATGAATCGGCCAAACGCCTCGCCTGCGAAAAGGATTTCTCCGCGGAATCCACGCAGGCATAAAACAAATTTGTACCACTTTGTTTTATTGACCGACCCCCTCCCGGGCCGGGTCCGTATTGCGGCGGTGATATGATTCCACTCATCATGGCTATCTCGGATTCTTCACGCAGGACGTTTCTGGCCGTCTCGGCCGGCGCGGCGCTGTCAAAAGGCGCTTCCGGCGCGGCGTCAGGGCGGCTTAAAGCGGGCATCGTGGGCTGCGGCGGCCGCGGCACGCAGGCCGTCGTCAACCTGCTCTCGGGCAATCCCGATGTCGAGCTCGTCGCCATGGCCGACCTGTTCGAAGACCACCTCGAATCTTCCTTGAAGCAGCTTCGCGATCCCCAATTCATCGCGCGCAACATCGAACGCAAAGGAGCGTTTGACGTCACTCCGGCCTCTCCGGAGCTGGTGCGCTCCGTGCAAGCCCGCGTCGCCGTCCAGCCGGACCGGCATTTCGTCGGCTTCGACGCCTACTCCAGGCTGATCAACTCTGACGTCGACATCGTCATGCTCACCACGCCGCCCGGCTACCGGCCGCTGCACTTCGAGGCCGCCATCAACGCCAAAAAGCACGTCTTCACCGAAAAGCCGGTCGCCACCGATCCGGTCGGCGTCCGCCGCTTTATGGCCGCCGCCAAAAAGGCCGCCGAGCTGAAGCTTACCGTCATGTCCGGCGCGCAGCGGCGCGAACATAAGCAGTACGTCGATACCGTCCGGAAAATCCACGACGGCGCCGTGGGCGAGATTGTGGCGCTCTATTCGCGCTACCTCAGCGGCCCCGTGTTTCACGCCAGAGCCCGCGATCCCAAGTGGGGCGACATGGAGTGGGAGCACCGCAACTGGTATTCGTTCGTGTGGCTGTGCGGGGACCAGATCGTGGAACAGCACTTCCACAACATCGATTTCATGAACTGGGTCATGGGAGCCCACCCGGTCAAGGTCGTCGCCTCGGGCGGCGCCGCGTGGCGGCCCCGCGATGAGCTCTATGGCAACATCTATGACCATATGACCTCCGATTTCGAATACCCCAACGGGGTTCGCCTCTCCAGCCACTGCCGCCAGTACCCGAACGGGCTGTACCGCGACGTGAGCGACCTGATCGTCGGAACCAAAGGCCGCAGCACCGGCGCGGATATGGGCGGCGGCGGCATGAATCCCTACGTGCAGGAGCACATCGATATGGTGAAGAGCATTACCGGCGCCGGCCCGTATATCAATCAGGGCCTGGAGGTCGCCGAAAGCACCATGACCTGCATCATGGCGCGCGAATCGGCCTATTCGGGCCAGCAGATCACCTGGGACCAGATCATGGCCTCGCAGCTCGATCTTCAGCCCAAGGCCTTCGACTACAACCTGAAGATGGAGCCGCGCGCGCTGCCTGTCCCGGGCGTGTACAAGTTCGTGTGAGCGTCTCAGCGCGCCTGCTCGTAGGCGTGCGCAATCCGGAACATGGTCGCTTCGTCGAAGTGCTTGGCCAGAATCTGCATGCCCACGGGCAGCCCCTCGGACGTCGTCCCGGCCGGCACGCTCATGCACGGAATGCCGGCCAGATCTCCGGTGATCGTATAGATGTCGGACAAGTACATGGCCATGGGATCATCCACCTTCTCGCCGATGCGGAACGCCGGGAACGGCGATACCGGCGTAACGATCGCATCCACCTGCTCAAACGCGCGGGCGAAATCCTGTGAGATCAGATTCCGCACCTTTTGCGCCTTCAGGTAGTACGCCTCGTAATAGCCGGCGCTCAGGACATAGGTCCCCAGCATGATGCGGCGCTTGCACTCCGCCCCGAAGCCTTCGTCGCGCGTGCGCCGGTACATGTCCGCAAGCGTGTCGGCGCGGCGCGAGCGCATCGTGTAGCGCACGCCGTCGTAGCGGGCCAGGTTGGAACTCGCCTCCGCCGTGGCGATGATGTAGTAGGCGGCGATCGCGTACTCTGTGGTGGGCAGGCTGATCTCCACCAGCTCGCAGCCGAGAGCGCGCAGCGTCTCCAGCGCTTTCGCGATCAGCCCGGCTGTTTCGCTCTCCGGGTCCTTGAAGTATTCGCGCGGAAGCCCGATGCGCAGCCCCTTCACGCCGCCCCCCAGCGCCGCCGTGAAGTCCGGCACGGGCGCAAACGCAGAAGTGGCGTCGTTCGGATCGCGCCCGGCGATGACCCCGAGCAGCAGTGCGGCGTCCTTGACGTTGCGCGCGATCGGTCCGATATGATCGAGCGAGCTGGCAAAGGCGATCAGCCCGTAGCGCGAGACCCGTCCGTAGGTCGGCGTGACGCCGACCACGCCGCAAAAGGAAGCAGGCTGCCGGACCGACCCTCCCGTATCCGAGCCCAGCGATACGACCGCGGTTCCCTGCGCCACCGCCGCCGCCGACCCTCCGCTCGAGCCGCCCGGAACGCGGTCCGGAGCGAGCGGATTCCGCACCGGACCGTAGGCGGAGTTCTCGTTCGAGGATCCCATGGCGAATTCATCGCAGTTGGTCTTGCCAATGATGACGCCGCCGGCCGCCTCCAGCCGCGTCACCGCCGTCGCGTCGTACGGCGGGATGTAGCGTTCGAGCAGGCGCGACCCGGCGGTGGTTCGAACGCCTTTGGTGATGATCACGTCTTTGACGGCGACCGGCGCGCCCGCCAGCGGCCCGGGATCCTCTCCGGCGGCGATCTTCGCATCGACGCGCCGCGCCGCCTGCAAAGCGCGCTCATAGGAGAACGTCAGGTACGCGTTGGTCTTCGGATTCTCCGCTTCGGCAAATCGCAGCGCCTCCTGCGCCAGCTCCGTCGCGCTGAAGGCGCGCGACCGCAACCCCTCGCGCACTGAATCGATGGTCAGGCCGGCGATGGAATCGATGCTCACCTCTCGATCACCTTCGGAACTTTGAAGTAGCCCTGACCCGATAGCGGCGCGTTCGCGAGCGCCTCCTGGTTGGACAGCGGCGGCGCTTCGCGGTCCGGACGCAGCGTCGCCGTTTCATCCGCTTCAAACAGCACTTGCGCCATCGGCTCGACGCCGGACGTATCCAGCTCGCTCAGCTTGTCGATATGCCGGAGAATATCGCTGAGGTCGTGGGTAAAACGCCGGATTTCGTCTTCCGTCAGTTCGAGATTTGCGAGGTCCGCCACATAGCGGACCTGCTGTTCGGTGATGTTCACGCGCTTGCCTTCTTCCGGGAGATCTTATACACGCGCCGCAGAGACGGGTCTTGAATGCGGTCCGCCTCGTCGCCGCCGCCCGCGGCGTTCGATGCGGTCTCGCTCCGCTGCGGCGCTCTGCGGGGCGCGATCGCAGGACGGAAGTCCAGGTCGTCAACGATCCCCGCGCCCAAGATCGCTCGCAGGTTGCCGAGGATCTGTCCCGACAGCGCATTGAGCTGCCGCTGCCACAGCCCGTCGCTGACTTCAACGATCAGACGCCCGCGCACCAGCGACACAACTGCGGTGTGCGCGGCGATTTTGTCTCCAACCGCCGCGCGCCAGGCCGCGCGCGCCAGGTCCTCGGGCGTTACGGCGTTTCGCGGCAGCTTGATTTTGCCCAGCAGGGCGCCGGCGCGTTCCATGCGGTGAGATTTCGATTCTAACAAACCGCGCGTTGATATGATGAACTTTACCCCCGCAAAAAACATGCGCGATGTAAATGTCGGAATTGTCGGCCTGGGAAACGTCGGAGGCGGCGCGCTCACGATCCTCGCTGAAAATGCGGACCAGATCGCGACCAAACTGGGCTTCCGGCTGCGCGTCAAAGCGCTGTGCAGCCGCAACATTCATTCCAAGGATCTGGGCGCGGCCGCCGCCGGCGCGAGACTGACCACAGACTGGCGGGAGGTGGTGCGCGATCCGGAAGTCGATGTCGTGGCGGAACTGGTGGGCGGAACCACGGTGGCGCGCGAGATTGTCGACGCCGCCATCGCCCACGGCAAATCGATTGTCACTGCGAATAAGGAGCTGATGTCGATTTGCGGGGCCGACATCTGGGAGCGCGCGATTCGCGCCAAGATCAACCTGGCGATGGAGGCGAGCGTGTGCGGCGGCGTCCCCATCCACGCCGTGCTGCGCGAGGGCATTTCGGGCGACCGCATCACGGCGCTGTACGGAATTCTCAACGGCACCAGCAACTACATTCTGACCGAAATTGAGAAGCGCGGCGCCGGCTTCGATGAAATCCTCGCCGAGGCGCAGCGGCTGGGCTACGCCGAAGCGGATCCCACGGCCGATGTGGAGGGTCTGGACGCGCGGTCGAAACTGGCAATTCTCTCCGCTCTCGCCTTTGGCGAGCGCATCACGCCGTCGGACATCTACACCGAAGGAATCCGCCGCGTCCGCCCGGTGGATTTCCGCTATGCGGATCAGATGGGCTACACCATCCGGCTGATCTGCGCGGCGCGGCAAACCTCCGAAGGACTGCTCCTGTCCGTGCGCCCGGCGCTGATTTCGAAATCAACCATTCTGGCGAACGTGCAAGGCGCCTACAACGCCGTGTGGGTCCAGGGACGCTACGGCAAGGACACCTTCTATTACGGGCGCGGCGCCGGACCGTTGCCGACCGGCGTCGCGGTCGTCAGCGATCTGATGCGGGTGGCGCGCGAGATCCGCTGCGGCAGTCCGGAGCGCGTCTCGCCTTTTGCCCATGAGCGGCTGGGCGAATACAAGCCGATTCCCATCACGTTGAACCGTTCCGCATACTACTTGCGCTTCCGCGTGGAGGACCGGCCAGGCATCATCGCCAGCCTGGCCGCGGTTCTGGCCGAGGAGGAGATCAGCATTGACGCAGTGCTGCAATTGCCGATCGAGAACTGGCGCGACCTGCCCTTTGTCATTACGGTTCAGCCGGCCGCCGAGGAAAGGATTCGGAACGCCGTGCGGAAAATGGAGTCGCTGCACTTTCTGCTTGAGCCGCCCTTTGTGATGCCCATTGAGGAGTCGCTCTGAACGGCGTGGACGGTCTGGCTGGCGCCGGCGGAGTAAAGGGCGGGTCCGTGAGATTCTGTGTAATGGTCTATGTTCACCCTGGTTATCGGTGTTCTCTTCTCCTGTCTTCTCGCATCCGCCGCTCCTCCAGCCGTCCCCAAGGACCGGATCGTAATTGTGATCAGCCTCGACGGGTTCGCCGCGCAGGCTTTGCGCGATCCCAATACGGCTGCGCCGGCCCTGCGCCGGATGATCCGCGAAGGGGCTACGGCCACGAATGGAATGCTGCCGATCAACCCCACCGTGACCTGGCCGAACCACACGGCCATGATGACGGGCGTCGACGGGACGCGCCACGGCGTACTCTACAACGGCCTGCCGGTACGGACGCCCGGCAAGGCGGTGCGGATCGACGCGTCGGCCCCCAAGTCGCAACTTGTGCTTGCGCCCACGGTGTATGACCTGGCGCATGAGGCCGGGCTGAAGACCGCGGAGGTCGACTGGGTTGCGGTGAACGAGGCGCCCACCATTGACTGGGCCTTTTCTGAAATTCCGAAACTCGGGGCGCCGATCGTCCGCGAAATGATTCGCGGAAACCGCCTGAGCGAGGATGAAGTGCGCTCCTTCCCCAAGGCGGTGATCACCTGGCGCGATGAAGTGTGGACCGAGGCTGCGATCCACATATTGCGCGAGCGCCGGCCGAACCTGCTGCTGTTCCACACTCTGACGACGGACAGCAATCAGCACCGTTATGGCGCGGGCTCGCTGGCGGCGCAGACGGCCCTGGCGCTGGCGGACCGGCAAGTGCAGCGCTTTTTGGACGCCGTGAAGGAACTGGGCTTAGAGGATCGCGCCTCCATATTTGTGGTGTCTGACCACGGCTTCGCGAGCGCGAAACGGGTGGTGCACCCCAATGCGATTCTCCACCGCGAGGGGCTGCTCCGGGACCGGACCGACTGCGATGCGTGGACCGTCCCGGAAGGCGGCACGGCGATGGTCTATGTGACCAACCCAAAGCGGCGGGCGGAACTGGCGCCGCGACTGGCGCAACTGTTTCAGGGGGTGGAGGGGATTCAGGACATCATCACGCCGGACCGTTACGCGCAGTTCGGGTTTCCGCCGCCGGGCCCCGACTCGCGCATGTCGGATCTGGTCCTGGCGGCAGCTGATGATTACGCCTTCGACGGGGCGTTCGACGGCGCGCCGGTGAGCGACATCCCGCCCGGCGCCGCGACGGGCAATCATGGCTATCTCAACAGCCATCCCGCGATGAGAGCGATCTTTGTCGCCTGGGGGGCGGGCATCCGTCCGGGCGCCAGGCTGGCTGAGCTGCGCAACGTGGACGTCGCTCCCACGGTGGCGCATCTGCTTGGACTGGAAATGAAGAATATCTCCGGCCGGGCGCTTACCGGGATTCTGAAGTAAGGGAACGCCCCGGCGCGCGGGCGGCGTCCTCGAGCACCTGGAGGGTGGCCCGCGCCGTCGCTTGCCAGCTGAGCGCCGATGCGCGGCGCGGCCCTTCGAACTGGAGCCGGGCGCGCAAATCCGGATCGATCGCGATGCGCTCGAGAGCCGCCTCGATGGCGCGCTCATCGGCGGGATCGAACAGCAGGGCTGCTTCGCCGGCGAGCTCCCGAAGCGGATCGATGCACGAACAGGCTGTCGGGATCCCGGCTGCCATCGCTTCGGCAACCGGCATGCCGAATCCCTCGAAACGCGACGGGTACACAAAGGCCCAGGCGCGCCGGTAGAGCGCATACAGTTCATCGCGTTCCACCCAGCCGGTGATGCGGACGAAGCGCTGCAAGTCCAGTGCGGCGATGGTCCGCTCGACGGCTTGCGCATGAAACCCCCGCATGCCGGCGAGCACCAGACGGAATTCGGGATGACGGCCGCGAAATGCGCCGAAGGCCTTCACCAACGTCTCAATGCCCTTATGCGGGTGCAGCGTGGAGACGCACAGGATAATCGGCTCCGGCTGGCGCTGGCCGGCCATTTCAAAAAAGGCCCGCTCGACGCCGTGGGGCACCACTCTGGAATCGACGCGGTAGCACTGGAGCAGATCGCGCCGGGTCGCTTCCGATACGGCAATGAGGCGGGTTGACCGCCGCGCCGAGGCCCACAGAAGGGCTCGCCAGAAGGGCAGGTCGAACCAGCGAAAGTATTCCGGATGGCGTTTGTGCTGGAGATCGTGAAACACCGTGACCTGCGGGCAGGGGGCGATGAGCGGGGCGGTGAACCCGGGGTTGAGAAGCACATCAAAGTCGCTGGCGGCGAAGGGAAGGACGATTTGCTCCCACAGAATGCGGTAGGGACGGATTCTGGCCCGCACCGGGGTGGGGATCTGCCTGAAATTCGGAGCAGCGGGGGTGAGGTCCGCGGTTTCGCGGTTGGTCAGAACAGAATAGGCGTTGATTGGGTCGATCTGCGCGAGGGCGGCCAGGAGATTGCGGAGGTAGATCTCGGTGCCTCCCACGCCTCCCGGGATAAGGTACAGCGCGTTGACGCCAACGCGAATCGGCATCAGAGCGCTGGAGGCGCGGGCGCCTGCCGGCGTTGCGCCATATCGAGACCGTTGCGCGCAATGGCGTCTGCCGGGTTCAATTCAAGAGCGCGGCGAAACTGGCTGGCGGCCTTGTCAAACTCCTGGGAGAGGAGGTAGAGGTTGCCGCGGTTGACATAGGTGGCTTCGAGGTTGGGATCCAGCCTCTCGGCCTGGTCCAGCGCCTCCAGCGCTTCCGCGCGGCGATTCTGTTTTGCGTACACCATTCCAATCAGCGAGTAGGCCAGACCGGTCTTGGAAATCGAGGTTGCGCGCCGGAGCTTCTCGAGGGCCGCTTCGGGTTGCTTGGCGCAGTCATAGGCCAGGGCCCAGTCGATATACAGCCGGTCATCCTTATTATCCAGTTCGGAGGTGCGCTGATACTCTTTGACGGCGTCGAGGCAGCGGCCCTCGGAGTAGTATGCGAAGGCAAGCTGGAAATGCGGGCGCGACTTGTTTGGCGATTTGGCGGTCGCATCTTTCCACAGCGAGATGGCGTTGGACCAGACCTCGTTGCGCTGGCGCGCGACGACGCCGAGCGCCAACAGAATGGCGGCGAGGGCCGCGACGGGTGCGGGGCGCCCGAGCGGCGCGCGCCGCAACAGCTCGCAGCAGATCAGCGTCACGCCGAAAAAGGGCAGGTACACGCGGCGCTCCACGAGGACGTCCTGGATAGGGATGATGGATGAGGTCGGCGCGAGCAGCAGGAGAAAAACGAACCATCCGTAGGCCGCCAGGGGAAAGCGCTTGCGCCAGACCCAGGCGGCGATGGTGACGGCGGCGAGCGCGATCAATCCGAACAGGGCGCCGTGGTCGAACACGGTCCTTGAGATCGGGAAATCGTGATCGATATTTTGCCCGTAGGGCAGCGCGATCATTCGCAGATACGTCCAGATTGCGCGGCACTGGGTGAAGAAATATTGGCGCCACGGCAGGTCCTTCATGCCGAATCCGGCGCTGGTGGATGTGGCCAGCACTCTCCAGATGACGGCGGCGCCGACGGCGCCGAGAGCGGAGACCGGCAGGTACAGACGCCAGTTCCTGCGGATTCCGGCGAGGTTGAAGCCTGGATTCCAGAAGTAATCGGTCAGGATCAGCAGCGCGGGCAGGACCGCCGCGTGCTCTTTGGTAAGGCACGCCGCGGCGAACAGAATCAGCACGGCGGTCGCGACCGGCCAGGAGACGGCGGGTGAGGGCCGGTAGAGAAACACGGCAAAGGCGGCCAGGAAAAAAAACAGGCTTTGGGTTTCCGAGCGGCTGGCGACATAGGCAACCGATTCAGTCTGCAACGGATGCAGCAGAAAGAGCAGGCCGGAGAAGATGGCAAGAACAGCGCGCTGCGTTTTCGGGACGCCGGCCCACTCCAGGATTTTGAGAGCGATGAGCCAGACCAGAATGGCGTTGCCGGCGTGAAAGAACACGTTGACGACGTGATACCAGTAGGGGTCCAACTGAACCAATTGAAAGTTGGCCCAGTAGCTCAGCATGAGGGCGGGGCGGACCCCGGCGATCCAGTTCCACAGCGGCGCGCTGGCGAATTCCGGCGCAAAGAACGGCAGATAGCGATCGTCGTAGAGGAACGGGCCTCGAATGGCCGGCTGGTAGATTTCAAAGGCAAGGAACACGGCCAAAAGAGCGCCCAGCAGATACGGCCAGATCCTGATTCGGGGCGGGGGCGCGGCGGAAGGAGCCGCGGGAGTGGTCCGCCGGGGCCGCGCCGCGCCTTCCGCCCTAGTGGAGCGCCTGCTGTCTTTCATGGTCGAGCGCTTCAAGACGGTATTCGAGAATGGCCAGGCGTTGGGTCACCGCGATGTTTGCGTCTTTGAGCTCGGAGATGATCGCGGAAAAGCGGTAGAGGACCACGAGGAAAACGCAAAATATCATCATAATCAAAGCGACCGGCGGATCGCTGACGCCCAGGGCGCCGGTCAGCCACAGAAGCGCGGTCTTCCAGCGCGAAAGGACGATGAGCGCGACTGCGGCGGCGAGCCAGCTCACCGAATGTTCGACGCGGATATGGGATTTGCGCAGGGAAATCAGCACTGCCGCGAGCAGGACGAGGCCTGCGACGGACACCACGTTGAGCAGATGAGTCATTGTCTCCTCCTTCGCCGTCCTTCGAACCGGAGCACATTTACGAACACGCCGAGCAGCACATGAATGATGTAGTACAGGGATTTGACCGGGGTGATGGTGCTCCGACCGGCGGCTCTCGGCCGCATACGGCAAGGAATTTCCTGAAAGGTGAATCTCTTGCGCTGGAGGACGACCAGCGCTTCGATTTCGGGATACTCGAGCGGGAAGCTGGCGGCGAAGACGGCGAGCGCCGATCGCTTTACGCCGACGAATCCCGAGGTGGGGTCGCGCACGGGCTTTCCGAGAATGGGGCGGAGGACCAGGCGGAAGAGGTGGATGCCGATGGCGCGGACCCAATTGGTGTGCTCGCCGCCGCCGTCGAAAAAGCGCGATGCGATCACCATGTCGCAGGGCGAATTTCTGAGCGCCTCGAGAATTTTCGGAATATACGCGGGATCGTGCTGTCCGTCGCCGTCGATGCGGATGACGTAGTCGTAGCCGAGCTCGAAGGCGAGCTTGTAGCCGGCCTGCACGCAGCCGCCGAGTCCGAGGTGACAAGGGAGGGCCAGCACGGAGGCGCCGGCCAGGCGCGCGGCGTCCCGGGTGCCGTCCTGGGAGCAATCGTCGACGACGAGGATGGGGACTTCGGGAAACAGGCTTTTGACCTCCCGCACGACGGCGCCGATAGCGCCTTCTTCGTTGAAGGCGGGGGTGATGATCATCAGTTCGCCCGGTTGCGAGGCGCGCCTCACAGCGAGGCCACCTGGCGGGGCGTGATCGAGTAGCTGAGCAGCATGCGATGAAACTGCCGCGCGTTGAGCCGGCCGCGCTTCTGGATTTCGCGCCGGTGGCGCAGCAGACGGGGGAGGTGGCGCGCCACTTCCCAGTGAGCGCGCGCCACGTATGCGATGAGCGCCAGCGGGTTGCGCCCGCCTGCGCGAAACTCGGCGGCTTTACCGTCGCCGGCGGCGAGATCAACGGCATGCCAGAAATAGCGGGCCAGGGCGAACCAGGGCGCGAGAGCCAGGTCGCGGGCCGGGAAGTTTTTGACCAGCAAAAAATGCCGGTTGCGCTCGACGTACCAGGCCTTGAGCGGCGATGCGGCGCCAGAGGAGCGGGAATAACGATGCTCTACGACGGCATCCGGCGTGTACATGCATTCCCAGAGCCGCCAGCGCGCGCGCAGTCCGAGGTCGGCGTCTTCGCAGTACAGAAAAAAGCTCTCATCGAACAATCCGATTTCGTCCAGCATCTCGCGGCGATACAATGCGGCGCAGCCGCTGGGCATAAGGACCTGCTGTTGGAGCGAGAACCTGGCGGCGGGTTCGCGGTGCCCGCGTTGTTTGGCGCTGCCATCGCGGCAGATGACCATGCCGGCGGAATCGAGCTGTTCGGTGCCGAACAGGCGGATCTGCGGCGCGCACATCCCGATCTCGCGACGGGCCTCGGCGGCGGCGAGCATTGCCTCGAGAAAGCGGGGGTGGGCCACGGCGTCATCGTTCAGCGTGGCGATGAAGGGGGAACGGGAGGCGCGGATGCCTTGGTTGACGGCCGCGCCGAAGCCGACATTTCGATCGTTTTCGATAATCTGCGCCGCGCGCTCGCGGACGCCTTGGATGCGGGAGGCCCGGCCGTCGCCGCTGTTGTCCACGACGATAATTTCAAAGTCGCGAAGAGTTTGCTGATCGAGCGAGCGCAGGCAGTCCGCCAGCATGTCGTCGGCCGCGAGAGTCGGCACAATTACGGTGACTCTGGGGTCCGGCAAACACCGATTGTAACGCGTTGCTGAAGCTGGGGGCCGCAGCGCGGAGCGGGCGCTGGCCGGCGGCGCATCACCACACCAGCCGCGCTCCCAACTGCACGCGGCGCTCGAGGTTGGTCTGCCCGGTAATCCGGCCGAATGATGAATCGGTCGCGGTCAGATTCGGCGCCGCGAACACGGCGTGATTGAGGGCATTGAACGCCTCCAGACGAAGCTGAAGATTGATGCGCTCCGACAGGCGGTTGTTCTTAATGATGGATGCATCCACGTTATTGGTCGGATCCTGCCGCAGGTTGGCGAAGCGGGTGGGGAAGGTGCGAATGTTCGAGGCGAGCTGCTGGTTGCTGGCCGTTACGAAGCGGGTTGTATCGAAGGCCCGGTCGTTGACGTTGCGCGGATTGTAGTGCAGATCCCCGCCCAAGTAGATCAGATTGCCCCAGGTGAGGGGCGTTCCGCTCTGGTAGTTGTAGATGCCGTTGATCACGAATCCGCCGATGAGGCGGTTCGCCCAGCGGGATCGGAATGCGACGGGCTTGCCCTGGCCGAACGGCAATTCATAGCTTCCGCTGATGACGAACCGCTGCGGGCGATCGATGTCAGCGGGCCGCTTCTCGAGGACCGGAATCGACCAGTTGAGGTAATTGCGGCGCTCGATCACGCGCGACCAGATATAGTTTGCGAGCAGATTCAGCCCGTGCGAATAGCGCTTCTCGAGGCGCACCTCGAAGGCGTGATAGTAAGAGCTGCCCCGGTTCATGGCGCCCATGGCGACGCCATTGGGCGACGAAGTTACGTTGGCGGTGGTGGTGGAAAATTGGGGGAACGGCACGAGAAGGTTCTGAAGCTGGATGGTGCTGCCGTTCAGGCTGGTTCCGGGGACAAGCCCGGCGAAGGGGTTTTTGACATTCGCCGTCAGCCGGTCGATGGTGGCCTGATCGCGCAGCGGGCTGGCGCTCAGGTACTGTGCGGGGACGGCGTTCAGTCCCGAGTCCACTCCCAGGTGGACGGCGTGATTGCCTTCATACGCGGTCTCCAGAACGACGGCGCCGGGCAACTGACGCTGAATGCTGAAATTCCAGCGAACCGAGTACGGATTGAGCGGATGGGGATTGTAGAAGGAAACGCCCTGTCCCAGATTGGTGGCCAGCCCGAGGCTGGCGCCGGTCGGCCGGAGGATGCCGCCGGGGAATGGATTGGCGAGGGTTGCGTTGGGGGTCAGATAACTGTCGAGCGTAGCCACGAGATCGGTCTGGCGGCTGAATCCGGGCTGGCTGATGCCAGTTGTACCGAGGGGGAATACGAACACTCCGGCGCCGCCCCGCAACACGGTCTTTCCGCCAAGGAATGCGGGCGTCCAGGCAAAGCCGAAGCGCGGGCTGAAGTAACCCGGCCGCGTGCTGTACACATCCGGATTGCTGGAAGAGGCGAAGACAGGTCCGCCGTTGACCTTGAACTGGCTGGGCGGCAGGAGCGGATTCGGGCTGGCCGCGTAGGCGGCGATGACAGCGGCGGCAATGGGGCTGGGAGTTGTCGCGTCAAATCCGACCAGCGTACGGTTGAATCTCTCGGTGGTGCTGAAGTCCCGCTCAAAACGAAGGCCGAGATTCAGCGAGAGATTGGAGCGCAGGCGCCAGTCATCCTGAATGAAAACGGCCATGTACTTGGCCTGGTTGGTCCGCGAGGCGTTCAGCTGAAAGTCGCCGGAGGTCGGCATGCCGAGCATGAACGCGGCGACGTCCTGTCCGAACGGCGCAGCGGGGGAGTTATCGAGCGGGCCGTTGGTCCAATTGCTGCGGAAGGTGAAGTGTCCTGCGGCATCGCCATAGCTGACCGAGCTTTCACGGTATTCGCGAACATCGCCGCCCATTTTCAGGCTATGGTTGCCCTTGATCTTGACGATATCGCCGAAGATCTGGAAGATATCGAAGGGCGTGCGGTCGCCGGCGCTGTCGCCGATGCTTTCGATGCCCGAAAAATCGAAGCGCGGCAAAACCAGCCTGGGCGAATTGGCCGTCAGATACGCGGGCAGGCCGAGCCGGGTTGGATCAAAGCCGTTGCTCGGCTTGGCGTTAGCTTCCACAAAGCGGTTCCAGGACAGCCGGACGTTCATGATGGTGGTCGGCGTGAAGGTATAGACGTCGTCGAAGACGCTTCCCCAGTTGATGCGGCTGAGTAAATTCCCGGTGGCGATGTTGAAGAAGCGGTTGCCGCGATTTTCGAGCCGGTCGTTGTGGTGGAAATTCCAGAAGAGTTTGTGCTTGTCGCTGGCGTTGAAATCGAGGCGGCCGAGCTCGTTGTCGAAGCCGTCGCTGCGGACGGTGTTAGCCAGATAGTTGTTGCGGGTATCGGCCTCGCCGGGCTGGTTGGGCAGCGGATAGAACTGAAGCGCCGCTTTTGCAATCGGGCTGAGCCGGCTGGCCGGAATGATATTGCCTTCGAACGGTTGACGTTGAATACGGGAACCCTGGACGACGCCGGTGAGCGGATCGAAGAGTTGATAGCAGGAATACGGCGCGCACTTGCCGCCGTCGGGCGCCTTGAGCAGTTCTGAAAAATCGCCGTTGCGCATGGCGGCGGTCGGAACGGTGGTGGTGATGGGCTCCGGGAAGGAGTCCTTGATGCCCTCCCAGGCGAAATACCAGAACACGCGGTTGCGCCCGTTGATGACCTTCGGAATCCAGATGGGACCGCCGGCGTTGGCGCCGTACTGGTTGTAGCGAGTCACAGGCTTTTTCAATCCGGCCTTGTTCGTAAAGAAGGGTGTGGCGGCCAGCGCGGAGACCTGGTTGAACTCATACAGCGTCCCGTGGAGGTCGTTGGAACCGCTTTTCAAGACGACATTGACGGTGCCTCCGCCGGTGTGCCCATAGGCGGCGTCGGCTTCGAAGGTATGGACGCGGACTTCGTCGACGGAATCGATGGGCGGGTTATAGGCGACGCGGTTATTGCCCGTGGTGTTGGGCGCGCCATCGGTCAGCAGTTCGTTGGTGCGGCTCGGCGCTCCGCCCATGGACATGTCGGAGGGGCCAGCGTTGTCGAAGGGGCGGGAGAACAGCGGGTCGCTGTTGGGCGTGACGCCCATGGCCAGTTGAGCGAGGACCAGAGGCGTGCGCCCGTTGAGCGGCATGTTCTCGACCTGGTGCGATCCGATCACCTGTCCGACGGTCGCCGACTCGGTGTTGAGCAGCGGCGCCTCAGCGGTGACGGTCACGGCTTCCGTGGCCTGGCCGATCTCCATGTGGACGTCGACGCCGACGCGTTCGCCGGTGCTCAACTGAAGATTCTGGCGGACGTACTTTTTGAATCCCGGCGCCTCTACGGTGAGCGTATACGTCCCGGGCGCGAGGAACGGAATGGTGTAGACGCCGTCGGGTCCGGAGGTGGTATCGGATCGCGCTCCGGTTTGCTGATTGGTTGCGGTGATCCTGGCATCCGGGATGACCGCGCCCTGCGCATCAAGAATGCGGCCGGTGAGGGTGGCGCGATATTCCTGGGCGAGGACGGCGCAGGCGCACAAGAAAAAAAGCGCACACAGCTTGCTGGCGTTCATGGAACCCCCCGTGGCGTCAGGTTTACAGAAGCTCCCCAACTTCCTGTTACTCGAAGAATATGACGCGATGCGCGAGGGTGTCAATGCAGGACGGAGTGGAGTTGCCGCTGGCCGGCGCCTGGCCTGCGGCTGCGCAGGTGGGCGGGGATTGTGCGTGCAAGGTTCGGGGACAGGTCCAGGTTCATAAATTTTTGAAAATACGGCGCGGGTCCCACACGCAGCAACGAGTACTGACCACTGGCGGCGGCCCAGCCTAATGAAAATCACCGAAGCCGCCGAAAGGAGATCAGGAGTTTGAACCGGATGACCGGGCAGGTGTACATCGCGCTGTTTGTGGGGCTTGCAGCCGCCATGGAAGACCTGGCGCGCCGCAGGATATCGAACTGGATTCCCGCTGTGGCGTTTGTGGCTGGACTGGCGTGGATGATCTGGCATTCGGGCTGGCGCGGAGGGCTTTCGTCGCTTGGGGGGACGGCGGCGGGATTCGCGGTCTTCCTTGTTTTCTACTGGCTGGGCGGGATGGGCGGCGGCGACGTGAAGCTGATGGCCGGGTTTGGGGCGGTGCTGGGCATTGAGCGGCTGCCCGGCGCGGCGTTGTGGAGCGCCGCCTTCGGTGGAATCATGGCCGCGGGCGCGATTGCTTGGAATTGCTTCGGCAAGGCTTCAGAGCGCTCCCGCGACAGCGCCAAACGTCCGGTGGAAGCTATCCCGTACGCGCCGGCGATCGCGCTGGGCGCCTGGGCCGCGTTGTTGTCGTGAACCAAAAGGGACAGGACGCAGAATCGGAGAGATTTCGATGGATCGAAGGTTTGTGACCGTACTGGCAGTGAGCCTGGTGTTTGCGCTCGTTGTATCTGCGATTTTCTATCAGGTGGTGGCGCGCGCCGGCGCTCCGCCGAAAAAGGTTGCTCCGGTCCAGATGAAGGACGTCGTGGTGGCCACCCGTCCGCTGCCGGTGGGAGTCACGATCAAGGCGCCCGATGTGAAGCTTTCCAAAGTCGCGGTGGAAGCATTTCCGAAAGGCGCCTTTTCGAAGGTTGAAGACGTGATCGACCGTCCGGTAGTGAGCAACATACTGGGCGACGAGCCGGTGCTGGAGGCGAGACTGGCGGCGCGGGGCAGCGGGTTGGGGCTGGCGCCGATCATTCCGGTCGGGATGCGAGCGGTGACGGTGCGGGTCAATGACGTCGCGGGCGTGGCCGGGTTTGTTTTGCCGGGGATGCGCGTGGACGTGCTGGTCACGGGGCGTCCGCCTTCGGGCAATGACACGGTCACGACGACCTGTTTGCAGAACATCCTGGTGCTGTCTGCGGGAACGACAATTCAGCCGGACGCCAAGGGGCAGGCGATTCAGGCGCCGACGGTGACGGTGCTGACCAGTCCGCAGGAGGCCGAGATTCTCACGCTGGCGCAGCAGGAGGGGCGGATCCAACTGGTGCTGAGGAACGGGAGCGATCACGCGATTGAAAAGACGCCGGGGCGCGACATCGCCGAATTATACGGGCGATTCGGCCGCA
>Ga0070740_10002089_pt1 | contig 24712 bp, 17 predicted proteins | sample Coa_R2_FD_67286 | JGI IMG/M metagenome (GOLD analysis project Ga0070740, IMG submission 67286) | Surface soil microbial communities from Centralia Pennsylvania, which are recovering from an underground coalmine fire - Coalmine... | ecosystem: Environmental > Terrestrial > Soil > Unclassified ...
CGATCCAGCCAATGGCGCAGCAGATAGGTGTGCGTCGAGTGCGGGAACACGGTGGCGAAGCGCAAGGGGCGTCCCGCGGCGAGCGCTTCGCGCGCGGCGGCGCGCAGCGCGTGACCGCTACGGCTGCGTACGCCGGCATCCTCCCGCGCCAGGATCTGCATGCGCCGGTACAGGCTGCGCGAGACGGTGAACGCGTTGCCGTTGCGGTCCAGCAGCAGCGGCACGCACATCGGCGTGCGCGCGGGCGTCAGGCCCAGGTGCATGGCCAGCGGCAGCGGCGCGAGCGTTTGGGCGCCGTCCAGCGCGCCGGCGGCGAGCTTGTCGCGGATCGAAGCCCAGGAGGTCTCGCGCCACAGTTCGACGGCCAGGCCTTCTGCGGCGAAATAGCCACGCTCCGCGGCCACGATCAGGGGCGCGGCGTCGGTCAGCGGCACGAAGCCCAGCGCCACGCGCGGGGATTCGAGTTTGGAATTGACGCGCTCGGCGGGAAAGTACGAGACGCGCGGCGTGGCACGCCGCTCGTCGCCGAAGATCAGGCTGCGCAGCGCGCGTTTGATCACGGCACCCGGTCCAGCAATTCCGCCACCGACAACACGCGACGCGCGACCTCGACCAGGCGCAGACCTTCGTTCATGGCCTGGCGGCGCAGCGCGGCGAATGCCTGTTCCTCGGACAGGCCGCGCCGCTCCATGAGCAGGCCCTTGGCGCGTTCGATGAGCTTGCGCTCGGCCAGATCGGCGCGCGAGCGCGCCAGTTCGCTGCGCAAGGCTTCGATGTAACGGAAGCGCGCCACGGCCACGTCCAGGATCGGGCGCACGCGCGCCGGCGACAGTCCGTTGACGACGTAGGCGGACACACCGGCTTCGATCGCGCGCAGGCTGGCGTCCTCGTCGCTCTGGTCCACGAACATCACGATGGGCCGCGCCTGCGCGCGCAGCGCACCGATTTGTTCCAGCAGGTCCCGATCCGGTGCGTCGGTGTCGATGATGACGATGTCCGGGCGTAGCGCGTCGAGCTCGGCGAAGGCCTCGGCCGCGCTGCGCCGGTGCAACAGCTCGCAGTCCAGGCCGGCGAGGCCTTCTTCGACGAGGCGCGCGCGCTCGGCGTCGCAGTCGATCAGCAGGATGCGCAGGCTCATAAAGGCGCGAGCAGTGTCGCGAGTCGCCAAAGCCACGGGTCCACTGCGGTGGAATGGGGTGATGCGCGACGTCTCATGGTCCATCGGCAGAAGCAGCTCTCAATAGAGCGACTCTGCAATTTCCGCGCCAGGCAAAAACGGCGCGTCGCGGTCTATTCCGGCAGCGGCAGCCAGCGCAGCACGCTGCCCGCGACGGCGGGCGCCTCGCCGCGCGGCAGCCAGACCAGCGCATCGGCCCGCGCGAGGTTGCCGAGCATGTGGGAATCCTGGCCGGGCAGGGGGACCAGTTGCGCCGTACCGTTTTCCCAGCGCAGCCGCATGCGCAGCAGGCAGTCGCGCCGCGCATCGCGCGCGGCATTCTGCGCCAGGACGCCGCTCGACCAATGCGGTTGCGGATCGGTCACGCCTTCGAGGAGGTCCAGGGCGCGGCGCACGTGGAGCAGCATGCCGATCAGTACCGCACCGGGATTGCCCGGCAGCGCGAACAGCGCGGTGGCGCCGCGCATGCCGAAATACAGCGGTTTGCCCGGCTTCTGCGCCACCTGCCAGAACACGCGCCGTACGCCGAGGGTTTCGGCCGTCGCCGGCAAATAATCGCGGTCGCCGACCGAGGCGCCGCCGCTGGTGATGACCAGGTCGCTTTCGTCCAGCGCGCGCGCCAGCGCCGCGCGCAGCTCGCTTTCGCGGTCGGGAAGGTATTCCACGGCCGGCGCTGCGTGCCCCCAGCGCGCGAGCAGGCTGCGGATCAAGGGGCCGTTGCTGTCGGGAATCTCGCCCGGCTCGAGGACGCTGCCGACGGGGCGCACTTCGTCGCCGGTGACGAGGACGCGCAGGCGCGGCCGCTGGACCGCAGCCAGACTCGCGATTCCGCCGTTGACCAGCGCGGCGAGCAGGCCCGGCGTGATCCTCTGACCGCGGTCGGCCAGCGGGCTGCCGGCGCGTAGCTCCTCGCCCTGCCAGCGGATGTTGCGGCGCGCCGGCCAAGGTGCATCGAACACCAGGACGTCGCCCTCGCGGCGTGCTTTCTCCTGGGGAATGACGGTGTCGGCGCCTTGCGGCAGCCCCGCGCCGGTGAGGATGCGCGCGGCGCAACCGGCGGGCAGTGACGGGCGTTCGCGCTGCGCGCCGGCCGCGAGCGTCAGCGTGATCGGCAGGCGCAGTGGCGCGTCCGCGCGCGCGGCGGCCACGTCGGCGGCGCGCAGGGCGTAGCCGTCCATCGCGCTCTGGTCGAAGCGCGGCAGGTCGCAGGCGGCGGCGAGCGGTTCGGCCAGCACGCGGCCGAGCGCGTCCGTCAGGGGAATCCGTTCGGCGGGCAGCGCCCGAAGATGTTTTGCATACGCCGCCAATGCCTCGTCCAGCGGGATCATGCGGCGCTCTCCCGTTTCCCGAGCTCGGTTTCCGCGGCGGCCCATTCCTCCGGCGTGTTGGCGCTCCAAGCCCAGCGCGGCCAGTGACGGTAGTCGGCCAGGGCCAGGCGATGGTGCGACAACCATTCGCGCGGCGCAGTGCCGTCCGCATCCAGATACGCACGCAGATCCGGCAGCAGTTTGCGCGGCAGCAGGCAGAACAGCGGCTGGCGGCCGGCGCCGTCGTCCACGATCGCGACCTCGGCTCGTTCTCGCTGGCGGGCTTCGGTCAGCGCCTGCGCCAGGTTTTCCGGAATGAGCGGCGCGTCGCCGGCCACGCACAGGACCCACGCGTGGCGCGCCACCGCGAGCCCGGCGGCGATGCCGGCCAGCGGACCGCGGCCGCGATGCGCCCCGTCGTCCACCACGCGGTCGGCGTACCGGGCGTAGTCGGCCTGCGCGCGATTGGCGACGATCACCAGCTCCGCGACCTGCGGCCGCAGGCGCAGGCACAGGCGCTCGATCAGCGGCCGGCCGAGCAGCGGCTTGAGCGGCTTCTCCTCGCCGGAAAGCCGCTTCGCCTCCCCGCCGCACAGCACGATGCCGGTGATGGGTTCCATGTCCGCGTCGCCTCCGTCGCTCGGAGTTTACGCGGCGAGCCGCGCGAGCAGTTCGCCCAGCAGCGGCGCGCGTCGTTCGGCCCGAGCGAAATCCGGCGAGTGGACGTGCAGCTTCTTTTCGCCTTCGAGGCGATAGACCTTGGGCTGGGACTGGATCAGCTTGATGAGCTTCGTCGGCTCGATGCGCGGACGCGCGTCGAAATCCAGGGTGGCGGACTGGGCGCCGGCGCGGATCTTGACCACGCCCAGGGCTTCGCCGCGCTGGCGCAGACGGGTGTTCTCGAACAGCCGCTCGGTTTGCGGCGGCAGCGGGCCGAAACGGTCGATCATCTCCACCTTGAGCTCGGCCAGTTCCTCGTCGCTGCGCGTCTCGGCCAGGCGTTTATAAAGCACCAGCCGCGTGTGGACGTCGGGGACATAGGTTTCCGGAATCAGGGCAGACACGCCGAGGTCCACTTCGCAGGCGGCCTGCCCGAAGGGGCGGTCGTCGAGCTGGCCCGATCGCAGTGCGCGCACCGCGTTGGCCAGTAGCTCGGCGTAGAGCGTGAAGCCGACTTCCTCGATCTGGCCGGATTGGCGCTCGCCCAGCAGCTCGCCGGCGCCGCGGATCTCCAGATCGTGGGTGGCGAGCGTGAACCCGCAGCCCAGTTCGTCGAGCTGCTCGATCGCCTCCAGACGCCGGGCGGCCTCGGGCGACAGCGAACGCCGGCTCGGCACGAACAGGTAGGCGTAGGCGCGGTGGTGGCTGCGGCCGACGCGGCCGCGCAGCTGGTGGAGCTGGGCCAGCCCGAAAGTGTCGGCGCGGTCGATGAGCATGGTGTTGGCGCTGGGCACGTCGATGCCGGACTCGATGATGGTGGTGCACACCAGGATGTTGAAGCGCGCGTGGTAGAAGTCCAGCATGACTTGCTCCAGCTCGCGGCTGCGCATCTGGCCGTGGGCGTAGCGCACGCGGCCTTCGGGGACCAGTTTCTGCAGCTCGCTGGCGAAGCGCTCGATGTCGCGCACTTCGTTGTGCACCACGTAAACCTGTCCGCCGCGGCGCAGCTCGCGCAGGCAGGCTTCGTAAACCAGGGCGTTGTCCCACTCGGAGACGAAGGTGCGGATGGACAGGCGCGTTTCGGGCGGCGTGGCGATGATCGACAACTCGCGCAGCCCGGCCAGGCTCATGTTGAGGGTGCGCGGGATGGGCGTGGCGGTGAGGGTCAGCAGGTGCACTTCGGCGCGCAGGTTCTTGAGCTTTTCCTTGTGGCGCACGCCGAAGCGATGTTCCTCATCGACGATCACCAGGCCCAAATCCTTGAAACGCACGTCGTCCTGCAGCAGGCGGTGGGTGCCGATGACGATGTCGATCCCGCCCTCGCGCAACTGTTCGAGCAGCGCGGTCTGTTCCTTGCCGCCACGCAGCCGGGACAGACCCGCGACGCGGATCGGCCGGCCGGCGAATGCCGGCCCGGTTTCCTGGTATTGGGCGAAGCGGTCCTGAAAGTTCTTCTCGTGCTGCTGCACCAGCAGCGTGGTCGGCGCCAGCACGCACACCTGTTTTCCGGCGCGCGCGGCGACGAAAGCGGCGCGCAGCGCGACTTCGGTCTTGCCGAAGCCGACGTCGCCGCACACCACGCGGTCCATGGGTTTTTCGGAATCGAGATCGGCGAGCACGGCATCGATCGCCTTCTGCTGATCCGGCGTGGTCTCGAAGGGGAAGCCTGCGCAGAAGCGCGCGTAGTCGTGCGGATCGGCGCGCAAGCGCAGCGCGGGTTTCGACGCGCGCCGCGCCTGGATCGAGAGCAGTTCGGCGGCCACGTCGGCGGCGCGCTCGCGCGCTCGCGCCCGCGCCTTGGCCCAGCGCTCCGAGCCGAGCGCGTGCAGCGGCGCGGCTTCGGGCTCGGCGCCGGTGTAGCGGTGCACCTGGTGCAGCGCGGCCACCGGCACGTAGAGCTTGTCGCCGCCGGCGTATTCCAGCACCAGATACTCGGCTTCCACGCCGCCGGCCTCGAGCCGGCTCAGACCCTGGTAGCGGCCCACGCCGTGCAGCACGTGCACCACCGGCGTGCCCGGTTGCAGATCGGTGAGGTCGCGCAGGATGGTTTCCGGGTCGCGCACGCGCGGGCGGCGGCCGACGGAGGCGGGCGCGTGGCGGCCGAAGATCTGCGCTTCGGCGATCAGCGACCTGCCGTCCGGCAGGCGCAGACCTTCCTGCAAGGGGCCGAGCGCGATGCCGAACCGTTTGCCGTCGGCGAGGAACTCCGGCCAGCCCGCGAGCGATCGCGCCTGAAGACCCAGCGGCTTGAGCCAATCGATCAGCGCTTCGCGCCGCCCGGGCGACTCGGCGACGAACAGCACGCGGTCGCGCGTTTCCGCGAGCAGATTTTTCGCCGCGTCGCCGCCGGCGGGCAGGGCGACCACGCCGAAATCGAAAGCGCCGTCCTGTGCCGCAGCCGGCAGGGACTGGAGTTCGATCCGCGGATAAGCCTGCAGGCGTTCGGCGGCGGCGGGAGCGAAAAACAGATCGGCGGGCTTCATCAGCGGTCGCTCGAGATTCCCCGAATACCGCTGGTAGCGCTCCTCGATCTGTTTCCATTCCGCAGCGAGCGCGTCCGCCAGCGGGTCGGCTTCGACCAGCAGACTGTGCGCCGGCAGATAGTCGAACAAGCTCGCCGTGGCGTGCTCCTCGAAGAACAGCGGCAGCCAGGCCTCGATGCCGCCGGGCAACAGGCCCCTGCTGACCTCGGAGTAGATGCGCGAGCGCGCGGGGTCGCCGGGGAAGTATTCGCGATAGCGGCGGCGGAACGTTTCGATGCCGTCCTTGTCGGTCGGGAACTCGCGCGCCGGCAACAGCCGCACCTCAGGCACTTTTTCGGTGGAACGCTGGGTCTCCGGGTCGAACACGCGGATGTTTTCCACCGCTTCGTCGAACAGGTCCAGGCGGTAAGCCGCCTCGGCCCCCATGGGAAACAGGTCGATCAGCGCGCCGCGCACCGCGAATTCCCCCTGCGCCTGCACTTCCGACACGCTCTGATAGCCGGCAGCGACCAGGCGCGCGCGGAACGCTTGCGGATCCAGCCGCTCGCCGACGCGCAGCAGCAAGGCGCGGCTCTCCAGCCAGGCGCGCGGCGGCAGACGTTCCAGCAGCGTGCCGACGGTGGCGATCAGCACGCCGCGCTCCTGCCGCGGCAGACGGTACAGCGCGGCCAGGCGCCGGGAAAGGATTTCCTGGTGCGGCGAGAAGGGATCGTAGGGCAGGGTTTCCGGATCGGCGAAGTGCGTCAGCGGCAGCCGGCCGCCGAGGAAGAAGCGCAGCTCCTGCTCCAGCCGATCGGCGTGCTGCTCGTTGGCGGCGGCAACGACGACCAGCCCGCCGTGGCGCAGGGCGGTTTCCGCGATCGCCAGCGCCTGCGCCGCGCCGGGCAGTCCGCACCAGCGCACGCGCGTGCCAGGTGTGGGCAGCGCGGGTGTGGGCAGGCTCAAAAGATCGCCGGTGGCACGCCGCGGCGCGAGTTCGGGCAGAGCGGAGTCGGACACGGAGCGAAGGGCGGAAACGGCTGCGGATTATCGCGCCATGCAGGCGCATGTGCCAGTTGGGGGACAGGTCGATTGATGCACGCTGTTTTCCAATATGCTGTGATACGCAGGCGATCACTAGAGCGCAGCGCCCCCCGATTCGCTGATCCAGGCCCCACGGAAGGAGGCGAATAATGAGAAACGGTACCTTATTGGGATCGATAGGCTTGTGCGCGTGCCTCCTTTGCGCGTGCAGCAACGGCAGCGGTAGTGTTGCCGATCCCCCCACTTCCAGCTTCGCCTTCGTGAGCCGCCAGGCGGTGTCGGTGTCCGACTGTCCGACGGTGACGGGCCAGAGTCCCAACTGGTGCAACACCTACTGGCCGCCGGCGCTGCGCGGAACGGTCTATCTCTATACCTTCACCGAGACGCGGCTGGTGCCCTCGACCTATCCCACGCTCACACGTACCGCCTACGTGTACAAGCCGGTCACGACGCTGCCCTTGGTGGGGCGTTATCCGATGCTGGTCTATCTGCATGGCGGAACCCAGACAGCCGATCAGATGTTTTCCCTGTTGCAATTTGCGCAGCTCGCCGACGGGCGCAGCACCCAGCAGCCGCTCTTCTGGGCCGAGAACACGGCGATCTGCCAATACGCTGCCAAGGGCGCGGCGGCCTTCGGCTTGGGCGGTACTTCTTCCACCGGCTTCGTCAACAGCAGCGGCCAGGAATGCGGCGCGACGCTGGCGCAATATTCGCGCCCGACTTCGGCAGGGCCGTTTTACGTCGTCTATCCCAACGGGATTCCGGATTTCGATGGCGGCGGCAATAGCTGGGAAGACGGCCGCACGCCGTCACCGGGGCAGTACGATGCGCCCGATCCGAACCAGCCCAAGCGCGACGACGTGGGTTTCATCGACGCGCTGATCGCCGAGGTCAAGTCGCGCGAAACCGCCGTCGATGCCGGCCGTGTGTATGTCGCCGGCATGTCCAACGGCGGGGTCATGACCCACCGCCTGCTGTGCAATCTCGACAACGCCAGTTACCCCGAACTCGGCCAGGTCGCTGCGTTCGCCGTGCTGGTGTCCTCGATGGCGAACAACCTCTACACCGGCGCCAACGGCATGGAACAATGCCCGCGCGCCGGCAGCACGATCGCGCCCCTGGCGATCTTCGTGGGTTATGGCACGCCCACGCCGGACTCCAATGGCCAGAGGTTCTACGCCAACTGCAATCCCTACAATCCCGGCGATCCGCGTTATCCGAACCTGCCGGCTTGCCCTTACGCGCCGGTTTCCGGCGACGACACCATGCCTTATGGCACTGCGCTCGACACGCGCGGCGGCGTGTTCACCATCAACAGTCCCAGTCTCGGCGACGTGATTTCTTCACCGGACGACCAGGTGTTCTGGCGCCAGTATCTGACCGCCTCCGGCGCCGGCGCCGCCATCGAAACCGACACCAATCTGGGTTACTTCACCCACATTCGCCATTACGATTTCGCCGATTCGCCGGCCGCGCTGCAGGTTTATCAGGTAGATCATGGCTTGCACCAGAACGGCGGCACGCGTTTCGATTACAGCCTCACCGGCCGGGTGTACGACTTCCTGTTCGAGTTCGCCCGACGCAACGGTGCGATCACCACCACCGGTGGCGTTTACGATTCCGCGACCGGCACCTATGACAATCTTTCCGGGATTTATTGAGCACCGCGCCTCGCCGCACGGGTAAGCGCCATTTTCGCGTTGCGGTGCTAGGCTGGGAGGCGTCCGCCCTCATGATTGGAGGCGTCCATGAACGCTCCTGAACATCGTCCGGTCGCCGCGCCCCTTGCGGAACGTTTTCTCACCCACCGTGTCGACAACCAGCCGCCGGAGCTGGCGCCCTACGATCCCTGGAGCACCGATCTGCCGCTGCGCGAGGCCGTGGCGCGCGAGGGCGGCGGCTGGGCGGAAAAAGACATCGCCGCCTTCGCCACGCTGAGCGGCGGCGAGATGATGGAGCTGGGCCGGCTGGCCAACGAGAACAAGCCCAAGCTGCGTGCCTTCGACTGCTACGGCCGACGCTGCGACGCGGTGGAATTCCATCCCGCCTATCACCGCCTGATGGAACTGGCCTTCGCGCACGGCGTTCCCAACTTCGCCTGGCGCCACGGCGAGCGGACCGGCGCCCACGTCGCGCGCATGGCGCTGGCCTATCTGCACAACCAGGCCGACCAGGGCACAAGCTGCCCGCTGACCATGACCTACGCCTGCGTGCCCACGCTGCGGCATCAGCCCGAGCTGGCGCGCGACTGGCTGCCGCGGGTGAGTTCCACCCAATACGATCCGCGCGTGCTGCCCGCCGCCCAAAAGCGCGGCGCGACGGTAGGCATGGGCATGACCGAAAAACAGGGCGGCTCGGACGTGCGCTCGAACACGACGCACGCCTACGCGGTCGGCGCGCGCGGGCCGGGACAGCTCTACGAGCTGGTCGGGCACAAGTGGTTCTTTTCCGCGCCGATGTGCGATGCCCATCTCGTGCTGGCCTATTCGGACGGGGGCCTGTCGTGCTTCCTGGTGCCGTACCTGGCGCCGGACGGCACGCGCAACGCGGTGCGCATCCAGCGGCTCAAGGACAAGCTCGGCGACTGGAGCAATGCCAGCTCCGAGGTGGAATTCTGCGGCGCCTTGGGCTGGATGGTGGGCGAGGAAGGCCGCGGCGTGGCGAACATCCTGGAGATGGTCGCGCTCACGCGGCAGGATTGCATGATCGGTTCGGCGAGCCTCATGCGCCAGGCGCTGGTGCAGGCGATCCACCATGCGCGCCATCGCAGGGCTTTCGGCAAGCCTCTGATCGAGCAGCCGCTGATGCAGAACGTGCTCGCCGATCTGGCGCTGGAATGCGAGGCGCACACCGCGCTGACCGCCCGCGTCGCGCGGGCGGTGGACGCCGCCGCCCGCGATGCGCACGAGGCGGCGTTCGCGCGCATCGCCACCGCCCTCGGCAAATACTGGGTGTGCAAGCGCGCGACGCCCTTCGTCAACGAAGCGCAGGAATGTCTGGGCGGGGCGGGCTATGTCGAGGACGCGCCGCTGGCGCGGCTTTACCGCCAGGCGCCGCTCAACTCGATCTGGGAGGGTTCCGGCAATGTCGTGTGCCTGGACGTGCTGCGCGCGGCGCGCCGCGAGCCGGACAGCGTGCAAGCCCTGTTCGCCGAGCTGGCTACCGCGCGCGGCGGTCATCCGGCGCTGGATCGGGCGGTGGAGGATTTGAAACGCGAATTCGCCGCCGCCGACGCGCTGGAAGCGCGCGCCCGCGCCCTGGCCGAGCGCGCCGCGCTGGCCCTGCAGGCGGCGGTCCTGGTTCGTGCCGGCAACCGCAGCGTCGCCGACCTGTTCTGCGAAACGCGCCTGGCCGGCGCGCACGGCCAGGCCTTCGGCACGCTGCCCCCGCAAGCGCCGCTGTCCGCGCTGATCGAGCGGGCGTTTCCGGCTTGACCGGCAAAACTAACCGAGCCGAGGTCGGGATCGAGAAAAAACGGGCTGGGAGATACGCTCCGCCCGTTGGCGGTGCGCTTCGTAGATCTTGAGGTGGCAATAGGCGGCGCGCAGCAGGGGCATGGACACGGCGGCCTGCTCGCCGCGCGCGATGAGGTCGCCCAGGATGTGGTCGGCCTCGACCCGGTGTCCGGCTTCGAGGTCGCGCAGCATCGAGGCGGTGAAGTCGCCCTGCGGCCGATCCAGATAAGCCTGCACGTCCTGCAGCACTTGCGGGCGCGGCGGATGGCCGTGGGCCGTGGCGATGGCGCTGCATTCTTCCAGCATCGCTCGGCATAGCGCACGGCCGCCGGGCGCGGCGACGATCTCCGCGACTCCCGCACGCATCAGGCAGTTCACGCCGGCCATGGCGGCGAGCAGGACCCATTTCTCCCAGAGCGCCGGCACGATGTTGCGGCTGGCCTTGGCGTCGATCTTGACGCCGCGCATGAGCGCTTCCAGCGCTTTCACGCGCGGCGTCAAGCGGCCGTTGCGTTCGCCGAAGCGCAACAGATGCATGGCGTTCAGATGGTGCACGCGCCCATCTTCGTCCAGGGCGAGAGCGGTCGAGCACAGCCCGCCCAGCACGCGCTCGGCGCCGAAGCGCGCGTCCAGGGCATCGAAGTGGCGCAGGCCGTTGAGCAGGGGCAGGACGATGCTGTCCTCGCCGACGGCGGGCGCCACCGCTTCCATCGCGGAGTCGAGATCGTAGGCCTTGCAGCACAGCAGGACCAGGTCGTAGCGCTCGCGCAGCCGGCCGGCGAATACCACCTTGGGCTTGAGCTGCAGGTCGCCGTGCGGACTGCGGATGCTCAGGCCGCGCTCCCGCAGTTGCGCGGCGCGCGCGCCGCGCACCAGAAACGTCACCTCGCGGCCGGCTTCCAGCAAGCGGCCGCCGAAATATCCGCCGGTGGCGCCGGCACCCAGCACCAGTGTGCGCATTTCGTCCTCGTGTCAGTGGCCCATGTTGAGTCGTTGGAAAAACGTTTTGTGCCTTGGTTCCCCTCTGCAGCTTCCGTGCCGCACCGCTGCGGGATTTTGCCGCCGTCGGATGTAAGTTCGTGGACAGCTCACTCCACCGCGATATCGGGGATGCGGGTGAAGGCGATGCGGGTGGGCGAGCGATCGCGCGCGGCGTGGGCGGCGCCGAAGTACAGCGTGTTCTTGCCGAAGCGCAGGTTGACGCGATCCACCGTCTCCAGCAAGCGCGTGCGCGGCCGGTCGGCGGGAAACAGGGGCAGGGTCTGGTGCCCGGTTTCGATGAGGTCGAACAGCACCACGCCCACCTGCAGCGGCCGGGTTTTGCGCGCCGCTTGAGGCCGCCGTTGCCACAGGCTTTCCAGGTGCCGGCCCAGGCTCAGGGTGTCGTCGGTATGGACGAAGCGGCCCTCCGCGTGCCAGCCGCAGGCGCCCCAGGCGCGGCGGTTTTCGGCGAGGGAACGGACCGTGATCTGCATCCCGCCGGCGGTGAGCGCAAGCCGGCGCAGACGCATCGCCGCTTTCTGCAGCATGCGGTGGAGCACGGCGTGGGCGCCGGCCTCGCTGCGCAACTCCGGCGGCAGCACGTGGGAATGGCCGACGCTGCGCCGCTCGGCCGGCGGTTCGTAATCCGCCCGGCCGCGCAGATATTCGTACATCCGCTCGCCGCCGATCCCGCCCCAGACCTTGCGCAGTTCCAGCGCGCTCGCCGCGTACAGGCGCTCGACGGTGTGGATGCCCGCCGCCCGCAGGCGGCGCTCCAGATTCGGGCCGATACCGCACAAGTCGCGCAGCTCGAGCCGGAACAGGGCCTCCGGCAAGTCTTCCGGCCTGAGCACGGTCAAGCCGTCCGGCTTGCGCATGTCGCAGGCGGTCTTGGCCAGATAGGCGTTGGAGGCGATGCCGACCGAGCAGCGCAGGACCGCGCCGACCTCGTCGAGGATCGCGTGCTTGATGCGTCGGCCCAGTTCGGCGGCGCGTTCCCAGCTCCGCCAGCCGGCCGGCAGCTCGCAGGTGAATTCGTCGATGGAGGGCACCGCGACGATCGGGGCCAGGCGGTCCACCACGGCCTTGATCCGCTCGTGGTAGCGCACGTAGAGCGCCGGCCGTGCCTCGACGATGACGATGTCCGGACACAGGCGCCGGGCCTCGGCCACGCCGGTGCCGGTCTTGACGCCGCAGGCCTTGGCCGGATAACTGGCGGCGATGCAGCAGCTGGTATCGGCCAGCACCGGCGCCACGCCCACCGGCCGGTCGCGCAATTCCGGGCGCTCCTGCTGCTCCACGCTGGCGAAGAACGAGTTGAGATCGAGCGCGAGCACCGGCATGCCGCTATCATACGTCCGCGCCCGCCGCTTTCCATTGATTCCGCAGGGCGGGGTCACTACAATGCGCGTTTCCCGATTCCCCGGGCTGGCGCGCAAGCGCGGTCCGTTCGCTACGTTTTCGGAGCCAAGAGATGTACGCCGTCATCAAGACCGGTGGCAAGCAGTATCGCGTCGCCCCCGGCGAATCGCTGCGCGTGGAGCGCCTGGACGCCGAAGTCGGCGCTGCGGTGCAGTTCGACCAGGTGTTGCTGATCGCCGATGGCGAGGCCCTCAAGCTCGGCACGCCGACGGTGGCCGGCGCCAGCGTCAAGGCCGAGGTCACCGGCTGCGGCCGCGGCGACAAGATCCGCATCGTCAAGCATCGCCGGCGCAAGCATTACCACAAGGAACAAGGGCACCGGCAGAATTACACCGAAGTGAAAATCACCGAGATCGTCGCCTGAGCCGGCGGTCTCGCAGGAGCAGCAACCATGGCACATAAAAAGGCTGGAGGCAGCACCCGCAACGGCCGCGACTCGCAATCCAAGCGGCTGGGCATCAAGCGCTTCGGCGGCGAACTCGTGCCGGCCGGCAGCATCATCGTGCGCCAGCGCGGCACCCGTTTCCATGCCGGCCTCAACGCCGGCGTGGGCAAGGACCACACGATCTACGCCAAGGCGGAGGGTCGCGTGGTCTTTCGCACCCGCGGGCCGAAGGACCGCACCTTCGTGGACATCGTCGCGGGCTAGCCGGAACGGACCGCAAAAGCCCCGGCGACCGGGGCTTTTTTGTGGGAGTCCATTGCGTACGGAGTCCGCCCATCCCCGGCGGGCAGACGGGTAGGTCATGAAGTTCGTCGACGAAGCCATCATCCGCGTCGAGGCCGGCGACGGCGGGGACGGCTGCGTGAGCTTCCGGCGCGAAAAGCACATTCCCTTCGGCGGGCCGGACGGCGGCGACGGCGGCGACGGCGGCAGCATCTACGCGGTGGCCGATCCCAATCTCAACACGCTGGCCGATTTCCGTTTCAACCGTGTGTTTCGCGCGGCGCGCGGCGAGAACGGGTCCGGCGCCAACTGCCGCGGCGCCAGCGGCGCCGACCTCGAAATCCCCATGCCCTTGGGCACGCTGATCTACGATCGTTCCACCGAAGAGCGGATCGGCGAGCTGACTGCGCCGGGCCAGCGCCTGAAGCTGGCCGCCGGCGGTTTTCACGGCCTCGGCAACGCGCGTTTCAAGAGCAGCGTCAACCGCGCGCCGCGCCAATCCACGCCGGGCTCGCCCGGCGAGCAGCGCGAGCTGCGCCTGGAACTGTCGCTCATGGCCGACGTGGGCCTGCTGGGCATGCCCAACGCCGGCAAGTCCACGCTGCTCTCGGCGGTGTCCGCGGCGCGGCCCAAGATCGCCGATTACCCCTTCACCACGCTTTATCCGCAGCCGGGCGTGGTGGCGGTCGGGCCGCTGAAGAGCTTCGTGATGGTGGACGTGCCCGGCCTGATCGAGGGCGCGGCGCACGGCAGCGGACTGGGCATCCGCTTCCTGAAACACTTGCAGCGCACCCGCTTGCTGCTGCATCTGGTCGATGTGGCGCCGCCGGATGGGGCCTCCCTCGCCGGGCGCGTACGCGCCATCCGCGGGGAGCTCGCCGCATTCAGCGCGGAGCTGGCCGCGCGCGAGCAGTGGCTGGTGTTCACCAAGTGCGATCTGCTGCCGCCGGGCGAAGCGCAGGCGCGCAGCGAACGGGCGCTGCGCGAGCTCGATTGGCGCGGCCGCAGCTATTGCATCTCGGCGGTCACGCGCCAGGGTCTGGACGCGCTGTGCCGCGACGCGATGGACTGGCTCGAGGCCCACGCACCCCGCCGGCCGGAAACGGCGCTCGCGCCATGACGCGCCAAAGGCTCAAGGCGGCCCGCCGCTGGGTGGTGAAGATCGGCAGCTCGCTGGTCACTGCTCGCGGGCAGGGGCTGGATCGCGCGGCGATCGCCGACTGGTGCGGCCAGATCGCCGCGCTGTGCGCCGAGAATCGCCAGCTCGTGCTGGTGTCCTCCGGCGCGGTCGCGGAAGGCATGGTGCGGCTGGGATTGAAGTCGCGCCCGGCGCGTTTGTCCGGGCTGCAGGCCGCGGCGGCGGTCGGACAGATGGGCCTGGTGCGCGCCTACGAAACCGCCTTCGAGACCCATGGCCTGCGCGCCGCCCAGGTGCTGCTGACGCACGAAGACGTCGCCGACCGGGCGCGCTACCTCAACGCGCGCGGCACGCTGCGCGAGCTGCTCGCGCTCGGGGTGGTGCCGGTGGTGAACGAGAACGACACCGTGGCCACCGACGAGATCCGTCTCGGAGACAACGACACCTTGGCGGCTCTGACCGCGAACCTGATCGAAGCCGAGCTGCTGGTGATCCTCACCGACCAGGACGGACTCTACGAGGCCGACCCGCGCCAGGTGCCGGAAGCGCGACTGGTTTCCGAGGCGGAATTGTCCGACGCGCGACTCGTCGCGATGGCGGGCAGCAGCAAGGGCGAGCTGGGCCGCGGCGGCATGCGCACCAAGCTCGTCGCCGCGCAATGGGCGGCGCGCTCCGGTGCCGCCACCGTCATCGCCCACGGCCGCGCGCCGGACGTGTTGCTGCGACTCGCGCGCGGCGAGGCGCTCGGCACGCTGCTCAAGCCCGCACAAACTCCGATGGCCGCGCGCAAGCGCTGGATCGCCGGTCAGCTCCAGGTGCGCGGGCGTTTGCGCCTGGATGCCGGCGCGGTGAAAGTCCTGCGCGAACAGGGCCGCAGCCTGCTGCCGGTGGGAGTGACCGCGGTGGAGGGTGAATTCCAGCGCGGCGACCTCGTGGCCTGCCTCGATCCGGACGGCCGCGAAGTGGCGCGCGGTCTGGTCAATTACGGCGCCGCCGAGGCGGCGCGCATCGCCGGTCGGCCGAGCGCCGAGATCGCCGCCCGGCTGGGCTATCCCGGCGAGCCGGAACTGATCCACCGCGACAATCTGGCGCTCAGCGTCTGAACGGGGGATTCCAACCTCCGGCGGCCGCGGCGCATCGAATGGCTGAATTTTTCAGCGGCGGATCAAGCTGCCGTGCATCCACACCCACGCCGGAATGCATCCAAGCGGCAAATTCCGGCAAATCTGGCGGCGCGAGTGGAACGCCTCCTGGGAGTGTCATTTCAATGAGCGCGATGGAAATGGAGCCGACGCAGCTCTGGCGTGCGCGCCAGTCGCGCGTGCTGGCCGCGCTGTTGCTGGTCCTGGCGATGGTCGGCGCCTGGGCGTTGTTCGCGCCGCGCGGCGCGGCCAAGCCGGCGCCGGCAGCAGCCGTGCAAGCGCCGCTGGAGTTCGCCGCCGCGGACGTGGCGACGGTGGAGTTGCGTCCGCTGGCGCGCCGCCTGCCGATCTCCGGCACCTTGATGCCGCTGGTGCAGACCACGCTCAAGGCGCAGGTCGCCGGCCAGGTGCTGGAGGTCACGGTGCGCGAAGGGCAGAGCGTGCAGCGCGGCGAAGTGCTGGTGCGCATCGACACGCGCAATCTCAAGGCCCAGCTCGACGCCCAGCAAGCGGCGCTGGACAAGGCGCGCGCCGACCTGGCGCTGGCCAAACTCAACCGCGACAACGGCGCCGCCATGCTGCGCGAGCATTTCATCTCGCAAAACGCCTACGACACCCTCGAGAGCACTTACCAGGCCGACCTCGCCAACGTCCGTGCGGCGGAAGCCCAGCTGCGGCTGGCGCAGCTCAATCGGGATTACGCCACGGTGCGCGCGCCCTTCGACGGCAGGGTGGCGAGCCGCATGGTCGAACCCGGCGAGCAGGTGAGCGTGGATTCCGGCTTGCTGGGCCTGGTCGATCTCTCGCACATGGAATTGCAAGCGCCGGTGCCGGCGCAAGAGATTCCCCAAGTCCATCCCGGCCAGATCGTGCGCTTCCGTGTCGGCGGCTTCGGCGAGCGCCGATTCGAAGGGCGGGTGCAGCGCGTCAATCCGGTGACCGATCCCGGTTCGCGCTTCATCAGCGTGTACGTGGCGGTGGACAACGCGGACGGCGCGCTGCGCGGCGGCATGTTCGCGCAGGGCGAACTGATCCTGGACGCCACCGCGCCGGTGGCCGCGGTTCCGGCCAGCGCGGTGCGCAATGAGGCCGGCATCCCCTACGTCTACGTGCTCGCCGATGGCCGGCTGCACAAGCGAACGGTGACGATGGGTGAGCGGTCGCGTTTCGGGGATGACTCAGGGCCATCGCCCGCGGCCGCGAACGTCCGGCCAGAAAAGGACGAGCCGGCGGCGGCTGGGGAAGCGTCCGTCGCGCCAGGGACGGGGGGCACGGAGTCCGATTGGGTGGAAATCCGCAGCGGCCTGAAGCCCGGCGAGCGGGTCGTGATCGCCAGAGGCGTAGAACTCCAAGACGGCGCGGCCGCGGTGCTGCACTCGTCCGCCGCCGCGACCGAATAATCCTCGCGTCGAGCCCTCGGACCCCTCGCCATGTGGATCACCAAGACCAGCATCGAGCAGCCGGTGTTCGCCACCATGGTGATGCTCGGCCTGCTGGTGCTCGGGGTGTTTTCTTACGCGCGACTGCCAGTGGAGCAGATGCCGGACGTCTCCAACCCGGAGGTCGGCATCACGGTGGAGTATCCCGGCGCCTCGCCGGAGGCGCTGGAAAACGACGTGGTCAAGCCAATCGAGAACGTGGTCAACACGGTGGACGGCGTGCGCCGCATCTACTCGACGATCCGCGAAGGCATCGCCTTTGTGCAGGTCGAGTTCCGGCTCGACGTGGACATCGTCGCCGCCACGCAGGAAGTGCGCGACAAGGTGGCGCAGATCCGGCCGAGCTTTCCGCGCGAGGTCAAGGATCCGCTGATCAGCCGCGCCAACAACGATCCCAACCAGCAGCCGGTGGCGGAGCTGGAGGTGTATTCCGATACGCGCAGCCTGCGGGAGGTCTCCACGCTGACCGACCAGATCATCGTCAAACGGCTGCAGAACGCCCCGGGCGTGGGCAATGTGGCGGTCAATGGCGAGACCGTGCGCCAGGTGCAGGTGTTCCTGCATCCCGCACAGCTCGCGGCCTACCGCCTGGGCGTGGACCAGGTGATCCGCGCGATCCAGGACGCCAATCAAGATCTGCCGGCCGGCAGCATCAGCCACGGCAGCCGCGAGAGCCTGGTGCGCGTGGAAGGGCGCATCAAGAATCCCCAGGATTTCGGCCGCATCGTCGTCGGCATGCAGGGCAGCCCGGTCTATCTGCAGCAGGGCGGATCGCCGATCCACCTCGACCAGGTCGCGCAGATCGTGGACGGCGAGGCGGAGGAAACCTCGATCGCGCGCGTCGATGGCCGGCGCGCGGTGGACCTGCAGATCTTCAAGGTGCAGAACGCGAACATCGTCGAGGTCGGCGACGGCGTGCGCCAGGCGCTGCAAGACCTCGAAAGCCGCCTGCCGCCGGACGTGCACTTCGTCACCCTGTGGTCGAATGCCGACTGGATCAAAGGCTCGCTGGAACGGGTGAAGGAGACGATCCTCGAGGGCGCGCTGCTGACGGTGTTCATCGTGTTCCTGTTCCTGCACTCCTGGCGCTCGACCGTCATCACCGGGCTGACCCTGCCGATTTCGGTGCTGGCGACGTTCATCGCGCTGCACGCTTTCGGCTTCACGCTCAACTTCATCACCTTGCTGGCGCTGTCGTTGTGCATCGGTCTGTTGATCGACGACGCCATCGTGGTGCGCGAGAACATCGTGCGTCATCTCGGCATGGGCAAGAGCCACGTGCAGGCGGCGCACGACGGCACGAACGAGATCGGCCTAGCGGTCATGGCGACGACCTTCGCCATCCTCGCAGTGTTCGTGCCGGTGGCTTTCATGTCCGGCATCATCGGGCGCTATTTTTTCCAGTTCGGCATCACCGTCGCCGTGGCGGTGCTGGTGAGCCTGTTCGTCAGTTTCACGCTCGATCCCATGCTGTCCTCGGTGTGGCGTGACCCGCCAGCCGATCGCTTCAAGTTCCTGCCCTGGCTCGGGCGTCTGATGGAGCGCATCGAGCGTATCGTGGAGTGGCTGCATCGTGTCTACGGCCGGGGGCTGGCCTGGGCTTTGTCCGAACGCCGGCATCGCGCGTATTTCCCGCTGTTCGGCATGGTGCACGCCGTGCGCACCCGCGACTGGCGCGCGCTCGGCACGATTTCGCACCGTGGCATCGTGTTGTGGAGTGCGGCGGGATTGTTCTTCGGCAGCTTTCTGTTGCTGCCGTTCATCGGCACCGAGTTCATGCCGCAGAGCGACGAATCCCTGATTTCGCTACACATCAACACGCCGGTCGGTTCGAGCCTGGAATACACCGACGCCAAGATGCGTCAGGTCGAGGATGCGCTCAAGACGTTTCCCGAAATCGCCGCCGTCGCCACCACGGTGGGTACCGACGAGGGCAAGAACTATGCGCGGCTCAATCTGCGCCTGACTCCACCGGACTCGCGCCGCCGTTCGCAGAAACAACTGGAGCAGGCGATCCGCGAGCGGCTGGCCAACATCGCCGGCATCAAGCTTTCGGTCGGCTGGGATACGCCGATCTTCATCTCCGTGCTGGGGCCCGACGCGGCCAAACTCAGCGCGATTTCGCAGGCGCTGATGGCGGAGATGGCAAAAATCCCCGGCATCGCGGATTTGCAGAGCAGCGAGCTGGGCGACAACCCGACCGTGGCCGTGCGCGTCAACGACGAACTGGCCAGCGATCTCGGCCTCACCAATGCCGCCGTCGGCAACGCGCTGCGACCGCTGATCGCCGGCGACCAGATCAGCCACTGGCTAGGGCCAGACGGCCAGGATTACGACGTGGTCGTCCGTCTGCCGCGCAGCGACCGGCGGCTGGTGTCGGACCTCGGCGATCTTTATCTGTCCGGCACGCGGCTCAATCCCGACGGCACGCCGATGCTGGTGCCGCTGCGCCAGGTGGCGGAGCTGGTCGAGACCAGGACGCCGCAGCAGCTCAAGCGGCTGAACCTTCAGCGGCGCGTCTCGCTGTACGCCAACGCGGTCGGCCGTCCCGCCGGCGACGTGGGCAGCGACGTGGAAAAACTGCTGGCCAAGACGAAACTGCCGCGCGGCTACCGTTTCGACGTCGCCGGCCAGCAGGAAGACATGAACGAGTCGTTCAAGGCGGCGCTCGCGGCGCTGGGCCTGGCCGTGATCTTCATCTACCTGATCCTCGCCTCGCAGTTCGGCAGCTTTCTGCAGCCGCTGGCGATCATGGTTTCATTGCCGCTGTCGCTGTCCGGCGTATTTCTCGCGCTGCTGGTCACGCACACCACGCTCAACCTGTTCTCCATGATCGGCTTCATCCTGCTCATGGGCCTGGTGACCAAGAACGCTATCCTGCTGGTGGACTTCGCCAACAAGGGGCTGCGCGAAGGCCGGCCCCTGACGCAGGCGCTGCTGGAGGCGGGGCAGGTGCGGCTGCGTCCCATCTTGATGACCACCGCGGCGATGATCTTCGGCATGCTGCCGCTGGCGATCGGCTACGGCGAGGGCGGGGAGCTGCAGGCGCCGATGGGGCGCGCGGTGATCGGCGGCATCCTCACCTCCACGCTGCTGACGCTCGTGGTGGTGCCGGTGCTCTACAGTTTCCTCCATGCCTTTGGGGAGCGCGTCAAGCGCCGTCTGCACGGCGGCGAGCCGGCACCCGAACTCGCCGCTACGATGCCCGCGGCGGCGGGCACGGCGCGTTATCGCGAGCCAGAACAAGACTGAGGGGCACGAACGAAAACGCGGCCGTAGGGCCGCGTTTGCGATGCTCAGAGTTCAGTTCAGGAGGCCGCCGCGGCGAGTGCCTGGATGCGGGCGTAGAGGCGGCTCTTATGGCGTGCCGCCTTGTTCTTGTGGATCAGGCCGCGAGTGGCGTAGCGGTCGAGCACCGGCACCATCTCTTTATAAGCGGCTTCGGCGGCAGCGCGGTCCTTGCCCTCGATCGCTTTCACCACCTTGCGAATCGTGGTGCGGACCATCGAGCGCTGGCTGGCGTTGCGCTGACGGCGCTTCTCGGACTGGCGGGCGCGTTTGCGCGCCTGCAAGGTATTGGCCAAGACGGAACTCCAAACGGGATAACCAACGAAGCATAATAGTATCTTTGCCACTCGCCATCCTGTCAATGCACGCCGTACCGTCCATGCCGCAGAGGCCGCAGGCCGCAGCGCCTCGATGAGCCCCCTGCTCAAATCCAGCGGCGTGGTGGGTTTGCTGACCCTGCTGTCGCGCGTACTCGGCTTCGTGCGCGAGGTGATGCTGGCGGCGGCTTTCGGCGCCGGCGCCGGCATGGATGCCTTCCTGGTCGCGCTGATGATCCCCAACTTCGGCCGCCGCATGTTCGCCGAAGGCGCGTTCTCCCAGGCCTTCGTGCCGGTGTTCACGGAAACCAAGACCACCCGCACGCACGACGAGGCGCGCGATCTGGTGGCGGTGACCCTGGGCACGCTCGGCGGAGTGCTCTCGCTCATCACCCTGATCGGCTGCCTGGCGGCGCCGGGGCTGGTGTGGCTGTTCGCCTCCGGCTTCGCCGCCGAGCCGGGCAAGGCGGCGTTGTCCGCCTCGCTGCTGCGCTGGACGTTTCCCTATCTCATGTGCATCTCGCTGGCCTCGCTGGCCGGCGGCGTGCTCAACAGCTACGGACGCTTCGCGGTGCCGGCCTTCACGCCGGTGCTGCTCAATCTGTGCCTGATCGGCTCGATCTTCGTCGACGCCCGCTCCGTGCATGTGCTGGCCTATGCGGTGTTCGTCGCCGGCATCTTGCAGTTCGCGTTCCAGCTGCCCGCGCTGATGCGTCTGCGCCTGCTGCCCTGGCCGCGTTGGGGCTGGCACGATGCCCGCGTGCGGCGCATCGTCGGCCTCATGCTGCCGGTGATGCTGGGTTCCTCGGTGGCGCAGTTCTCGCTGTTGCTGAATTCCAATCTCTCCACCCATCTCGGCAACGGCGCGGTGAGCTGGCTGTACTACGCCAACCGCTTGATGGAGTTTCCGCTCGGCATCTTCAGCATCGCGCTGGGCACCGCCATACTGCCGACGCTGTCGGCGCATCACGCCACGCAATCCCCGACGGCGTTTTCCGCCACGCTCGACTGGAGCCTGCGGGTGATGCTCGCGCTCGGCGTGCCGGCGGCGCTCGGCATGATCCTGCTGGCCGGCCCGCTGGTGGCCACGGTTTACGGCCATGGCCGCTTCGATCACCAGGACGTGGCGATGACCGCCTACGCGCTGTGGGCCTACGCGGCGGGGTTCATGGGCTTTTCGCTGGTTAAGGTGCTGGTGCCGGGTTTTTACGCCCGGCAGGAAACGCGGCTGCCGATGCGTTTCGCCGTGACCAGCCTGCTGATCGGGATGATCCTGAGCGTGACGCTGGTGCTGGGCGCGCGTTCCCTGCGTCTGCCCGCGGCGCACGTCGGACTGGCGGTCTCCACCTCGCTCACCGCCTGGATCAATGCGCTGCTGCTGTTGCGGCGGCTGAAGCGCGACGGCATTTACCGGCCGGGCTCGGGCTGGAGCGCGTTCGGCCTGCGGCTGGCCGTCGCCAATCTGCTCATGTCGGCCTGGCTGCTGTGGCGCGAAGGCGCCCTCGCATCCTGGCTCGCGCAGGGCTCGCTCGCGCGCGGACTGCATTTGCTGCAACTGATCGTCGAGGCGGTCGCGATCTACGCCGCCGCCGCCTGGGCGAGCGGCTTGCGGCCGCGTCACTTCCGTACGCAGCGCCTCGAGGCCCTATAATCCCGCATCGCCTCCGGACCACGGATTTCACGAGTTTCACGGATGTAGGGATCGTCAAGGCCAGCGGGGCGTGGCCGGATTCGCTTTTGCTCCGTGCAATCCGTGTAATCTGTGGCGAAACGTTTTCTTTCTTCGTTCGATGGAACTGATCCGCGGCCTGCACAACCTCGAACCGCGCCATCGCGGCTGCGCCGTGACGATCGGCAATTTCGACGGCATGCACCTCGGACACCAGGCGTTGATCGAGCGTCTGCGCACGACGGCGGGCACGCTCGGCGTGCCGGCGACCGCGGTGATCTTCGAACCGACGCCGCGCGAGTTTTTCGCGCCGCAGGCCGCGCCGCCGCGCGTTGCGGGCTTCCGCGGCAAGATCCGTGCGCTGGAACGCGCCGGGCTCGACCGCGTGCTATGCCTGCGCTTCGAGGCGCGGCTGGCGCGGTGGACGCCGGAGGAATTCGTGACGCGCGTGCTGCTGCAGGGACTCGGGACGCGCGCGGTGGTGGTGGGCGAGGATTTCCGCTTCGGCCATCGCCGTGCCGGCGACCTCGCGCTGCTGCGCGAGCTCGGTACTCGTCATGGTTTTGCCGTGGAAGGCCTGTCGGGCGTCACGGTGGGCGGGCAGCGTTGCAGCTCCACCGCGCTGCGCGCGGCCTTGGCCGAACCGGACCTGGCGCGCGTCGAAGCGCTGCTGGGGCGCCGCTACCGGATGTTCGGCCGCGTGCGACGCGGACTGCAACTGGGGCGCCGGCTCGGCATGCCCACCGCCAACCTCGTGGCGCGCCATGCGCCGGCGCTGGCGCACGGCGTCTATGCGGTGCGCGCGTACTGGCACGCGCGGCCCGAAGGCGTGGCCGGCGTGGCCAGCCTCGGCGTGCGACCCACGCTGGGCTTGTCCACCTGCTTGCTGGAAACGCATTTGTTCGAAGAACCCGGCGTACTGTATGGCGTCGAACTGGAGATCGAGTTCTGGCGCCATCTGCGGCCGCAACGGCGCTTCGAGTCGCTGGACGCGCTCGCCGCCCAGATGCAGGCCGACGCCGCCGCAGCGCGCGCCTTCTTCGAACGGCAAGCCGAGCCCGTATGAAACGAGCGCTGTCGTGAACGACCAGGCCAAAGACTACAAATCAACGCTCAATTTGCCGCGCACGGATTTTCCGATGCAGGCGAACCTGGCGCAGCGCGAGCCGCAGCGGCTCGTGCGCTGGGAAAAGGAAAACCTCTACGCCCGGGTACAGGAGGCCACGCGCGCGCGACCGGTTTACTGGTTCGTGGACGGCCCGCCGTATGCCAATGGCGACATCCACATCGGCCATGCCGTCAACAAGGTGCTCAAGGACATCGTGTGCAAGTCGGCGCGGTTGGACGGCCGCCACGCGCCCTTCGTACCGGGCTGGGACTGTCACGGCCTGCCGATCGAGCTGCAAGTCGAAAAAAAGCACGGCAAGGTGGGCGAGAAGCTCGATGCCAAGACCTTCCGCGCCTTGTGCCGCGAGTATGCACGGCAGCAGATCGAGCGCCAGCGCGCGGACTTCAAGCGGCTGGGCGTGCTCGCCGACTGGGAGCATCCCTATCTCACCATGGACCCGCGCTTCGAGGCCGAGCAGTTGCGCGTGCTCGCGCGCATCGTCGAGCACGGCCACGTCGTGCGCGGGTTCAAACCGGTGCATTGGTGTCTGGATTGCGGTTCCTCGCTGGCGGAGGCGGAAGTCGAATACCAGGACAAGACCTCGCCGGCCATCGACGTGCGCTTCGAGGCGGTCGATGCCGGCGAGCTGCGCCGGCGTTTCGGAACGTCCGGCGAGGGTCCGGTCGGTTTCGTCATCTGGACCACCACACCCTGGACCTTGCCGGCCAACCAGGCGATCGCGCTACACCCGGAGCTGGACTATGTGCTGGCCGACTGCGGCGGCGCGGGCACCCTGGTGCTCGCCGAAGGGCTGCTGGAGCGCTGCGCCGAGCGACTGGGCGTGCGGCCGAAGACGCTGGCGCGCACGAAAGGCGCGCGGCTGGAAGGCCTGATGGCCCGTCATCCCTTTGCGGCGCGTGAGGTCCCGCTGATTCTCGGCGAACACGTCACGCTGGAAGCGGGCACCGGTTTGGTCCACACCGCCCCGGCGCACGGCGTGGAGGACTACCAGGTCGGCCTGCGCTACCGGCTGCCGGTGGACAATCCGGTCGGAGACGATGGCCGGTTTCGTGCCGACACGCCGGTGGTCGGCGGCATGCAGGTGCGCAAGGCGGACGCGCGGGTCCTCGAAGCGCTGCGCGCGCGCGGCGCGCTGTTGCACGAGGAGAAGATTTCGCACAGCTATCCGCATTGCTGGCGCCACAAGACGCCGCTGATTTTCCGCGCCACGCCGCAGTGGTTCATTTCCATGGACGCCAACGGCCTGCGCGCGCAGGCGCTGGCGGAGATCGAGCGCACGCGCTGGATTCCGGACTGGGGGCAGGCGCGCATCCGCGAAATGGTGGAGAAGCGTCCCGACTGGTGCATCTCGCGACAGCGTCACTGGGGCGTGCCGCTGGCGGTGTTCGTGCACCGCGAAACGCAGACGCTGCATC
>Ga0070740_10002092_pt1 | contig 24702 bp, 19 predicted proteins | sample Coa_R2_FD_67286 | JGI IMG/M metagenome (GOLD analysis project Ga0070740, IMG submission 67286) | Surface soil microbial communities from Centralia Pennsylvania, which are recovering from an underground coalmine fire - Coalmine... | ecosystem: Environmental > Terrestrial > Soil > Unclassified ...
GTGCCGTATTGATGGAAATTAGTGAGGAGTGGGAAACTGAGAAAACTTACCTGAGGATGGATAGCTTGAACTCGCCAGAATGAGACTAACTGAATTTACAGAAAAACTGTTGCTTTATCCTGGTAATAGTTATGGCGTTCCTTATATCTGGGTACAAACATACGGATACGACAATGAAGAACCCTACGGCGTACCAGGATACGACGAAGCTACGTGTGACGGGAGGGACTACGTCTCACCTCCCGGAAACTATTACTGCGCGTAGCGATATTCTGGGTGCAACGATGGTACAAACTGATCGGGAATAGAAGTGTTAATTAGTTCGGCTCGCACATTTCGGGCTAACAGTTAGACGCTTTTTTGCATGCCTAAATGAGCTGGATTCTTCGGCAAAGCATTTTTGAGGGCAGAGGGCTGATTGGTGCAGCCGAAGCCGGTCACTATTTGAGGGCTTCGTGCTCCGAGTAGTATATGTTCTCTAAAACGTCAGTTTCCCGGCCAGACTGATAATGCGCGCTCCACTGGCGCTGGTGACCAATCCGAAGCTGGAGCTGCCAAGCGTCGTATTTGGATTGGCAAACTGGGGCGTGTTCGTGGCGTGAAACCATTCCGACCGCAGCTCCAGACCCAATCGCTCGGTCAGACGGATTCTACGGAAAATCGACGCATCCAAATTGAAGAAATCCGGACCGGAGGAAACGTAATTCCCCACGTTGCCCTGTGTTCCGGCTGCCGGCACGGAAAACAGCCCCGTGTTGAACCAGGGTTTTGTCTCGATTCCATACAGCCTTTGGAACGGGCCGTTGATGTTGGGAAACGCCTGGCTGGCTGGAGTATTAAAGCCCGGACAGGTACACGAGAAGTTCAAAGGGAATCCGGTGGCGAATTCCCAAACGCCAACCAACTGCCAGCCGCCCAGCAGTGCGCTTGCGAATCCGGTGTTCACAAACCGCTGGCCTTTGCCGAAGGGAAGCTGCCATGTGAAGCTCTCGTTAAAAATGTGCGTCTGGTTGAAATCCGTCGGAGCCCAGTTACGGCGCTGATTGACATAATCGAGCAGGCCGTTCGGGTAAGCAGAGTTATTCGCCAAGTAGCCAAGCGCCCGGCTCCAGGTATAAGAGGTCGTGACGCCAAAATTGTTGGCGAACCGGTGATCGAGCTTCACCTGCAGCGAGTTATATCGGGAGCTGTAGCCGGCAAAGAACTCATTCGTGGTAGCGGTGCGGCCGAATGCACGATACGCGGGCTGGCCTGCTGCGCCGGCGCCGTACACTTGTGCGGCGTTCAGGTTGTAATCGATGGGCGTGTCGACGCCGCGGTTCCCGACGTAGGCGACATCCAGCACCCACTTACCCGGCAGATCGCGCTGATAGGCCAGATTCCAGCTCATCAGGTACGGATTCTTCCAGTTGGTATTGACTGTGTAGTAAGTCTGATTGAGGAGCGAAGGCGTGCTTGCCGAGATGATGCCGTTGGAGGGCAGCGTATAAGGCGGCAGCGGCGGAAAACCAAGCGCGAGAGAAGCAGCGGTTGTACTGGAAAGCACGGCAGGGCCGAAACTGCTCAGGCTGCTGAACTGCTGTATGGGTTCGAGTGGATAGTTGTAGGCGTAGAGATCGATGGGGAAAGTCATGTAGCTCATCCCAAAACCGACGCGCAAGACGCTATTCGAGGTAAGGCGCTCCGCCACGCCGATGCGCGGTCCAAAGTTGTGGTAATTGGCTTTCATGCCCAAATCGCGCGGCACCGATCCGATGCCTGCCAGTTCGAGCGTGTTGTTGTCCTGGTTGTAATTGGAAAATCCGCCGGCGAAGCGGGGGGTCGGCGAACCGTAATACTCCCATCGCAATCCAAGATTCAGTGTCAGTTTCGGGTTGACCTGCCACTTATCGCCTACATAAAGAAATAACTGGTTCTGCCGGTAGGCGGGAAAGACATTGGCGTATCCGCGATTGATCGAACTCGGGACGCCCAGCAGGAAGCTGGCAAAGTTATTGGCAAAGCCGGAAGTTCCGCCGCCATTCAGCGCCGTAGGTCCGGCTGCAAAGTTGAAAGCGCCGGAAGGTTGGTTCACGAGCAGCAAGTCGTCCCGTACCCGATGATAATCGCCGCCCCACTCGATGGTGTGATTTCCCGCGATTTTCGTCCAGTTATCCACGCCCTCAATAATGGTTCCCGCGCGCACCCAGGGGAGACTACCCGAAACTCCGAGCAGCGGATCCGAGAAACCCTCGCCGGTGATAGCGCTGATGCCGCTGGTGAAGTCATTGAGATTCGCGCCGGGAATGCCCACCTGCGTCGACAGATCCTTGCCGTAGCCCGCTCCGAAAGCGACATTTTTGAAACGGCTCACGCCGGCACGTGCCTCGGAAAGCAACGTTGGCCGGACGCTATGTACCCAGTTGATCCCCGTCGAATACGTTCTGTCGCTACCGGTTCCCTCCACTCCGCCCAGGCCGCCGCTTGGAAGCGGCCCGCCAACCTCGCCGAAAATTCCAGGCTGGCTCAGAGTCGGATCGGTGAAGCTGAACCGGCCAGAGAGATGATCGCTTTGGCCGAAGAACTGATCGATTTTGACGTCCAGGTCCGGCGTATCCTGATCGAAAACGCTGCTGGTGAGTAGATTGTTTTGATAGGACTGCGTTCCCGCTAAATTCTGGTTGTTATTGGGCAGTGGAACGAACGAGAGCATTTTGAGAGCAATCGGACTGAGGCGATTGGCGGGAATGATGTTGCCCGGAAACTGCGTGCGGCCAGTTCCGCAGAGTTTGGCGTTTCCGCCAGGCAGGCAATCGGCAGAATCCCCTGTCGCCGGATCGTAGATGCGCGTGAGCGCAGGATTGCTGAAATTCCCGCCGCGGATATCGGGCGTGGGCACGTTCAATTGATATGACTCGCCCGTGCGCTGCCGGTGCTCCATGAAATCGACGAAGAAGAATGTCTTATCTTTGCGGATGGGACCGCCCACGTTCGCCCCGAAATAGTTATCCACAATATGAGGGAAATGGAACGGCTGGCCGTTGGTCCCACGCTGAAAGAAGTTCTGTGCATCGAGCGCATTGCCTTGGTAAAACTCGTAGGCTTCGCCGTGAAACTGATTTGTTCCAGACTTGAGAATCACATTGGTCACGGCGCCCAGGGCCGAACCTTGCTGGGGATCGTAATTGCTGGTCGAGATATCCACTTCCTGGATGGCTTCCGCAGGAGGGATATAGATCTGCAGCAGATTGGTGCGCTGATTGTCGTTGATCCCTTCAATCTCGAAATCGTTGTAGAGGCTGGAGTTCCCGTTCACGGTGGACGCCATGCTGTTTTGCGGATTGAAAAATGTGGAGTGATACCGTACGGCCACTCCCGCGCCGGGAACAAGATTCAATAGGTTTTGGAAGTTGCGTCCGGTGCTGAGCGGCAATTGGGTTACCTGCGCCGTATCGACTTTGCGGCCCGTATCGGCGGTTTCGGTTTGAAGCATCGGAGTCGCTTCGCTGCTGACATCCACGGTCTGCTTCACGACACCGGGGTTCAGCGTCACATCCACGCGAACCGTGCTGTTCACGAACAGAGTTACGCCGGTACGTTCGGCTATGGCGAATCCGGTCTTTTGGAACGAAACGCGATACGTCCCAGGGGGCAGGTCCGGGACCGAATAATAGCCGCTGTCGTCTGTTTGCAGCGTGCGGCTGACATTCGTGTTTACTTCCGTAATGGTGACCGTGGCCGCAGGCACGCTCGCACCGGAATTGTCTGTCACGGTGCCGACGAGACTTCCGTTCACCTTCTGGGCGTTTGCACGGAATGCTGAAAACAAGAGCGCTAATACGAGAACCTTCTGAATTCGACGTAAGGAATACACAGCGGTAGGATGATAAGTCACAGACAGCGATTTGTCCAGACGAAATGTTCCGTGTCTTTTGAAAGCAGGAATTGACGGCCCTCGCTGTAGGATCGATAAAGGAATGTATCAGTCTCCTGTACTCCGCCGACAATTTCTGCAGACCTTGACTGCTGCGAGCGTTGCATCAGACCTGCCCAACTTTGCCGCACTCGGCGCCACGCCGATAAACGAGGATTCCGTACAGCAGGAAGTAGTGCCTCCTTCAGAACCGATCGCCCCACGCTACTCCATTCGCTTCGCGGTTTGCGGCATCAGCCACGGACACATCTACGGTATGGTCGAGGCCATTAAGCGCGGTGGGGGCATCCTGGTCAAGGCTTGGGGACAGGAATCGGAGCTCCTGGCCGCTTTTCGGAAGCGTTATCCGGACGTGCCCATCGCAAGGACTCAGGAGGAGATCGTTCACGACTCCTCGATTCAGCTCGTCCTCAGTTCGCAGATCGCCAATGAACGGGCGCCGCTGGGGATCCGCTGCATGCAGGCAGGCAAAGATTTCCTGTCAGATAAACCCGGCGTGACGACGCTAGAGCAGCTCAGTGAGGTTCGAAACACGATTGCAGCGACTGGCCGCATGTACGCCATCATGTACTCCGAGCGCCTGGAAGTGAAAGCGGCCGTAAAAGCCGGTGAACTGGTGCGAGCAGGTGCTATCGGGCAGGTGATCCAGACGATCAATATCGCTCCCCACCAAATTATTCAGCGGCCCGGTGGTGATGCCGCGAGCGTAGGCAGAAGCGGGGGAAGACCCGATTGGTTCTGGAATGAAGTTCAGTTCGGCGGAATTCTGTGCGACATCGGATCGCACCAGGTGGACCAGTTTCTCTACTACACAGGCTCAACGCAAGCAGAAGTAGTCGCTTCTCAAGTCGCAAACGTTCGGCATCCGGATCATCCCCATTTCCAGGATTTCGGCGACATGATGCTGCGCGGGAACAACGGTTTCGGCTATGTCCGGCTGGATTGGTTTACGCCTTACGGGCTTGGCACCTGGGGCGATGGCAGGCTGTTCATCCTGGGCACCGAGGGATACATGGAAGCACGCAAGTACACGAATGTGGCCGTAAGTAAACAAGGCAATCACCTATTCGTGGTTGACCAGAAGCAAGCACGGTACATTGACTGCAATAACCTGGAGCTCCCCTTTGGTCCGCAGTTTGTGAGCGACATTGTCAATCGCACGCACACCGCCCAAGACCAAACGCAATGCTTGCTCGCTGCCGAACTCGTGATTAAAGCACAAGCGATGGCGAAGCATGCTCATCTGGACTGGGAAAGCAAAGCGTGACATTTTCGGAGTCACTTCCGGATGGCGTACGTGCAATTACAGACGTCAACGAAGATTGACGTTTCCACGACTGCGGAGTCTTACTTCTGGAGTCCGTCCCACGACCAACGTGGGATTTCGAGACCGCTAGGTACATCATCCGCGGAGCGGTGATAGCGGGACATCGTTGTCGTGGTCGCCCAAGCGAAATAGTCGTGCAGCACTTGCCGGAGCGCCGTATCGCCGGCTAGTCCGACATCAACCAGAGCCTGGTCGAAGCAAGCGATGGCGCGGCGATCCATTTCGTCGTGCTCGCCGTGTCCGCTATGCATCTTGATTACGCTGGTCTCATCACCATAGGATTCGGAATACGTGTTCGGTCCACCGAGGGCCTCCGCCCAATAGGCGGCTAATCGCTCGACATGCTCGGGATGGAAACCGTGGCTGAATGCATGGCTGACTATCTCGTCCGCCATTACCCGGCGATGCCAGGCTTCAGCAAGACGCTGCAGGCCCTCGCTGCCGCCCGCCGCTTCGAAAACACTCTGCATACTTTTCATAATGATAATGCCGATGCCAGTCAGCGTTCCTCTGGGCTTCGAGAGTATCGGACCAAAGGGCCGGGGTGGACGTGGGCCTCGGCGCCGCGCAGACTCAGACGCTAGTAATGGATCCGAAATGACTTTTGAAACCATTCTGTTCGAAGTAGCCCGCAGTATTGCGCGGCTGACACTGAACCGGCCGGAGAAGCTGAACAGCTTTACGCGCCGGATGCACGCGGAAATCCGCCAGGCGCTTTATCTGATGGAGGAGACCCGAACGGCTCGCGTGCTGATCATCACAGGCGAGGGACGGGGGTTTTGCGCAGGACAGGACTTGTCTGAGGATGAGGCGGATTTAGGCGCTGCGATTGAACGCGATTATGCTCCGCTGGTCCGGCGATTGCGTGCGCTTCCCATACCGGTTGTGGCGGCAGTCAATGGAGTCGCGGCAGGAGCGGGCGCAAATCTGGCGCTCGCTTGCGACGTGGTGATTGCGACGAAATCGGCCAGCTTCATCCAATCTTTCTCGAAGGTCGGACTGATGCCGGATACCGGCGGCACTTACTTTCTCCCGCGGCTCGCCGGGACCGCACGCGCCATGGGCTTGGCGCTGTTTGCCGAGCGAATTTCCGCCCAGCAGGCAGCCGATTGGGGTTTAATCTGGCGTTGCGTTGACGATGATTGCTTCGCCAAAACAGTGGAAGACGTGCTGAACGAGCTTGCCTATGGGCCAACCAAGGCATTTGCACGGATCAAGCAGGCGATGTACGCCTCGACTCAAAACTCGTTAGAGAAGCAACTGATGCTGGAGCGAGACTTCATGCGCAAACTGGGGCACAGCCGGGATTACCGCGAGGGAGTAGCGGCATTTCTGGGAAAGCGGGCGCCGCAATTCCGCGGCGAGTAGCGAAGAGCCTCAAATTTCGAGGCGGCTCGTCCGATAAGAGTCCCGTGAGCTTTCTTAGCCTCGAAAAGTATTTGTACGCAGCCCAGCAGAAGTCGTCAGCAGCTATTGTTGCCGAAGCCGAACCGGCGCTCGGTTATTTCGACCTGAGCCGGAAGATTCTGACCAGCGTCGGCAGCTCGTTTTTTATCGGGGAGGCGCTCGCCGATCTGTCGCAGGAGCTGGATACGCTGCGAGAAGGGCTCCACCCCGACTCCGGCGCCGACACTCTGGCAGCTGCGGCAAAGCACTTCTCCGGTCTTCTGCACGCATTTCGAGAACGGTTGCGGCAGGCGGACCAGGAACGGGCCGAAGACTTCCGGAAAGTGCTCGCAATTCTCAATGAGGCGTTTGCAAACCTGAACACGGGGGGCGACCGGTCGGATGTACGGCTCCGGAAATTGGAGTCGTCGCTGCAAGATGCTACGCGGATCGATGACCTAAGGAGGCTCAAGACACACCTGTCGCAGACGCTTCAATTTGTTCGGAAGGAAGCCGAAAAGGAGCGCGAGGAACGAAAAGAGGCTCTCCAGGCGCTGGGAAATCGGATCACGGAGGCTCACAAGTCCGCAGCGCGGTTTCGAGTGGGACTGGCGGGCAGAGACGAGGCGCTCAGCGAGCTGGCCTCCTCTTTAAACCAGAAGCAGCCGGATACCAATCTTTATGTGGCTCTGTTCGTAGCGGACGCAGTGCCCGCACTGCGCGCGCGTCACGGTAACGAAATCGCCGATGGTTTGCTGGATGAACTGGGGCGAAAAGAGATTCAGGCGCTCGCACCCGAGGGCAAAGTGTTCTGCTGGGCGCCGCACGCGCTGTTGCTGGTTTGGCGCAGCAGCGAGGACCGAGATAAGGTTCGCAAGCTGGGGAACCAGCTCAAGACTCCATTCCAATATGGAGCGTCGGTGGGAACGCGAGTAGCCACCTTCAGCATCGCTCTACGATCGCTCATTATGCAGGCCGGGGAAGCGCTCGAGCAGATCACGGCTCACTTGGACCAGTTTGCGCAATGCTGAATCTGGAGGTGCTTGCATCTGACTCGGGCCGTGCAGCGTGCGGCGCGCCCAGTATGCCTGTGGACCGAGCGCTGGAGGGGATTGCCACGATGGCGGCCCGGCTGCAAGCGCACCTCCGTTGCGCCATTCTGGTTCTGGAAAATTGCCGGTTCCAGATCGCCGCGGAACATGGCCTCAGCGCCGAGGACCGGCAATGGGTTAAAACCATCTGTCTTGCGGGGCTCTCGATTCCTCCGGAACTGATTGCGCAGTGCCAAGCGCACCTCAAGCCCCTCATCACGCAGACGGCCGAGATGATTGGGGCAGTGGTGCTCTTCGGTATCGAGCACAGCTTTGAAGACTCACAGCTTGCAAGGCAAGTGGAGGATATCTGCTGGATTACAACGCTCGCCATCGAACAAAAGCACCTTTCTGACGAACTAGCGTATCGCGCTCATCACGACCCTCTGACGCACTTGTGGAACCGTGTGTGGATGGAGCAGGAGATCGAGTCCACGCTACACCGGGCGCACCAGGCAGAGCGGGCTGTAGGTCTTCTAGCAATCGGGGTCGATCGTTTTCGGATCATTAACGACGTGCTTGGACATGAGGTGGGCGACGATCTTCTGCGGCAGATCGCGCATCGTATGGGCCGTGCACTCGATCCGGCTTGCGCGCTCGCGCGCGGCGAGGGAGACGAATTCCTGATGTTGGTGCCGGATGTCCTTTCGCCGGCGCAACTCGGCGCGAACGCCGAAGCAGCGCTCCGGTGTTTTTCCGACACATTCCGAATCGGAGACCACGAACTAACGGCGCAGGCTACGATCGGCGGCGCGGTGGCGGTGCCGGCGCTTTGTAACAGTCAGGAGCTGCTGAGTCAAGCTCACATTGCGCTGCGATACGCCAAAAAGCAGGCGCGCGGCCGCTTCGCCCGGTTCGAGCCGGCCATGATTACCGTGCCTCCGGAACGCCTGGTCATGGAGCAGCATCTGCGTTTCGCGCTGCAAAAACGCGAATTCGAGGTCTACTACCAGCCGCAAATCGATCTGGCGAGCGGAGAGCTGGTGGGGGTGGAAGCGCTGCTTCGTTGGAAGCATCCTTCCCTCGGATTTATTTCGCCGGGAACCTTCATCCCGATGGCCGAAGAGATCGGGGCCATCGAAGAGATCGGCGATTGGGTGATCGACGAAGCATTGGATGATTTGCAGCAATGGCGGGCAGCAGGGCTGGGGAAACTCCGCGTGGCTGTGAATGTGTCTGCGCTCCAGTTTTCGAGGAGCGATTTCGGCAGTATCATCGCGGGCAAGTTGAGGAGGAGCCGGATTGCTCCCGAAGAGTTCGAGTTGGAACTGACTGAGAGCACCGTGATGGCGAAATTCGAGCAAGGACTCCGACAGCTTAAAACCCTTCGCAGTTTGGGAATTCGGATTGCGGTCGACGATTTCGGAACCGGACACTCTTCCCTGGCCTATTTGCAACAGCTCCCGATACACCGTTTGAAGGTGGACCGGATGTTTATCCGCGGGATTCTCGCGCGCGAAGAGCGGCCTCCTCTGCTGGTGAGCATTATTCAGATGGCGCACGCGCTCGGGTTGTCCGTAATTGCCGAAGGAATCGAGACGCCGGAGCAGGCGCTCGCGCTCGCGGCGATGGGCTGCGAGGAAGCTCAGGGATTTCTGTTCTCCAAGCCGTTGCCGTTTCAAGAGCTGCAGGCGTGGGCGAAGGAACGGATGTGCCGCGAGGAAGCACGGGCATTTCAGAGTGCGTGACCCGTTCACCCCAATCACACCGCCCCAATTACTAGTTAGTGAATTTACGCGTAGATTCGCCCCGGCGTATCTTCAACACCTTCCTGTTCTGGAGATCCGATGAATACTGGACGATAATGGTTTACAACATGAAGGCAGAGATGCACGGACAGGAATCGAGTGTAGCGAAAGGAGAGGTGTTCGAATCGCGATTCACCGCGAAACCGACGTCGTATTTCGATTATCTCAGGCGATCAATAGCTCCCGTTATGTGCGCCTGGATGATTTGCGCCATTTTGGCTACGCTCGTTCTGCAGATCTCGCAAATCAGTGCCCCGTTTACGTATGCACGTGGATTTGTCAGCGCAGATGTGAGCGTGATAGCGCGCGCTTTTGAGGAACACGGAATTTTGAAACTCGGCGGTGTACCGGTCAGAAACAACGGACAAATTGGCCCGATCGTTGCGGCCTACACTCATTGGCCGCCGTTGTCTTATATCGTGCTTAGCTTTTGTTTTCGCCTGTTCGGGGATTCCGAGGCAACCGGGCACGCTGTGATGCTGGCGATATTACTCTTGACGGCCGTGGGCCTCTTTCTGGTGGCACGTACCTGTTTGCCAAAGCCTGGTCCGTACGTGGTTGTCTTTTCCTGGCTGACATTCGAGTTGATCATCACGTTTAGCCATCTCATATCTCAGCAATCGTTCGCTATGCTCTTTGCGGTGTTTGCCGTATTTGCCTTCTGCCGGGCGGTAGGAAGCGAACAGCATAGCCGAGCATGGATGTTTGTCGCCGGTATTTTGGCGTGCCTCGCCGTGCTGAGTTCGTGGGAAGCGATGTTCGTTCCCCTCGGCCTCCTGGGTTCTACCTGGTGGAGCGGGGATCGTAAGGCACAGCGCGTAGCAAAAGCTGTGGCTCTATCCGCAGCGGCAACTTTGGTTTTCGTACTGCTTCTGTATACGGTTCAATATCCCGAAATTGTGATGGATACACTCCGAACCGCTTCTTTCCGAATGGGACTGTCCGCTCAATACACACACGCACGCCTCTACCGGGACGCGGCAGTAAATGCCTGGCGACCAAGCGCGCATCAAATGCTCGTCATGATTGCGCAGCACTATCGCGCGATGCTCGGAGTAATGGGAATCAGCGCGGTCGGGTTTCTTATTTTGGCGAGCTTGGATAAATATCTCAGATCGCGAATTCCGGCTATCTCCCACCCGTATCTGGCGCTGATAGCACCCTGGGTGTTCTGGTACAGCGTAATGTGGGAACACGTTGCCGATCACAACTTTGAGTTGCTAATTGCTGCTCCGCTGTTTGCTCTCGCGATGGGTTGTTGCTTCTGCCGCCTGCTGTCCTGGCTGGAGAGGCAGGAAGAGCGCAATGCTTTCCGTTTATTCGGCTTAACGCTCGTTCTACCCTTTATTCTATTCGTGCCTTTAGCCAAGGCCGCCTGGCATTCGTTTGAATATAACCGCCATGCCCCGCCGCCAAGTCAGGAAGCCCTCGATCAACAAGGCCGATGGATTGGAGCGGTCACACCGAAGAATGCAATCATTATTCAACCGGATGAATCGATGGTGCCTGTTTACTATTCGCGGCGCCACACGGTTCGCAATATCATCAATGACAAGGACTTGGCGAATACGCTTCCTTTGGCCGTCGGCAACTTCCCCGGAGCCCCGATTTACTTAGCTCTGACCAAAGAATATGCGGCCGCTTTTCGTGGGAGCGCCGCGCGGTATCCGCTGGTTGCTTCGAATAGCGCCGTAAAGCTGTACTGTTTGACCAGGTGTCCAAGTAGCCCTTCGCGCTAACCCGACGTCTGGAGCTGCAATCATTGGCGCCGGAAAATCACGACGGTGTAAACGTTTGGCTGCTCCACCTGTCCCGTGAATCCGGCTTGCCCCATGCGAGCCATCATCCATGGCACCCATACACTAAAGTTGGCCTGATGAGTGATGAAGATCACTTCTCTCGCATGAGTGAGTTGCGATTCGATCGCGTTGGAAACGTATTGCTTGGCATCATTGGCGGGAAGGTATGGCAGAGGTAAGAACCGGTTAGGTATCGGATAAACAACAAACGGAGCATATAGATACGTTTTGGCCACGCCGGCCTTCCAGTTAAGGAAATTCGATTCCGGCAAAGGGCTGGAAAAGAACACCGGCGGCAGGTTCCCCCGCGAAGATTCCGCCCGGATGATGTTCAGCATAGGCGCAAGATCGTCCTGTCCGGAATGGAAACCGGCGGCCATGGCCAGCGGACTGGCGGTTGAAAGGAACGCCGCTAACAGGACCCAGACTCGGGCCGCTTCTGATTGGAACACCGACCATCCAGCGTAGGCGAGCACCAATGCCTGCCCTAGGAGCGCATAGCCAAAATATCTGTCGAAGAAGAAATTTCCGGATACGGCGAGCGAGAGGGCAAACAGAAGCGCCGGCCCGAATAGCCAAAGTAACAGCGCCAAAACGGTATCCGGCCGCGTGAGGGGCACCGCTCGCCGGAGCATTCCCGGAAACAGGAACTGCACCAGTAGCGCGGACAAAAACAGGCCAAAGGCGAGTAACATCGGCAGCAGGTTTCCAATTAGCTCCAGCACCATGGGCTTCCTTGAATACTGAAAGGTATGCGCCTCGTGCGCTATGAGCAGCATGTGTGGGAGTAGGGGTAAGGCCAGCACACCCACTGCAACCCACGCCGCTATGACCCGGCTCCAGCGGACAGGCAGACGCGCAATCAACGACGCATAGAGCAGATAGCCAAAATGCACGCAAAAGATGACTGCAAAGAAATAGTGAAAATAGACAATCAGCGTCGAAGCGGCAATATACGCAGCCAGATCCTTACGGCTGCTTGTCTCCCGATAACGATATAGGAACCAGGTGGAGGCCGCAGCGGCCCCCACGGCGAGACCATAAGGCCGCGCTTCCGTGCCAAGCACCACGCTGGTGGGATTAAACACAAAGATCGCCACGGCAGGCAGTCCGGCGCCTTTTCCAATCGCGGTTTCGGCCAGCCGGTAGAGAAAATAGCCCGCCGCCAACATTCCTATAAGCGTGGGGATGCGTAACGCAAATTCGCGGAGCGGTCCGCTGTTCAGGCAGAACAGCGAAGCGGTCGCCGAGTAAAGAACGGACTGCCCGGGCCAATGCCAGGTTTTCTGAATCGCCGCAATCAAGCCATCGTGCGCCATCCAGAAAGTACCGGCTTCATCCACCCAGAAACTCCGGAGTATCACTCTGGGGAACCAAACCAGCGCAGCCAGAATAGAGAACACTATCCACATGGACTGCGGACGCCCGATCCAGGTCCGTAGTCTTGCAGCAGCGAGGCTACTGTCGACCGGCTGTGGCAGAGAGCGCGAGAGACTTGTCATTCGATGTTGTTTGAACAGACAGGTTGGAGAGTTGCAGCTCGTTCGCGAGAAAGCGCGCGTCCCGGATGGCTATGGCGCGAGTCAGTTCGGTAATCCGGCGATCCAAGCGCCGCTCTTTCAAGTAGAGAAGCAGAAAAGAATGGATTCCCGCCAGCAGCCCGAGGTAAAGCAGAAGATCGGCGCCGCGGCCGACGCCTAGAGCATTGGCGAGATCCGACGTAATTCCCGGAAAGATGACGCAGAGGCTTGCGCTCAGGAAAAGAAACGCCGCCAGCAAGCGGTAGGCGAGCTTCGATCGGAACGCAATGCTGCCGAGAATCGCTGCCAGCAGACAAAGAGCAATGAGGACTGCCTGGATGGATTTCACCGCATCACCTTTCTTGCGACCAGATCGAAAACGATGTTAATGCTGTTCCAGACGCTCTGACCCTTACTACGCGAGTAATCCGTGTATGTGATGGTAGTGGGGATCTCTTTATAACGCAGGCCGGTCCGCCGCAGAATTTCCAGGATTTCGGTGGCATGGGCGAATCCGTTCTCGGTGATCGAGATCTGTCCGGCCGCCTTGCGAGACAAGGCGCGGAAACCATTATGGGTATCCGTCAGCCACACTCGGGAAAACAGCCAGGTCACCAGGACCCCCGCCTTCAGCACCATTTGCTTTTCGACTGGGACGAGCTTACGGTCTTCGGGGTCAAGAAAACGCGAACCCAACGTAACATCGCATTCCTGCTTCCGTATGGGCTCGATCATCCGCGCAATCAGCTCAGGCCGGTGCTGGCCATCCGCGTCGAAGTGCACCACGATTTCGGCATTCTGCTGCAGGGCAAATTCGGTGCCGGTTTGCAGAGCGGCCCCCTGCCCCAAATTGGTGAGATGACGTAGGTAATGGACCGGCCGGCCAAGCAGAAACTGGGAGGCTGGAACCGCCGAACCGTCGTCCACCACGACGATCGAATAGCCGAACGGAATAAGACTGGCGACCGTATCGCCAAGAACAGCGCCCTCGTTGTAGGCAGGAATGATGACGTAAACGTCTCGGTTTGAGTTCGGCAGCGTGTTTGTGCTGTGGATCTCTGGCACGAAAACCTCAACAGGCTGGGGCTGCTGAATGCTCCCAACAGTGTACCAGACAGAGCGCTTCCGGGATTCCTGCTGACGGGAGTAATCTGCCAGGATTCCGCTACAATTTGACGACGATCAGAAACAAAATGGAACTGAATTTTCGCGGCAAGCAAGTTGTGGTGACCGGCGGCGCCAACGGAATTGGACTCGCTGTTGCTAGGGGCCTCGCGGCTGCCGGGGGGTCGCTATGGATGTTCGATCTGCCCGGCCACCAGTTGGACGAAGCCGCCCGTTCGGTTAGGGCTCAGGCGTGTCCGGTTGACGTGACTGATCGCCAATCCGTCCGGCAGGCTTTCGATCGAATCGATCACGTGGACGTTGCAATCGTGAATGCTGGGATCGGCGAAACGAAGCCACTCACCGAGACCTCGTTGGATCTTTGGGATCGAACTATTGGGACGAACCTGACCGGGGCCTTTTACACGTTGCAAGCGGCTGCGGAGCACATGATGCCGCAACATGACGGCGCGATCGTGCTGACCGCCTCTACGAATTCGTACGACGGCGAGGCCGATCTCATTGCCTATAACGCGAGTAAGGCCGGTCTGTTGGGATTGCTACATACTGCGGCGAATGAACTGGGTCCGTATGGCATCCGAGTGAATGCGGTGTGTCCCGGCCTCATCCGCACCCGGCTCACGGCGTCCAGCTTCGCCAATCCGAAGCTCTTGTCGGAATATTTCAAGCACATTCCGCTCGGGCGCGGCGGCGAACCCGAAGAAGTAGCGCAGGCGGTCCTGTTTCTCGCTTCCGATCTGGCTTCCTATATAACCGGGGCGGCGCTGCTGGTGGACGGAGGGCAGATGGCGTCGAAGTTCGGAACCTGGGGGAAAGAGGGCGACACGTTCGATGGGCAGCGCTGGAGCAGAGTTCGATTCCGCTAAACCGGTAATTGAGTTAATTTGGTTGATCCGCGCCGGCCTGATCCTTTATAGTGGCGGGCGGTGTTCACGTCGCAAGGAATACGAGCCGGCCTTCTCTTTTTGAGCCTGATGACGGCGGCAGCGCAGGATAGTCGGCAGGTGCGGGAACCGGTCCTTCCACGAACTTGCATCGTGCTACGCGCGGTGCTGAGCTCGACCGGAGGCCTGAAACTTCGCGATGCCGACGAGAGCAAGCTAGACACGCAACGGATACAACAAGCCATTGAGCAGTGCCCGCAAGGACAGGCGGTCGAGTTGAAAGCAGACGGCGAACACGACGCGTTTCTGAGCGGGCCGCTGGAACTGCGCACCGGCAGAACGCTCGTGATCGACAAAGGCGTCGTGCTGTTCGGCTCGCGTAATCCGCGCAACTACGACATTTCACCCGGAGTCTGCGGCACTCTGACCGAAGGCGGACACGGCTGCAAGGCCATTATCAATGGCGATCATGCGGCGCATGCGGCCGTGATGGGCGAAGGCGCCATCGATGGCCGGGGCGGCGAACAGATCCTTGGGAAACATTTTTCCTGGTGGGATTTGGCTGAGCAGGCACGTCATACGAACAAGAATCAGAACTGCCCGCGCATCATGATCCTTTCGCATTGCAATGACTTCACGCTTTATAAAGTCAAGCTGCGCAATAGCCCCAATTTTCACGTCTATTACGGGCAGGGTAACGGGTTCACGGCTTGGGGCGTGATTATTAACACTCCAAAGAACGCGCGTAATACCGATGGGATCGACCCGGGTAGTTCGACAAACGTGACGATCACACATTGCTACATCCACGCCGGAGACGACCAGGTGGCGATCAAGGCCGGCGAGACCGGGCCGTCCACGAACGTGACAATTGCCCACAATCATTTCTACACGGGTCACGGCGTGTCGATCGGGAGCGAAACGGTGGGCGGCGCGAGCAGGATTCGTGTTTCCGATCTGACGATTGACGGCGCGGACAACGGTATTCGGATCAAATCGAACTCCAGCCGTGGCGGGCACGTGCATGACATAACTTACGACGATGTTTGTATACGTAACACAAAGAATCCTATTTTCATGGACTCCAACTACTCGTTTTACGGAAAGGCGCGAGATAAGTTGCCACTATTTACCGGGATTACACTGCACAACGTACACATTTTCGGTGGCGGGAAGATTACTTTGGATGGCTATGACAAGGATCACCGGTTGCAGATGAACTTCGATAATGTGACCGCGAGCGGCACACCACCCGTGGTGAGCGCAAAATACGCCGATATTACACTGGGGCCTGGACCAGTTAGTCTCAAGATTGAAGGCCCGGACGTGCACGCCACCGGGCAGCCCGTTCAGAAGGCGGCGAACAACTCCTGCGAGAGCCGGTTTGTACCCATGCCTCAGGAATAAACATGACACGCAGACAATTACTACGGAGCGCCGCCGCACTGGCCACGACGCCCGGCATGCGCGCGATGCAGGCGGAAAACGGGCGCCGGGCGATTCTGGACCGAATCAAGGAGCCGGTGTTTCCGAAACGCGACTTCGATATCCGGCACTACGGAGCGAAAGCCGGCGGAACTGCGAAATGCACGGAATCCATCACAAGGGCCATTCGGGAGTGCAGCGCAGCGGGAGGCGGCCGGGTGATGATCCCTGAAGGCGTGTATCTCACCGGCGCGATTCATCTGGAGAGCAACGTTCACTTGTATCTGGCGAGCGGCTCCAAGTTACTCTTCAGTACCGATCCGGCGGATTATCTTCCGGTGGTTTACACACGTTTCGAAGGTACGGAGTGCATGAACTACTCGCCGTTCATTTACGCCTTCGAAAAGGAAAACATTGCCATCACCGGACCGGGCACGCTGGACGGCCAAGCTGGCCCGGATCACTGGTGGCCGTGGGCCAGGAAAGCGCGTAGCGACGACCGAAAGGCGCTGGTGCAGATGGGCGACCAAGAGGTCCCCGTGGAAAAGCGGATCTTTGGCCAAGGCCATTATCTGCGGCCGAATTTCGTTCAGCCGTATCGCTGCACGAATGTTCACCTGGAAGGCTTCACGGTGGTGAACTCGCCCATGTGGGAGTTGAATCCGGTCCTGTGCCGGAACGTCATCGTGCGCGGGATCGCGATCAACAGCCACGGGCCGAACAATGACGGATGCGACCCGGAATCGAGCAGCGACGTGTTAATTGAGAACTGCGATTTCAGTACGGGCGACGATTGCATTGCCGTGAAATCCGGGCGCAACCGGGATGGGAGGAGAGTTGGCAAGCCGTGCGAAAACGTGATCATCACGAACTGCCGGATGCGCGATGGACATGGCGGCGTGTCCATTGGAAGCGAGGTTTCGGGCGGGATCAAAAGCATCTTCACGGACCATTGCGAGATGAGCAGCCCGAACCTGCAGCGTGCTCTGCGCATTAAGACGAACGCGCAGAGAGGCGGCACGATTGAGAACATCCGCTTCGAGAACGTCAAGGTCGGGCAAGTTGCCGAAGCCGTTATTGAAGTCGATCTCTACTATGAAGAAGGTCCGAACGGCCCCTTCAAGCCAATCGTGAAAGATGTGTACGTGGCGGATGTTACTTGCAATAAGAGTAAGTACGGGATCTATCTGCGCGGCTTCCCCGACGCGCCGATTACGGGCGTTCACATTGCGAACTGCACATTTAATAACGCAGCGAACGGGAATTTCTTCCAGAATGTCAAGGATGTGGATCTGAAGAATGTGACGGTGAATGGAAAAGCGGTGACGTTGTAGGGCGCCAGCGGTCGTGGCCTGCCAGGAAAACATCGGGTTCGAAGCGGGCCGCTTCTTTTTTGGTTAGTTTGTGGGCCCACGCGACACGCTGATCCTGTTTTGCTCCCGGGCCGGTGCAGTTGTATTCGCCGAACCAGGCGGTCTTCTCATTGCTCGCCTTACCCCAGTTGTTCCAACCTTCGGGCCGGATATGTTCTCCGAGCCAGCAATCGATGTAAACGACGCGGGCATACGGCCGCCACGGACGGCCCAGAAACACGCCTTTGGCCGTATTCTCTCCAGTAATCTTGCAGTGGATGAATACAAATCCGGTATCGGCATCCGGCGTAACGCGGCTTTGCGCGGTAATGTAGCCTTGCCCGCGGCTGTGAATTTCGCAGTTCTCGAAAACGGCGGCGGCGTTGCCGAAGATAAAATCCACGTGACCTTCGATGAAGCAATCGCGGTAATATTGCCGGCCGCTCGCGGCGTATAGCGTGTCCTGCCAGCCGAGAAAACGGCACTTTTCGAAAACGGCGCGGTCCGAGTGAATCATCAGCGCTACCGCCTGCGTGCCGGGGCCGTGGGTGTTCTCGAACGTAATGTTGGCGGCTTCAAAATCCGAGCCTTGCACATCGACGATGCTGCTGAAAAACGTACCGCCTACAGCGGAGGCGCCTTCGTCGTAAGCGATTACGGTATGGGCAGCATCGGAGCCCAGAAACGTGACTCGCGGCCGGTCTTGCGGCACCACGACGCGCTCATGATACGTGCCGGGCCGTATCTCGATGATGAGCCGGTTTTCGCCATACGGCGGCGCATGATCAATGGCCATCTGAATGGTCTTAAAATCGCCCGTGCCATCCGCGGCGACAACCACTTTGGTCACCCCCAGCGCTGGGCAAAGTTGAGCGGCCAGGCACAAACAGAAGACCAACAGAAGCCCGTGGTGCCTCATCTCCCTGAGTCTACCGTGCGAAGATGCGAACACGGCAACGCGAAGGCGACCATGGAGATCCGGCAACTCGAACTGTTTTTGGCGGTAATGGAGCATGAAAGCGTTACCAGGGCCGCCGAACACGTTTTTCTCTCGCCCGGCGCCGTAAGTTTGCAGCTTCACAATCTCGCGATGGAGTTGCAGACCGAGCTCTTCGTCCGCTCAGGCAAACGATTCGTCCCGACCCCCGCGGCGCTGCGTTTGGCCGAACTGGCCAAGGTCGTGGTCCGGCAGATGCGGGCCATCGGGCAGGAGTTTGCGAACGACCCCACGCTGGACCGGCGGCCCTTCCACTTGGCGGCAGGCGCAACCACGCTGATCCACCGTTTGGGCCGCCCTTTGCGCTTGTTGCGCAAAAGATACCCGGACACGCCGATTCAAGTCACCGTCTGCCCAACCGAAGAGATGGTGGCGGGCCTGCTCGAACGGCGGTTTGATTTAGCCCTGATTTCTTTGCCCTACGAACACCCGAGTCTGACGGTTATTCCCTTATTCGATGAAGAACTGCTGATTATCCGCCCCTCGGCAAAGCCGTCCCGTAGCAGCAAGGTCCAGCCGATCTGCGCCGAAGAACTGGCTGCCGCGAAGTTCTTGCTTTATCCGCTCAGAAGCAACATGCGCACCATCATCGAAAAGTTTTTCAGTGATCTGAATATCGCTCCGCAAGTGGTGATGGAAGCGGACGATACGGAAGTAATCAAGAAGCTGGTGGAAACAGGATTCGGCTATAGCATTCTTCCGGAAGCGGCGTTACAGGACCGGCCCCGATTTTTTGAAGCGTTTCGAGTGCCGGAGCGCCAGATTGTGCGGCGGCAGGCGCTGGCCATGATGAAAGCCGAATATCCCCGGGTGCTGACGCTTTCAATCAGCAAATATCTGGAATCGCTTCTGAAAACGGATAAGCTGAGCAGAGCCCGCCTTACTGCGGGCAAGATGTCTTGAGCGGTTTTGCGAGATCGATCTGATTTGGGATGTCGCCGAAACAGAACCAGGTGGAGGTGAGGTCGCGGCCGCGGACGGGAACAATCCGGAACCCCGATAACGAGCCTCCCAGCGGCATGCCCACTGCGCCGCTGACAAATTCCGTAAGTTGCCCGTCTATACCGCCGGCGTTGCGATGATAATGCCCGGCAAAGACGTATCTGACACCAGATTCTTCTAAAAGATCAAGATACTTCCGGCGCGTCGGTTTGGGGATGTTGAAGTAATCGTCAGGCTCATCCGCACTCTTGAGAAAAAACGGAATGTGTTGGAACACGACGATCTGGCTTTGCGGATTCGACGGGGCTTCCTGCAAGGTCTTTACGAGCCATTCTTCCTGAGCCTTAGCCGCGGACGGTGCGGATTCGGGCGAGCGGATCAGGTTTGAATCGAGCACGATCCCCTCGATGTCGCCGGATGTGAAGGTGTAATGATCGGGGCCGATATTAGTGCGATACGCATCGAGGGTTTCGGGAGTCGGCACGTTGCCGACGTCGTGATTGCCCGCTACGCTGTAGACCGGGATGCCCGGATCTACCTGTTTCAGAATGCGCTTGTATTCCGCAATTTCGGCGGTATCTCCGTGTTTATTCACCAGATCGCCGCAAATGACCACAAAGCGGGGATGCAGCCGGTTAATGCTGGCGACGGCGAACTCGAAATTCGCGGTCTCCTGCGCGAAGTTCTGATCTTTGGCATACATGCCGAATTGCGGATCGGACATGACGGCAAAGAACCAGGGTTGCTGTGCGAGGGCAAGGGTTGAGAAGAAGCACAGACTGACAACCCAACGCATCTTAGAATTCAAAACGCCCCACCAGCTGCAGGATGCGAGGATCGCCGGCTGAGGTGATGCGCCCGAACGTATTCGTGCTGCTCACGTTGTTTCCCGGCTGGCTGAAATGGACATTGTTCGGAAGATTGAACGCCTCTACGCGAAATTGAAACCGGCGCTTCTCGCCGATCGGAAAATTTCTCTCCAGGCCCATATCTAAATTGAAATACACCGGGTTCCGCAGCACATTGCGAGGCGCCGTGCCGAACGTTCCCGGCGCATTGAGCGTAAATGCGTTGACGTTGAAGTATTCGGCAATCGTTTGCGATGTGGAGCGGCTCGGAAGATAGGGATTGCCGACCAGATCGGCGCGATCGAGGCCGACTCCACTGAATGACCGGTCCTGCCCGGAAACGATGTTGAACGGAGTACCGCTTCTCCAAGTTAAAATGCCCGTCACGGCCCAACCTCCCGCGATAGCGCGCAGCCAGCGATCGGATGATTGGAGCTTCGGCAGATCCCATAGTGTATAAAACGAGAAGTTATTCGGGGTGTCGAAGTCCGAGAGCCCATAATTGAAGGCCCGGCTGAACGGATCCGGAGACGAGAGCGAGAACTGCTGGTCGGTCGATTGATTATCGAGAGACCGGGAGCGGGTGTAATTCGCGACGAAAGTCAGGCTGTGGCTGGTTCTCTTCTCCAGAGATAACTGGACTGCGTTGTAATTCGACAAACCTCCGTTAGTCATCTCAATGAGAGAGGCGTAATTCGGATACAGCGGCCGCCTTTGGTTAGTGTTACTGACACTCGCGCCCGGCCGGTAAATGGCGGGATTTTGTTCCTCGAAGTATTGCAAGTGGACGCCGCGCGTGCCGACATAAGATACGCGAGCTACTAAGTTCGTGGCAAGCTGCTGTTCGATGGTGAAATTGGCCGATTCGATGTGCCCGAGCCGCCAATTTCGATTGAAGTATTGGAAGGTGACGGGCAAGACGAAGCTCGTGTTCGGGCCCGGATTCACAGGGGCAAACGGCGGGAAGGGATTCTGAACTCCGGCGCTCACGTAAGGGTTGGCGAACTGAACACCAAATAACTGTACCGAGGGACTGAACGGCGCGTTCTGCACGAAGTTGTTGTATAGCTTCATGAACGGCTGAACGAAAAAGATTCCTGCACCGCCGCGCAGCACCGTCGCATGCGGGCCGGATGTAGCAGCGTAAGAGAAGCCGATGCGCGGAGCGAAGTTGCCGAGATTATCGTGCATGCCACCGGCAGGAAAGTTTGGATCGCCGGCGAACACGAGTCCAACCGGCGCATGCGCGAACCGAGTGGAGTGCGCTCCGGGAACGTAGCCGCCCACCTGGTTTGCCACCGGATCGGTGTAAGGAAGAAACGGTTCCCAGCGGAGGCCGAGATCCAGAGTCAGATTGCGCCGGAGTTTCCAATTGTCCTGAATGAAAGCCGCGTACTGCTGGCCCCGCGTGAATTTCACCTTACCAGCGGACTGCGTGAACGTCGCGACATCCCCAAGCAGGAAATCGGCCAGGCCATTGCCGGTGAAGCTGCCATTGAAACTATACAGAGGTTCTTCCTGATAACCGGTACGCGAATCGAAGCGGATGTACGGATCGAGTTCTGCGCCGATGAACAGCGAGTGGCCGCCGTGCACGTAATTCAACAGTTCGGAGGCTTCCAGGTCCTCGCGCAGCCATTTGCCGGGCGGCTGCGGCGACCCGCTCCCCCAACCCGAAAAGCCGGTGACGGAAATTCCAGTTTCCAGAAATTCGGGGGCGGGTTTGGTAACGTTCGGATTTCCGAAATCAAAGATGGAGAAGGGCGCGGTGCGAGTCTGATTCGAATTCAGGACAAGACCGTCGACCACAAACGAATTGACCAAGCGTGGCGTGATGCTGAACGTATCGCTGACTTTTGCTTCGGTGGTGGTCTGAACCTGGCCGAGGCGGTAATTCAGCAGCGTGCCGTTGCCGTTCCAACCGGGGTCGGAATAATTCACGAAAAAAGCACTGGCGGAAAGCTGGTGCCGCCCCAGTGTGTAATCGACTTTCGCCAATCCCTGGTGGTTGCGCGTGGCGCTCGGCTGCGAATAGAGGAGCAGACCGGTGGGATCAGGCGAGGTCGGGACCTTGGCGAGAATGCTGGCGCTCAATGGGGAAATGAGGCCGGAGGGAATGACGTTTGTGGGAAATCCCTTGAGAGCTTTCATTCCGGAGAAGTTGCCCTGGCGCTCGGCGGCAGTGGGGACAAATGCCGTGTTGTCATAAGTGACATTGTTTATCGTCGTCCCCTGGTAGCTCGCGAAGTAAAAGAGCTTGTTCTTCAGAATGGGGCCGCCGATGGTTCCACCGAACTGATTCCGCTTTAAGGCGTCGTGTTGGGGAGCGAAGAAGTTCCGCGCGTTCAAATCGCCATTCCGGACGTATTCAAAGAGCGAGCCGTGGATTTGATTGCTTCCCGATTTCGTAACGATATTGACGATGGCTCCGCCTGCGCCTCCATAGCGGGCATCGAAGTTGCTGGTCTGCACGCTGAATTCGGCCAGAGCATCCGGATTCGGAAACGTGGCGTTCACATTTGTAATTACATCCTGGTGCGTCGCGCCATCCAGTTTGTAACTGACTTGATCTCCATACGTGCCGTTTACAGAGATAGCAATGGAGTCGCTGGTGGTGGCGTAGGTACCAGTGTCTTCGCCTTTCCCGTTTACAGTTCCGGGCGCCATAAAGACGAGCGTGGCGGCGTTCCGGCCATTTAACGGAAGATTTTCCGCGTAATTTTCTCCCACAACCTGGTGAAGGGTTCCCGATTCGGTATCCACCATCTCGGCGTTGGCATTCACAGTCATTTCCTGTGCGGTCGATTGGATAGCCAGGTGGACGTTCACCGTCGCGGGCGCGTTCACGTCGAGCGTAATTCCCGTTTGGCGGTAGGCGCTGAACCCCTGAGCCGTGACGTTCAAATCATAGGTTCCAGGCGGCAGAAAGTTAAATAGGAACCGCCCCTGCGTGTCGGTGGCGATCTGCTTCGAGACGTGCGTGGCGGTGTTCACGAGCTCGACCGTGCAGGACGGCACAACGGCGCCTGACGGATCCGTAACGGTTCCGTTCAAGGATGCGGTTGGCACCACCTGGCTCCAAAGCAGAGACGAGGCGGACAGGCCGAAAAGAACGAGAGCAGCAGAAACAGCTTTCATAAGACTTCCCCAAGACACTTTTGATTTAGCGTCGCACAAATGAAAGCTGTAGAATCAGATCCCATATGAGGACTCTTCTTCCGGCGCTGTTCATCAGCCTGTTGGGCATGGGAATTGTTTGCGGCCAGACGCAGGCTATCAATGGCAGCATTCGCGGCCACGTAGTGGACCAGACCGGGTCGCCCGTAGCGCAGGCGACCGTCACCGTAGAGAATACGCAAACAGGATTCTCGCGCTCCGCGGCGACGGCGGACGATGGCTATTACGTATTGCCCAACTTGCCGTTGGGGACGTATTCGGTCAGTATCGAGAAGAACGGTTTCGAGACGGAGCGCCACACCGGAGTCGTGCTCAACGCGGGCACAGAAGCGGTGTTTGAAAGTCAGTTAAAGGTGGGCGCAACCAGCACCTCGATTGAAGTGACCGGAGGCGCTCCGGTGGTGGAACCGTCGCGCACGAACATCGGGCGGACGATTAGCAATATCGAAGTTTCGAACCTGCCGCTCACTTCGAGGAATCCGTACAATTTCATCATTTTTCAACCGGGCGTGAGCGGGCACCCGAATCCGGAATTAGGCATTCCACGGACCATCAACACAAACGGCCTGCTCGATCGCATTAACTACCAGATGGACGGAATGGTGGACACCGAGAGCGACCGCTTCGGCCTGCGCCTTTTCCCAATTGCCGGCGTTTACGTGCAAGAGGTGCAAACGGTCTCGAACAGCTTTGCGCCCGAGTTCGGTTACACGGCCGGCGATATTTACAACGTGATCACCGGGTCCGGAACAAATGAACTGCATGGGCAGGCGCAGTATATCGGGAGGCCAACAGACGCGAGCGCGCGCCCTATTCTGCTCGCGGCGACACAACCCAAGCCGGACCTGACACTCAGCGATATCTCATTCAACGCAGGCGGGCCGATCATCAAGAACAAGCTGTTCGTGTTCGGCGCCTACGAACACCTGAAGCGCGGTTTGCCGCAGCCGAATACCATCAAGCCGGCCAACGCCGCTCAACTCGGTATTTCTTCGAGCCTGCTGGCGACTGCGCCGAGCGTCCAGCATGCCGCGTTCGTCGATCTGCGAACCGATTGGCTGATTACGCAAAAGCAGCAGCTTTTCGTTCGGCTGAATTACTTTAAGAACACGTATCCATTCAATACGAATGTCGGCGGTTTGTATGCGTTGGACGCCGCGTCCGATTT
>Ga0070740_10002093_pt1 | contig 24687 bp, 15 predicted proteins | sample Coa_R2_FD_67286 | JGI IMG/M metagenome (GOLD analysis project Ga0070740, IMG submission 67286) | Surface soil microbial communities from Centralia Pennsylvania, which are recovering from an underground coalmine fire - Coalmine... | ecosystem: Environmental > Terrestrial > Soil > Unclassified ...
ATCGCCATGCGGGCGGCGCCAAGTGCAGTCTGCAAGGTCAAAAGACGGGCAATATCGGCGGATAATCCCAGCTGTTCTGCCGCCTGCTGCAATGTTTCCATCATCAGAAAGAAATAGGCAGGCCCGCTTCCTGAGAGCGCGGTAACAGTATCCATTAATTTTTCATCTGGCAGCCAAACGACCACACCGACGGACCGCAAAATGGATTCAGCCAGGCTATGCTGTTCATTGGTTACAAATGGATTTGCATACAGGCCGGTGGCGCCGCATCCTATCAGCGCCGGAGTGTTGGGCATCGCACGTACAATAGCTGTATTTCCACCAAGCCAATGCTGGATGCTGGATTCACGAATTCCGGCTGCAATCGATATCACCAGCGGCTTGTGTGCTTGAATTTGCGGTGCCAGGTCTTTTGCCACCTGTGCAAACAGTTGAGGTTTGACGGCAAGTACGAGTATATCGGCAGCTTGGGCTGCCTTGGAATTTTCGGGGGTGGTGTTTATCTGAAAAGACTGATGCAAATGCTCCAGTTTTTCATTATCTGGATCGGTTGCCCAAATCTTGCCGCAGGGGTGACCCGTATTGATTAATCCGCCTATCAGGCTGCTGCCCATATTGCCAGCGCCTATTATTGCGATCACAGGGATATTCATCTGATTACTCCGTCTATTTTGCGTATTTTGCAATTAAACAGCCTGCCGTGTCATCTGAAGTGTGGAAAGATGACACGGCAAAGAAGCAGCCTGCCAATTAATTTTTCTTGGCTTTCTGGTTCTGCTCCAGGATGTAGAACAGATTGTCGTAGCGGTTGTGCGGGCTCCAGGCGTACCATCCGTCCGCTCCTGCGTCACTGACGGCCTTCAATTGCGCCTGTATGTAATCAAGGGTTTTTTGATGGGACATGGGGTAATGATAATTGGACAGTTCAATGTAAGGATACATTTTGATCGGCATTTGATCGCCGCCAAACTGTTTTTTGATGTGCTGTAATGAAACATAGACGGTATCGTATGGATGTTTGAAGTGTTCAGGAAATGGAACATAATGCGATGGATAAACCATGGGGCAAATGGCATCAACACTTTGTGAGAATAATTTTATGTTCTGGCCGATATATTTTGACTCACCAAAACTTGCGATGCCAAAAACATCAACCTGTAAAGGGATGTTTTGCCCCGATATCTTGTTTTTGTACCAGGAAATAATCTGCAAAACATGTTCTGCGTTGGCTTGAGAAGGTTTTTGTTTGGTGTTGTAACGTATGTAGTCTAGCTGGATCTGACTTGCTCCCCAGTCTACAGCCTGTTTGACGAGTGCATATTTCTTTTGCCATATAGCAGGGTTTTCTATCTGACTGGGTGTGCCGCCGCCGGGGAACATGATTATTCTGGCAACATAATTGATATTATTGTCTTTTAATAAGCCCAAATTATCTTTGTATCGTTTACTCGGTTTTTCGAGATCAACCACAAACGTATTGATGCCTGCTGCTTTAGCATGCTTGATTAAGTAGTTGAGAAATGCAGTATTCTCAAAACTGTATTGAGTGACATAAATTCCTTTGATATGACCACCTGCGCTTGCTATGGAAGTGACGAGCGTGAGTGTGAAAATCAGGAACGCCATCCTCAGGTATTTTTTGATCATTGCTGGCAGCCTCTAGATATTTCCCTATAAGATATTTATACCGCATGTTACTGGTTAATGATTATGGTACAATATGGGTAATTAAATTGATCCCCTTTTTCCAAATATAGCTGTTCCTATTCTGACCATTGTGGAGCCTTCAGCGATAGCAGCTTCAAAATCACCAGACATGCCCATTGATAATGTATCAAGCAATATTCCTTTTCCATTTAAAGCATGCCACAGAGTGTATAGTTTGTGGAATTCTTTACGCTGGTCTGAAAAGTTTTCGTGTTCATGAGGTATGGTCATCAAGCCACGCAACTGCAATCGAGGCAATGTCATGCAGTAAGCTGCCAGCGGCAGCACTTCATCTGTTCTGACGCCTGACTTGCTAGCCTCATCACTGACGTTGACTTCTATGCAAATGTTGAGCCTGGGAAGCTGATCAGGACGCTGGTCATTCAGTCTTCTGGCGATCTTCATATTATCAACACCATGAACCCAGCTGAAATTTTCGGCGATTTTGCGCGTCTTGTTGCTTTGAACCGGACCAATGAAATGCCATTCAATCTGTTTATCGGCTAATGCCGGCATCTTGGATAAGGCTTCCTGAAGATAGTTTTCACCAAACCGGCGCTGGCCTGCATGATAGGCCGCGGTTATTTTCTCAATGGATTGGCTTTTGCTGGCGGCAAGCAAATGCACCGAGCCAGGGTGGCGACCATATTTCGCTTCGTAATCAGAGATTAACTTTCTGATGGCTGCAAGATTGTTTTCAATGATTTCCATGTCCGGGCTGTCTTTGAGAAATATCATTTCTGTTTATTTGCCTTCAGCAAATCGCGGATTTCACCCAGCAGGATGACTTCATCGGAGGACTTTGGAGGGGCTGCTTCCTGCTTTTTTTGCAGGCTGTTGAGGGCTTTGATAGCAACAAAGATGGCAAATGCGATTATCGTAAAATCAATGATGGATTGTAAAAACATACCCCATTTGATCACAGCCTGGCCAATAGTAATTGTTTTGTCAGCAATATTGATGCCGCCAAGAAGTAACCCGATGACTGGCATGATGATGCCATCAACCAGTGATGATACGATTTTTCCAAATGCGGCACCCATGACAACGGCAACAGCCAGGTCAATCACATTGCCACGCATGGCAAAGGCCTTGAACTCACTAATAAAACTCATACTTTCCTCCTTAAAAGTATACGCTGCCTTGCAAAGCGTGCCCCGTTATGTTTTTAAACGGGGCAGCCCCACCTTGAAACTATCAGTCCAGTGACGGTCCTGCATTTTTAATCGCATCGCTTACGTTAAAGCGTTTGAAGTTTTCCATAAACTGCGAAATCAGAGTGCGTGCGTTTTTATCATGCTCTTCCTTGTTTTTGTAAGTCTTGCGCGGATTTAGCAAGATCGAATCGATACCGGCAACTTCTTTGGGTATATCCAGATTGAATCCTGGCAATTTCTCGTACTCGGCATTTTTAAGTTTGCCGTCCACAATAGCACTGACAATGGCGCGAGTTGTCGGGATAGAGAAGCGTTCACCGCCTTCGCCGCGAGCGCCGCCAGTCCAGCCAGTGTTAACCAGATAAACCTGTGCGTCAGAGTTGCGTAAGCGCTTCATCAGAAGTTCAGCATAAACACGCGGCGGTCTTGGGAAAAATGGTGCGCCAAAGCAGGTACTGAACGTAGGCTTGATGCTGCTGCCTTGGCCAACTTCGGTGCTGCCAACCAGAGCGGTATATCCACTCAGGAAATAATAGGCGGCTTGTTCAGGGGTAAGACGGGCAATGGGAGGCAGTACGCCGTACAAGTCGCAGGTCAGAAACAGGACCGAATGCGGCTGCTTGCCGCGGTTATCTTCAACACGCTGCGGAATATATTCGCGCGGATAAGCGGCACGGGTATTTTGTGTCAGGCTGGCGTCTGTATAGTCGGGTTCTTTTGACTGAGGATTCAATACAACGTTTTCAATCACTGAACCATAGCGGATGGCATTCCAGATCAATGGTTCACGCTCTTGTGAAAGATCAATGCATTTCGCATAACAGCCGCCTTCAAAATTGAAAATACCATCTGTGCCCCAGCCATGTTCATCATCACCAATCAGAAAGCGTTGGGGATCAGCTGAAAGCGTGGTTTTGCCTGTTCCTGAGAGGCCAAAAAACAGGGCGGTGCCGCCATCCTTGCCAGCGTTGGCTGCGCAGTGCATTGGAAGAATGTCGTGTTCGGGAAGAATAAAATTCAGTACGGAAAACATGGCTTTTTTCATCTCGCCGGCATAATAGGTGCCGCAGATGAGCACGCGTCGCTTACTGAAATTGAGGATAACAGCTGCATCGCTATTCACACCGTCACGAGCGGGATCAGTTTTAAAGCCAGGTGCACTCAAGATAGTCCACTGATCAGGTTCATTGGCGACCGTCGGTTTTTCCGGCCGAATGAACAGCACATTGGCAAAAAGATTATGCCAGGCAAGTTCAGTCATGACTTTTACGGGTACACCAAGTGAATCATGGGCCCCCACCTTCAGATAGGAGACGAAATGAGTATCAAGAGATTCCAGATAATGGAGGGATTTCTGCCAAAGGGATTCAAATGCTTCTGGGGAAATTGGTTGGTTGATGTTATTCCAGTCTACCTGTGATTCTGTCGCGTTATCCCGAACAATGAACCGGTCTTTGGGAGACCGTCCGGTACGCGCGCCGGTTTTAACTACCAGCGCCTCATTGGAAGCCAGTTCGCCTTCGCCACGAGCAAGGGCAATATCAACTAATTCTTCAATCGTCAGATTGATATTCGCTTTAGATAGCATATTGATAACCTCATTAGTGGAATCAACCATTTGGATGGCCTCCTGTACTGTATATTATTAAAATTAGGATGTTTTTTTGTTCTTCTGGGACTTTGGGAGCGCCTATTGTACACAAAATGGCGGACAGATGACAGTAGATGGTTCAGAGAGAAAGTCCGCCGACCTTCATTTCCGAAATCGTGTAAGGCGGGTGATTGCCAAGCGATACTGTTTCATTTTCCCCATTTTTAAGTATTTACATTTTTTTTTAATCGCCATATATTCGGGAGATGCACAACAATTTCGCAACATATGGAACTGTCACTCCCGCTTGATCTGGGTTCTATGGATAGAATGATGACTACGCGGTTCTAATGCCTCAATGGAACTGCGCAAGGTTGTTTTGCAAACATGGTCGAATCCAAAACCTATCGTGATTCAGTGAGGAGAAATGCAGCATGTCTACTAAGCAATTCATGAAGTTAAGCATATTTACTTTAATGTGTGTCAGTGCGTTACCAGCCTTTGCAGCAAAAGCCATTGATCTCAGTCATCAGAATATTAATTATTTGAAGTCTCTGACAGGCTTAAAGCCGGCACTAGCAGCTGCGCCGGGAGCAGGTGCAACCGATCTCCAGGAAATCAGCCAAACTACCGATTTCAATCAGACGCTGCATACCCGTATGAAACAAACCTATTCAGGTTACCCTGTATGGGGAGGTGATGCGGTTATTCACACGCCTCAGGGCAAAAGTAAAAATCTGCGTACGCTGATGGCCTCTCCCGAAGTAACGGCTTCGACCATGAATGGTACGGTGTATGAGGGTCTGGATAAAGACTTGCAGAATACCCCTGCTTACGTGTTTGATTCCGCACAGGCAGATAAAGCTTTCAATCAGGCAATCACTGACTTTGAAAGTACGACAGGAACCAAAGCGCAAGTACAAAGCCGGGAAAGCAAGTTAATTGTCTATGTCGATGCAAATAACAAGGCACATTGGGCATTTCATGTCAGCGCTTATGTGAGCGCCGATGGCAAACCGGCAAAACCGGTCTACATTGTGGATGCAACCGATTTCAAGGTTTATGAATCCTGGGATGACAGAAAAACCGCTCGCTCAAATGAAGATGGCGGTGGTTTCGGCGGCAATGAGCGAACCGGAAAGCTGGTTTACGATGGAGTCAGCCTGGCCAAACTGGATATCCAGCGGGATGCAGGCAGCGAGACATGTTATCTGCAAAACAGTCTTATCACAGTGACGGATGCGCGCAGTGGCAAGATCGCCAGTTTCAAGTGTCCAGGTGTCGATGTAAACCACAATAATCTCTATTGGAATATTGGTGCGGATCGTTCGAATGGTGGCTATTCACCAAATAACGACGCGATGTTCGCAGCCAAAATCATCAGCAACATGTATCAGGACTGGTATCACGTGCCTGTTCTCGTCAAAAACGGAAAACCAATGTTGATGGCGATGGTGACACATGATGCAAATGAAGGAGAAAATGCGGAGTGGAACGATGAAACGGAAACCATGTATTTTGGTGACGGCGGTGATACTTTCTACCCGCTGACGTCATTGGGCGTCACATCGCATGAAATCAGTCATGGCTTCACTTCACAGCATTCAAACCTTATCTACAAGGGTGAGTCTGGCGGAATGAATGAATCTTTCTCGGATATGGCAGACCAGGCGGCAAAAGTGTATGCGACGGGCAAAAATGACTGGATGATAGGGTCTGAGCTCGCTAAACCCGATGACTTCGCTTTGCGCTATCTTGATGATCCAAGCAAGGATTGCAAATATCTTGCTGAGACTGGTCAATGCTCGGTCAATACAGTTCAGGACTATAATGCATTTAATGCCAAGGCAAAACTGGAAGGCAAAAAGCCAATGAACGTGCATTTCAGCAGCGGCATATATAACCGCGTATTTTATCTGCTGGCAACATCAGATGGCTGGAGTGTTAGAAAAGCATTTGATGTAATGGTGCAGGCAAATAGTCATTACTGGACTGCCAACTCAACTTTTGCGCAAGGTGCTTGTGGTGTTTTGAAAGCTGCAAAAGATTATAAGTATGATACCGCCACTGTGACTGGCGTATTCAATAAAGTAGGTATCAGTACAAGCAATTGTTAATACGGTGGAACCTGGATTGACACCATCCTGCGGAGTTTGCCCCGGCATGTTTTAAGCCGGGGCTTACAATGGTGATGATGTGCGTTGATGTGATCTCGTCATTTAAACCGGGCTGCTTCTTACTTTCTGCATCTCTGCAAGTAACTTTCCCAGCCTTTTTCACGGTATTTTTGCGCTTCTTCGAGCGGATCATTCGCCTTTATGATGCCGCGTCCAACAATGATAACGTCGCTGCCATGTTCCATGATGGCTTTCATTGGCGTCACATATTGTTGACCAAACTTGTCCTGATCATCCTCGAGTTTCACTCCCGGGGTCAAATTGATCCAGTGAGGATCTTTTGACAGCGCATGCTGAGTAATAAAGCCGATGACAAAATCAGCAAATTGTTCAGCCATTTTAAGAGTGCTCTGCATATAGTCGCTATTGATCAGGTGACCCGCTGAACTCATTTCGGCAAGGAGAATCAAACCGCGATTTTTTTTGCGGCCGACTTCTGCAAGACCTTTTATTATCCCGGGTCCAGGCAAGCTATGCGCATTCACAATATCTGCCCAGTCAGCGATATGATACATTCCCCCTTCATATTGATGTTTGACAGTGTTGCCAATGTCCGCGAATTTTCTGTCTTCAAAAATAAGGAAGCGGTGTTTAAGCGCAAGCTTGCGCAGTTGCTGGGTCAATTCCGGAGTAAAATCCTCGATAATATCTATATGAGTTTTTAGGACACAAATTTCAGGACCTAATAAGTCAGCAAGCTTTAACAATTGCTGGGCTGAGGTGACATCGGCGGACAAGGCAAGATTGGTCTTTTTTTCATCCATCAACTGAAACAGGTTTTTTGCTATAGGCGAGAGGCAGTAATGTGCGCGCTCAGCGTATGTATTCCTTGAAATAATCATTTGACTGCTCTCTCTTTGAGAAATTGATCAACAATATGTTGTTCAGCGGGAGTCAAAAGGCCTGATTTGAGCAGTGAGTGCAAAATTCCGGACAGTGACAAGATGGTATGAATGCGATACTTTTGTGACAGGGTTTCTTTGCCGCCTTGCTCGCGGTCGATAAGAGCGACGAGATCATGGACCTTAAGTCCGGCGGCTTCGAGTTCGGAAGCTGTTTCGATAATGCTGCTGCCAGTAGTGATGACGTCTTCAATGATCAGGCACCGCTGCCCCTGCTTATACTCGCCTTCGATCATTTGTTTGGTGCCATAATCTTTTTTCTCTTTTCGGCGCATGATCATGGGAATGTCATGATCTAGAGAAATGCAGGTTGCAATTGGCAGAGCTGTATAAGGAACACCGCAAACCAGGTCAAACTGACAATCCTTTGTTGCATCCCACATGGCTTTTGCGACAGAGCGTAGAATATCGGGATATGAAATGATTTTCCGCAGGTTCATGTATACTGAGGAGGTTTGTCCGCTTTTTAACTTGAATTCTCCGAATTGAATGGCACCGATCTTGTAAAGAGAGGTAATCAGGGAGTCTTTCATTTTTATCCACACCATAGATATTAGGTTGGGTAAGAAAAATACTCGATATTCAGGGGGAAGTAAATGTCCTGCCCATCTTACGTCAGTTTCTGCTCGTTACTTCCTCTGCCGTTGCCCCCGTTTATGCGTGATGAAGCGAGAAATTCACCTATAATTCATAAAAAAAGGTTATTTACATTATTAGCTTAAAAATGGTACAAATACGCAACTATAAATAAGCACGAATATAATATGAGCCTCACTGCGCAGTTAGTCTTAAAATCGGGAGAGGTGTTTTACGGTGAAGTCCCTGTTCATCAGGAGCATATTTCTTTTGGGGAAGTCGTTTTCAATACAGGCATGGTTGGTTATGTGGAATCATTGACGGACCCATCCTATGCTGGACAGATCCTCGTATTTACTTATCCTTTGATTGGCAATTATGGTGTTTCAGAACCGGAAACCTGGGAATCACAAAAAATCCATGTTCGCGGGGCTGTGTTTTCTGAACTTTCTCCTTATTACTCAAACCATGCAGCGAAACTGTCACTAAGAAAATGGCTTGAAGATCAACACATTCCCTATATGACGGGGGTGGATACGCGAGCCCTCACCAAGTGTCTGAGAACCAAGGGGGTGGAGCCGGGTGCAATCACACCGATCAATGCAAAGCTGGATCATTTCGAGAATTTTGACCAGATTAATTGGGTCAAGGAAGTATCGATCAGGGAACCGGAGATGTATGGTACGGGAAATAAGTTGATTATCGCCATTGATTGCGGAATGAAAGAAAATATCCTGCGTTCCCTGCTGAAATATCCGGTTCGTATCAAGCGTGTTCCGTACGATTATGATTTCACTAATGAAGAATATGATGGTGTTTTCATATCCAACGGTCCAGGCGACCCGGTACGCTGCTATAAGACCATAGAAATTATCCGCAAGGCCATGAGCCAGCATAAGCCCACCTTCGGGATTTGTCTCGGGACTCAGTTGATGGCGCTCGCAGCAGGAGCCAAGACTTACAAACTTCCCTTTGGCCACCGGTCGCATAATCAGCCGTGTTTATATCTATCAACGAATCGCTGCTATCTGACATCACAAAATCACGGCTATGCTGTGGATGAAACCAGTTTGTCTTCAGACTGGCGTGTTACGTTCAGAAACCTGAATGATCAAAGTGTTGCGGGAATCGAGCATCATTCGTTACCGTTTTTTTCGGTCCAATTTCATCCTGAAGCTGCACCTGGACCAGAAGATACTCAGTGGTTGTTTCAAAAGTTTTTTGATTCACTTAAGTAAATGTCACGTTCTTTTACCTTGCCTGCTTGCGCAAGCGAGCAAGGCGGGGGTGGGCGCGAAAAATGAAAATGAGGCAAAACTATGCGATTTGGCGGCAAAAAAGTCTTACTTCTCGGCTCGGGCGGGTTGCGGATCGGTCAGGCAGGAGAGTTTGACTATTCGGGTTCGCAAGCCATTAAAGCCCTCAAGGAAGAAGGGATACAAGTTGTCCTGGCCAATCCAAATATTGCAACCGTGCAGACTGATGCACACATGGCAGATGTTCTTTATCTGCAACCACTCAATATTGAAGTGGTTACCCAGATTATTAAAAAAGAAAAGCCAGACGCAATTTTACTTGGGTTTGGCGGGCAAACAGCCCTCAATCTCGGATTGGCGCTGGAGAAGGCTGGGATACTGGCTGAACATCATGTTGAAGTGCTGGGAACACAGGTAGCCTCCATCCGGCAGACGGAAGACAGGGATTTATTTAAACAGGCGCTAGAAAGCATAGGAATACAAACGCCACGCAGTATTTGCGTGACCACAGTAGACGATGCCCTGGCTGCTGCGGATGAAATTGGCTATCCGATCATGATGCGGGCGGGTTTTTCATTGGGCGGCCTGGGTTCAGGAAAAATCACAAACAAATCCGAATTGATCAAGCGAACCAAGGAATGTTTTGCCACGGTTCCGCAAGTATTGATAGAAGAATATTTGCTGGGTTGGAAAGAATTTGAATATGAAATTGTACGGGATGCTGGCGGCAATGCGTTAACCATCTGCAATATGGAAAATCTTGATCCCATGGGCATCCATACCGGCGAAAGTATTGTTGTTGCGCCGGCGCAAACATTGAGCAACCCGGAACACCAGCATTTACGCAACATGTCCATCGCAATTGCAAATCATTTCAATATCGTGGGTGAATGCAATATTCAATTTGCGGTCAATCCTGTTAATGGGGATTATCGGGTCATCGAAATGAACGCCAGGTTATCGCGTTCCAGCGCACTGGCGTCAAAGGCGACAGGTTATCCGCTGGCATTTGTAGCGGCCAAACTGGGTTTGGGTTATTTGTTGCATGAAATAAAAAATAGTGTCACGCAAAAAACATGTGCTTTCTTTGAGCCAGCGCTCGATTATATTGTCGTCAAGATTCCACGCTGGGATACGCAGAAGCTGAAAGCGGCTGAGCGTACCATAGGCACGGAAATGAAGAGTGTCGGCGAAGTCATGGCGATCGGCCGTTCATTTCCCGAGAGCCTGCAAAAAGCAGTCGGCATGCTAAATATAGGTGCTTCCTGCCTCAGTGACTATCTTCATGATATCCCTGATCCTAAAATGGAAATCGAATTTCCCACCGACCGGCGCCTGTTTGCCCTGTATCAGTATTTCCTGAGAGGCGGAACTGTTAAGGAGGCGAATCAACTCAGCAATATCAATCCATGGTTTTTATCCCATATCCATGCAATTGCAGAATTGGAGAAGCGCCTGACATCAGAAGAACTGTCATTTTCACTGCTGCACAATGCAAAACGAAGCGGCTTTTCTGACCGTGCAATTGGCAGGTTAACTGGTAACACTGAGGAAGCGATTCGGGAAAAACGCTTTGCTGCGAATATTGTTCCTTATGTGAAGCAAATTGATACGCTCGCAGGTGAGTTTGCCGCACAGACCAACTATTTATATCTGACCTATCACGCAGCTGAACATGATATCGAACCTTCAGCCGAGAGACCGGTTCTCGTGCTGGGTTCCGGGCCTTATGCCATTGGATCTTCTGTTGAATTTGACTGGTGCGCGGTCAATACTTCACGCTCCCTGCGCGAACAGGGAAAGAAATCCATCTTGATTAACTCGAATCCGGAAACAGTCTCTACGGATTATGATGAATCAGACCGTCTTTATTTTGAGCAGCTTACGCTTGAGCGCGTAAGAGACATCGCGGATTTCGAGAAGGCTGCGGGAATAGTCGTGTCAGTTGGTGGTCAAATTGCAAATAACCTTGCGCTCCCGCTTGCGAAACAAGGTTATGTTCTGCTCGGTACATCCGCCAAATCAATTGACCAGGCAGAAGACAGAGAAAAGTTTTCCGCCCTGCTGAATCAACTGAACATCGATCAGCCCGCGTGGGAGCGAGTCTCAAGCCTGGAAAATGCAAAGAAATTCGCTGACAAGATTGGTTATCCTGTTTTAATCCGGCCGTCGTACATTTTGTCAGGCTCGGCGATGAATGTTGCGTATAATGAGAAATCACTGGAGCAATTCCTGAAGGAAGCTTCCCTGGTTTCATCCGAGCATCCCGTGGTTATTTCCAAATTCATCCAGGATGCAAAAGAGCTTGAGATCGATGGTGTTGCAGACAAGGGAAGAATTGTCATTGAAGCCATTACAGAGCATGTGGAAAACGCGGGTATTCATTCAGGAGATGCAACGCTGGTCATTCCGCCGCAGCGTTTATACCTGGAAACCATACGTAAAACCAAGAAAATCACCAGCGAGATTGTAGCCGCGTTGCAAATTACCGGGCCATTTAATATTCAGTTTATTGCCAAGAACAACTTCATCCAGGTGATTGAATTGAATTTGCGTGCATCACGTTCTTTCCCGTTTGTGTCCAAGGTCACGGGATACAATTTTATTACGATCGCCACACGAGCAATGTTAGGCAAGTATGTACCGGCTACCTATGAAACACTGGAACTTGACTATGTCGGCGTAAAAGCACCGCAATTCTCATATCACCGGCTAAAAGGTGCGAACCCAGTCGCCAATGTTGAAATGGCATCGACCGGCGAAGTGGCGTGTCTTGGCGAAAATCTTTATGAGGCGTACTTGCGCGCGTGGCTGTCAACGGAGCAGACCCTCCCGGAAAAACGCTTGCTGGTATCCATTGCGGATGCGCATAAGGCGAAGCTGCTGCCTTATCTTAAGCAGCTGGATGAACAAGGCTGGGAGTTTTACAGCACCAGCGGCACACACGCTTTTTTATCTAGGAATGGCGTGGGATCATATTTCGTTTACAAATCCAGCGAGCACAGCGAGCCAAACATACAAACGCTGATCGCGCAGCGCAAAGTAGAGCTAATCATTAACATACCAACAGCAAGCACGATGGACACGACGACAGACGGCTTCATGATTCGCCGCATGGCGGTAGATCATCATATTCCATTGATTACCAACCTGCAGATAGCGCAAATCATGCTGCAATGTCTTATTGATTTCAAAGGCAAAACACCGGAGTCAGTTCTATCATGGCAAGAATATATTCAGAGACATGTTCCGCATCATCAGTCAATGAGAGAGACAGCATAATGGAAAACACATTATATGGCTGTGACATCATTTCAATGAAGGATTTGCCGCTCGCGCGGATTAAATTGATCATGAAGACGGCTGCCAGGCTGAAAGCGCAGCGAGCACTGCATCTTTTAAACAATAAGGTGATTGCGCACTGTTTTTTTGAGCCGTCCACACGGACGCGGTTATCGTTCGAGGCTGCCACGCTGCGTCTTGGAGGCAGTGTTATCGGTTTTTCCAGCGATGAAGCATTATCGATCCAGAAGGGCGAAACATTGCATGATACCATGCGTGTTGTTTCTGAATACGCGGATCTGATTATCATCCGCCATCCAAAAGAAGGTGCTGCGCGTCTCGCAGCAGACATTTCTCCACGTCCGGTAATCAATGCCGGAGACGGCGCAAACCAGCACCCCACACAGGCGCTGGTTGATTTGTTCACGATTCAGGAATGCCAGAACAAAATGGACGGTCTGTCTATTGCACTCGTCGGCGATCTTAAGTATGGCCGTACTATTCATTCGTTTGCCCAAGCATGCATGCTTTTTGATATACGCCTGTTTCTGGTTGCTCCGGAATCGCTTGCCCTGCCTGAATCGATTTGCGATACACTGAAAAAAGTCGGCGTCCGTTTTTCATTTCATCAGTCAATTGAAGAAGTCATTCCCAAGGTTGATATTCTTTATATGACACGTATTCAGCAGGAACGATTCAATGATGCTGAATATCAGCAAATACGCAAGCAATATATCCTGAAGCCTGAAATGTTTGCATCCGCGAGGCCTAACCTGAAAGTTCTGCATCCCTTGCCAAGAGTGAATGAAATCGATATCGGAGTTGATGAAACGCCATACGCCTACTATTTTGAGCAGGCGGCAAACGGCATATATGTCAGACAGGCCTTGTTGACATTACTGTTGAATAAAGAGGGAATATGAATATGAACAAGACGCTATCTGTTTCTGCCATTCAGAATGGGACTGTCATCGATCATATCAATTCAGGCCAGGCTTTTCGAATTGTGCATCTGTTGGGATTGCTGGATAAAAAATATAAGGTGACGATTGGCGTGAACCTGCCCAGCAAGACAATGAAATTGAAGGATCTGATAAAAATTGAAAATTACACGCTGACGAATGAAGAGGCGAATGATATTACCATTTTTGCACCGAATGCGACGATTAATGTTATCCAGAACTTTGAAGTGGTCAACAAGGTAATTACATCTCTGCCGGCTAGTATCAGCGAGGTGTTCATTTGTCCTAATCCTGTCTGCATCACCCACTCGGAGCCGGTCAATACTCATTTCAATATCGAAACGCAGGGAAAGCAGGTGAAGCTGATTTGCAAGTTCTGTGAAAAGGAATTTGATCGAAATCAGGTGACAGTGAAGATATAAATTACTGCTTGTCATGCCAATGTATGACAAGAATGAATCCTTAGGCATGACAGGCATAAGCTCTTACGCAGGGCAATAAAGAGAAAGCATTTATGCTAACCATTAAAAACGCGACAACCATTCATGGCGAGACCAGAGACTTACACATCCACAGTTCCGAAGACAAAACCATTCAGGCGGATGGATTGACCGTATTGCCGGCAGTCATCGACCCGCATGTGCATTTCCGTACCCCGGGGCTTGAATACAAGGAAGACTGGCGAACTGGAGCAAGAGCGGCTGTGCGTGGCGGATGCACAATGGTATTTGACATGCCGAATACAAAGCCACCTACTTTTACAGCGGATTTGCTGGACGAGAAAAAAGCGCTGATCGACCAGCAATTAAATGAAGCCGGTATTCCCCTGCGGTATCAGTTATTTTTTGGTGCAGACAAGCAGCATCTTAATGAAATACCAGGTGTGAAAGACGCAGTTGTCGGCATCAAGGTTTTCATGGGCTGCAGCACCGGAAATCTGGTCATCGACGATGATGAAAGCCTGCATGCGGTATTTTCGATCGCCGCGCGGGAAAACATGCTGGTTGCTGTGCATGCCGAAGATGAGCATATGATTCGTGAACGCAAGGCAAGCTATCATGGAGAAATGAATTATCATGCGCATTCACATCTGCGCAATGTCGAGGTGGCAACCACAGCCGTAGCAAAAGCCGTTGAATTGACCCGGCGTTATGGTACGCGCCTTTATATCCTGCATGTTAGCAGCGCTGAGGAAATTGATATCATCAGGACAGCTAAAAAAGACGGTTTGCCAGTCTTTGCTGAAACGACACCGCACCATCTTTTCTTTGACACGAGTGCTTACGATGTGCTTGGCGGCAAGGCAGTTGTCAATCCACCTTTGCGTGACAAAAAAAACCGGGAAGTGTTGTTTTCAGCCATCCATGAAAAAATAATTGATACCATTGGTTCCGATCACGCTCCGCATACAGTGGAAGAAAAATCGAAAGCCTATGGCGAATGTCCATCGGGCATGCCTGGCATCGAATTTATGCTGCCGTTACTGTTAAATGCATATAACGAGAAAAAAATCAGCCTGGATGAAGTGGTGTCGCTAACTTCTGCGCGCGCCCGTGATATTTTCCACATTCCGGAGCATGAGGACGTGGTATTGGTTGATCTCGAAAAAACAATAACCATTACCAGAACAGTAAGCAAGTGCGGCTGGTCTCCCTATATGGGATTAACGCTCCGCGGCTGGCCGGTTTATACCATCATACGTGGACAATGCCTGAATATAACCTGAATGGATTAAATCATGATAAATATTGATGTCATTAATGAATGTGCAAAGAAACAATTATCATTTCCTGAATCGATAAAACGACTGAAAGAGATAGGTATCGAGCGCTACTATACGGATCTGGTCAGGATGGAAAAAATTTATTATTCACACAATGGAGAATCACATGTCGAACGTATGCCAATCGACAACATGCCTGAATTGGCCGAGACATTTAATGAAGCCAAGGTAATTGAAGCGCTTCGCTCAATCCAAAATGGCGAAACAGATTATCATGCATTCATAAGAAGCATAGTCGCAGCGGGAATCGCGAATTATATCGTGTATATCGATGGCAGGCATGTGAATTATATTGGCAGGAAAGGCGAGCTTTACACAGAGAAATTTCCCTTCTAGACGCACCTTAAGACGCGAAATCGCAGGCATTCAAGCCCGCAATTTAACACAAGAAAATAACTACACATCAATACGATACGCGAGAGCATCGATCTCAAACAGCGCGCCGCAGATTAAAAGAACATAAAATTCAATAAGATAGGAGAAAAACAATAATATTGAAGATGAATTATAATAGTATTAAGCCACAAAAAGAGATAGGTGCTAAAAATGAATTATTACAATAAGATCGGGGTGTTTGGGCTGGCACTGAGTCTTTTTTGCATGATTCAAAGCACATACGCTGATCCGCCGTTACCCACACCTGTGGGGAGAGTGGTATGGATCAAGGGTACGTCTCTCAAAGCGCTAATGCCCAATAAAGAGCAGCGGCTACTCCAAAAACTGTCCGTGATTTATTTGCATGATATTTTGTCAACTGATAATAAAACAGAGGCAGAGATTGTTTTTACAGATAACACATTAATGACGTTTCGACCTAACACACAATTTTCGATTGATCAGTATTCATTTAAACCCAAGCCCAAAACCAAACATGGCTCAGTTGGTAAGTATATCATGAGCCTGATTGAAGGTGGTTTTCGTACTATCACCGGATTAATTGCAAAGAGCAATCCACCGGATTATCAGGTAAATACACCTGTTGCAACCATTGGCGTTCGCGGTACGGATTATGCTGTGTATGTAAAGCAAGGGCAGGTTTATGTTGGATACTATACCGGCAAGCCCTGTGTGAAATCCAAAAAGCAGGGTGGTGAATTATGTCTGGACAACAATACACCTTACGCGTTTGTTCCAACCTCGGAAGTTCCACCCCAGGCATTGACCCAGCAACCGGATGTCTTCAAGGAAAAGCTGGAAATCACGCCCGCCAAGATTGCTGGATTCGGGACAGGCACCGGCGGACCGCATGGACCAATCAGCAGTTTTTGTATCAGCCAGTAAATGAGTCTGGGATTGTATATGTCCTGTCTCGCAGCGGCCTTACTTGGTGGAATGTGCATACACGCCATCCCAGTCTGACGGGACAGGATGTTGCTTGAATTCGTTAATGCGCTGGATATAAATGTCATAGATTTTTTTATCAGGATATCGATTTTTTAACTGTGACATCAATTCATAAGCGGCATCCCATTGCTGCTGAAAATAGAGTTCAAGCGCTTTGTGATACATCTCCAGCTCTGCAGCTATCTCGGGAGTAAGTTTTAAATTCGGGCAAACGACTTCGTAGATGGAAATGCCTTTCTTTTTTCCCTTTACCCGTACCTGATCCAGCTTGCGAAAAACAAAACGCTTCTGATTCTCTTGGGTGAACTCTGTCACGATGATATTCACGCCATAAAATTTTGTCAGTCCCTCGACCCTGGAAGCGAGATTGACTGAATCACCTAATACCGTATAGTTGCGGCGGAAACGCGATCCCATATCGCCAACACTCATCATGCCGCTGTTAATGCCAATGCCGATATGAATATCTGGCCACTGATGTTTAGCCAGGAGTGGCCGCAATTCATGCAGTTTTTCCTGCATTTCCAGGGCAGATTCAATTGCGTGACGGGCGTGACTTTTGTCTTTTAACGGTGCGCCCCAGAATGCCATGATGAGATCGCCCACGTACTTGTCTATTGTGCCTCTGTGCTTGAAGATGATTTCGGTCATTGGCGTGAAAAATGTATTCAGCATTTCAACGAGTTCGGATGCTGACATACCTTCGGAAATGGCGGTGAAATTACGTATGTCTGCAAATAACACAGACATTTCACGGTCTTCGCCGCGCAGAGCATAATTACTTTTTGTTTTAAGCATTTCATCAATGTGCTTCGCAGGCACATATTGGCCAAACATTTCTTTTAATTGTTCACGCCGGCGTGTCTCAAATAAATAGCCATATAGAATATTCAGGAGCGCCAGAAAAAGCGTGAGCATTGCCGGCATCAACAAAGACAATACCAGACCTGTTTTAATCCAGATCCAGTTATTGATGAAAAGCAACGCGGCTGGGAACAGAACAATGATTATGCCAAGTGTACGCGGTCCCAGGTAAGGGAACAGGCAGGCAGCAATGAGGCCAAACAGGATTGTTAAAATAAAGTTGGCACCCTGGGTCCAGGCAGGCACAAAAGAAAAACTATTTTGCAGCATGCCGTTCACCAGCGTGGCCTGGATTTCGACGCCGGGAAAAGGGCTTTGTATAGAGGTTGGCTGCAAGTCTCCCAAACCGGTTGCAGATGTGCCGACAAATAATATTTTTCCTGCAAGCGCATCTTTGGGAATTTTGTTATGTAAAACATCCGTCGCCGAGTAATACGGGAAAGTATAACTCCTGCCGATAAATGGAATAAGCACCTGTCCATTGGCGTCGGTTGGGATGGTGTACGACCCTAGCTTGATCCCTTCAAGCACCTTTCCCTTGTCGTAGCGTGGTGTAACCAGACTGATATTTTCGCCCAGAAACAGCATGACTGCTTGTAATGACAAAGCTGGATAAATGCCGCCATTATATTCCATTACAAGCGGTGAGCGGCGGACAATTCCATCGCCGTCAGCGTAAATGTTAATAAAGCCAGCGCCTTTGGCGGACTGTTGCAGAACGGGAATACTGACAATATAGCCATTGGCCCTGATTATTCCAAGCTGTGCTCTGTCTGGAGGTGACAAGGTCAATATTGGCGGCGGCAACTGATTTTCGGTTTGATTGCGCGGCAAAAATCCGATCGAAAGCACAGCCTGGTTGTCTGCAAGACTTTTTGCGAATGTGGAATCTTCATCAAAAACAGGTTCACTTTTCTTGAGTACATTCGTCACGACGGGATTGGCCAGGTTTTTTTTAGTTAATTCCTGCAAGAGGGTTTCTGCAATATTGGGTTCTTTTTCGGGAAAAAACATATCAAATGCGATAACAGCAGCGCCCTGATTCTGTAATTCATTGACCAGCGCGGCTAGCTTGGTGCGAGGCCATGGCCAGTGTCCCTCAACTTTCAGGCTGTTATCATCAATGTCAATAATGGCAACCGGGCTGGAAGGAGGAAGATTTTCGGTTAACACCCTTGCCCGCAATTGCACGTCATAACCCAGGTTATCCAGGCGGCCAATGATACTGCGAACGGTTTTGTTTGAGGTAGCTAATAGCCAGACGGCGAAACACACCAGAATAATGCCAAGAATAATCGGTATCCGCTTGTTCATGTTTCATCCCTGAGATTGCCACCCTGTTATTATGGTTATTATGCGGGCATTTCCTGCTGGTTGTCACTCATGCGCATGTTTTATTGAGAACAATAGGGGTTGATTTTTACCTTTGCGAGGTTGGTGTCATACAGTGATTTTGCCTGAGACTCGATATCATTCAGGTTCTGGTCCACAGTCCTGTTGCTGTCCAGCCAAGTGGAGGTTTCATCAGCTGGCGTGATGGTATCCGGATTTTGTGGCTGCTGAATAATAGGCGATACATTCGGGCTTATAAGGCTGGTTGGCACATTTACACTGAATCCGGACCAGTCTAACGGATCGGAAATAAATCCGCTAAATTGTCCGGTCAGATGTATGAGACCAAATAATGAATGATCGGGTGTAAGCTTTCCATTATTGCCTAGCAAGTGATTGATATTCGAATAAGTAACAATTGTCACATTGCCGCTAAAAGCACTGCCACTGTATTTGTTTGCTGTGAGAGTGACATTCACTGGGGATGAGTAACCGGTAAAATCGAGCGTATTTGAAATGGCATTACTTCCACCATTGATATTCTGGATGTTGCTGAATGGAATGCCATTGACTGTACCGCTATTAATGCCTGTCATGATAAACGTGTTGCCTGTACTTGTACCAGTTAGTGTATTGACACCGCTGCCGCCAATAATATTGCTGATTGCGCCGCCATTATTCAGGGTGAAATTATTATTGCTGGATCCGCCGAGCAATTTTGCAAAATGATTGAATCCCAGGGTGAATGTACCGTCATTCAGTGTGCCGCTATTGGCGCCAGTAATGTTCCATGATGTCACGACATTTTCGCCATTCAGGGTGTTGACGCCGCTGCCGCCATTAATCTGCGTGATATTTGTGAATCCGCCTGTCGGATTAGGTGATCCGGATGTTGTGCCGCTGAATCCGTTAATGCTGGAACCTGTGAGAGTGGTATTCACGCTGGTAGTGTATGGAGACAGATCCAGTGTATTAATGCCGCCTGGACCGCCATCAATGATTCCGGAAATCGTTTGGCCGTCATTGAAGGTAAAGGTGTCATCAGCGCTGCTGCCGGTTAGATTCTGGATATTGCTAAAGGTAAAGTTTCCGGATACACCCGTTATACCAGTTAAATCGCCAGCGTCAGTACTGGTTACAATCCAGGTTTGTGGATTGCCGGTATTCAGCAAGAATGAATTACCTGAGCCATTTCCTGTGACAGAGACATTATTGAGGGAAAGCAAGCCATTTATTGCGAGAGAATTGCCGGCCAGATTAAGATCTTGATTGCCGCTTATGCCATCATTGATAGTGACAGTATTGCCTGTTAGAGTCCGCGTGCCGGTTAACACGGTTGGTCCATTAAAGACGAGATTGCCATTGACCGCGGTAATATCGCCGTCAATCGAATAGGCGGTTGGTGTGGTTGTCATGAAATCATAGCCGGAATTGATTGTTAAATTTCCGCTGCTATCAACACTGAATAAAATATCAGGATCGACTAACGTGCCAACTGCTGAATTAAAGACGCTGTTGCTCAGCGCAACGGAGCTATCTGCCTGATCTGCTGCTACATTGTTCGCTGTGATGGCAAGACCTGTTGCTCCGGAGAGACTCGATCCTCCTGTAGGCGCCACTGCCACCACATTACCTTTGGTTGCGGAACCGCTAAGATAGGCGAGAAGATTGCCGCCATCACCAATGGTATGATTAACACCTGAAACGACGTTCAATCCTTCAAATAAATAAGCGAATCCATTTGCACCCGTTGTTGTTGTATCGACAATGTTTCCGTTGTCGACGAGATTAACATTGGTGTTTGCTGCCGCTGGCGTCGTGATGGAGATGACTCTGGGAGCGGTGGGGTAGAAGTCGCGCAGATACGGATAGGATTTGCCAGGAATAATGTTCCAGACGGTTGAGAAATTCCAGCCATAGGGAATGAATGTTCCCGCAGACGTGAGGTCAACCGAACCGCCGCCAGCGCAGCTGGTTGCGTCAAAGCAGCCGCCGATGATATTTGTCTGAGTGGATGGCCCGCCAACATTTATGACTCCAATTCCGGAAGCCTGACCGGATGTAGCTGTGTCCCAGAAGAGATTGGATGCGTTGCCTCCAACCCAGTTATCACCAATTACTCCGCCAACCTGGCTGGAGCCAGTAATGACGCCTGTACTGTAGGAATCAGTGACCGTACCGCCAAAGTTATTACCTATCAATCCACCGGCCTGTATGCCATTGATAGATCCGGTGTTATAAGTGTCTTGTATGAATCCGCCAGAACTATTGGTCGCTGCGATACCGCCTGCAATGACGCCAGGGGTGGTGACGGTACCCGTATTATAGGATTTAAAGATGTAGCCCTGGTTGGAATTGACCAGTCCACCTGTGCCGTTTGAGCTTGCTGAATTGCCGCTAATGGTGCCCTGGTTAAAGGAGTCCGAGATGATACCGGCGTTTTCGGACACCAGACCGCCGACATTATACAGCCCGGATACATCAGCGGAATTATAGGAGTTCATGATCATCCCGCCGATATTGTTGTTGGCGACAAAACCACCGACCACATTCGATACTGCGTCACCAGTCACGGTACCGCTGGTATTGGCGTCTGTAATGACACCGGAATTATTTGCAGCCAGTATCGCAATGGGAGCATCACCGGTGATGGCACCGGAAACACCAATGCTGGAAATGAGGGATGTATCTGATGTATTGCCGAAGAGAGCAAGGTTGCCGCCGCCGCTCTTGTTGATATACAAGTTGGAAACTGCATAATTGCTGCCATTCAATGTTCCGTTGAATGTGCTGATTGGAATAAATCCTCCGGCAGTATTCGCAGCGCCTCCCCATACATCAGCCGCATTGGTGATGCCGCTCAAATCAATATTGGTTTCAAGCGTATAGGATTTATCTAAAGCGGCAGGATTAATGTCCATTAATTGCAGAGCATGGGGTGTCATTATGTTGGTGTTATATTCCATTGCCAGCATGGGTCGTGTCTGGCTGTCAAATATGAGCCAGGAATTCGTTGTGGGGTCTGTACCCATTATCCAGGTAGCTGGATAAGTGGATTGAGTCGATAGATTGACTGAGCCGCCGTTTACGCAGCTGCCGGATAAACAGCCGCCCACCAGGGTAGGCGCACTGGTACCTGTACCAATGCCGCTCGATTGACCGCTGGAATCAGTATCCCAGAAACTATCATTAATCGAAGCGGAATTGCCGCCGACAAAGCCGCCTACATCCAATGATCCGGCAACGGTACCGCTGCTATACGAATTTGAAATGCTGCCGCCGCCGTTATTGACGTTATCGCCAACCAGCCCGCCAACCAGGGTTGCTCCGGGCCCAAATACATCGCCTGTGTTATAAGTATTGGCAATCGTACCGCCGTAATTAATACCTGCAAGTCCGCCGACAGAACTGCCTGAACCACTGATTCTTCCCGCATTATAGGAGTACGAAATGCTTCCGCTGTTCCAGCCTGCGATGCCGCCTACGTATTGACCGCCTGTTAAAAGCGAGCCTCCTCCAATGCTGGCAAGGTTGTAGACATTTTGTATGGTGCCGTTGTTAAAGCCATCCAGGGCAACGTAATCACCACCGAAGATGGAGCCAGTGAGACCAAAATTGGAGAGAACAGCCGGCGAATCGGTTGCACCAAACAATCCAACATACAAACTTGAAGGAGATTGCATGATATATATATTAGCTATTTGATAGCCTTTGCCATTGAATGTCCCTGTGAAAGGTGACGTGGACAAACTGCCAATGGGCACAAATCCGGTGCCGCTCGAGTTTGATGTTCCCCAGATATCAGCTGGGTTCTTGATACTGCTAAGATCAATATTTTCAGCCAGTGTATAATTGCCGCCAAGTGTCGAACCCGCTAACTGTAACTGATGGGCATTATGGATAATGGTACTGTACTCTGACATAAGCAATGGACGCGTGCTGCCATCAAAGATAAACCAGGTACTGGCTGGTGGCGTTGCAGTGGTGCTTGGCATATCACTGATGACCCAGTTAAAGGGAGCGGAGGAGTAAGTGCCAAATGAAGACAGATTGGCCAGGCCGCCATTCGTACAACTTCCAGTGAAGCAGCCGCCTTGCAGGTTCGATACACCCGCGTTGCCGTTCACGCCCGTTGATTGGTTGCTGGTATCCGTGTCCCAGAAACTGTCAGCGATAGCCGAGACAGCGGTGGAACTATTATCGCCGACAAATCCTGCTGCTTCGTTGGTCGCAGTCGTGCCATTCGCATTGGTGATACTCACCAGTCCGGTGCTGTATGAATTACTGATACTGCCATTGCCAATAAAATTGCCATTGTCATTGGATCCCACAAATCCGGCTGCCACGACAGGAATATTATTGCTCGTTGCATTTTTCGCGATAACATTCGAGAGACTATACGAATTTGATATCGTATTCTGATTTTCTCCCGCAAGACCGCCAACATAATCAAGGAAGGGAAAACCTTCAGCCAGATTGGTAACAGAGCCATAACTATAAGAGCTTGTAATGCTGCCAGGATAAAAGTTGGAACCCACCAATCCGCCTTCCGTGATGTAAAGATTACTGAATGGATCGGAGTTGTTGCCAATCACATTAACATCAACACCGGAATATGAATCCGAGATATCTCCTTCATTTTGACCGACCAGGCCGCCGGCTCGAATCGCCGTGATATTGCTGGTGGTAACATTTAAAGATCCGGTTGTGTAAACGTTTTGTATCGTGGGAACATTATTTCCTGAATTAATGGTTGATCCCGCCAGTACACCGATGTTCGCGCTATCACCGGTATAATTAACATTTGCGTTTGTTATCCCCAGATTATTAATCGTAGCTGGATAAGCCACATCACCGAACAACCCAGTATCGTTAGCTGTTTGATTGATATATAAGTCATTGATAATGTTTCCTTCGCCATTTAGCGTGCCTGTAAATGGCGTGCCACTCTTTCCGACAGGAATAAAACCTGTACCACTATTGATTGCAGCATCGCTTGCCCAGATATCAGCAGGATTGTTCATTGCACTCGTAAGATCAATATTATTGGCCAGTTGATAGCTGGCTGTTGGGTCCATAGTCATTAATTCCAGTTGATGCGGTGTATGGATAGCAGTGCTGTATTCGGATTGCAGCATTGGCCGGGTTAAACCATCAATCGAAAACCAGGTGCCTGAGCCGGGCGATGAGCCAAATGACCAGCCAGCATTTGAATAAGTATTTTGCGCTAGTAATGACGGTGTAGTTAACCCGGAAACTGTGTTGACAAAGTTGTTGTAACCAGATGTATTAATTAACACATAGGATCCGGGGTTGGTTGTCCCGGATGTGGTTGTGTCCCAGAACGAATCCTCGATGGTCGCTTCATTGTTAAATCCCACCAGTCCGCCGACATCGAAGCCCGTGGAAGTGACTTTTCCTGTACTGTAACTTCTGATAATCGGATCGGCATTGTTATTGAACCCTACCAGTCCGCCTACGTTATTTGACGTACCACCGTAAACATTTGCGGTACTGTAACTATCTGTGATGCTGCCAGGACCGCCGCCGACCTGGTTGCTTAACCCCACCAGACCGCCAATTTGTGATTGACCACTTCCGGTTGAATAGACATTTCCTGTGCTATAACTATCACTAATATTGGCAAAGCTTAAGCCGACTAACCCGCCTATCTGAGAGCCGCCGCCGATGACATTTGTATTGCTGAATGAATTTGTAATCGCACCAGTTCCTGCTGTATTGCCGCCAAGCAGT
>Ga0070740_10002094_pt1 | contig 24683 bp, 18 predicted proteins | sample Coa_R2_FD_67286 | JGI IMG/M metagenome (GOLD analysis project Ga0070740, IMG submission 67286) | Surface soil microbial communities from Centralia Pennsylvania, which are recovering from an underground coalmine fire - Coalmine... | ecosystem: Environmental > Terrestrial > Soil > Unclassified ...
GGCCATGTCGGCGTTGCGGTTTACCATATTTGCCTGAGGTCGGCACAGGTTTGGGCTTCCCCGGCCTTGCAAGCGCGAACCTGATCGACTGTGGACCGATGTATTACAAGTTCGTCGTGTAGGTTGAAGCCATCGACAGCATGAAGCCGAGCGGTTTCTGCTCCGGCTGTTAGTGATTTAGGATCCCACTCTTTAGATTGTGGCCACGGCCCCTCCCGAAGCAGTCTGCAGGCTTGTTTGTTGTCCAGACCACAAAGCATTTCGGCATCCGAGTATAGGAGGGCTGCTTCGGTGCACTCTACAGCGGGCCCGAAAAACTCCACGTGATGCTCTGCGCGCCATTTTTTTATCTCGAACGAGTAGTCACAAGTAGTCTGCCACAGTTGCATGCACGCGTCCCGATCTTTTTGCTCGCGACATTGAGCTACGGTATCGACTGCCTTTAGAAGAAGTCCTTCGTCACAGGTCAGCGGCGTCGTATTAGGGCACACGGCATGCCACATTGCGTAGCACTCACCCTGGCGAAAGAGATCTACTTTCGCTTCGCAATAATTCTTGGCTTTGGGTGTGATTGTTACAGCATTTGAGCCCGGTAAAGTGCAGCCCACCATCGAGACAAGACTGAACAAAGCACCCCTGTATATCTTCGCACGCACGGAAGCTTTGGAGCCCAAAGCGCGCGCCCAGGCCAAGAATCGGATGCGCCCATCTCGGGCCGCTGAGCGCGCACGTGCGCGTCGAACGCGCACCTGATGAGCATTGCGCACCGGCGCTCGGCCGCATCGCGCGCGGAGCGCGCCGGCTTGCCGGGGCGGTTTGGTTAACGCCGGGTTTTCCGAAGGCTGCTCTTCCGGGTCGGATGACGGGTGCTCTAAACGCGCCAACAGTTTGAGGACCCGCCTCATCCACCGCATGACGAGCGTCATTTTATCGGCTGGAATACACCGCTTCAAAAAGCCGCGGCCCAGGTAGTCCACAGGGCCTTGTCCTGTGGCGGCGGGCATCTCCTGGCTATGTGCGCACAAAGGTAAGCAAAATCGAGTGAAATCGGCGGAGGGGGGAAGGAGTCGAACCTTCCGGCAAGCGTATTGCCCGCCAGGCCGGTTTTGAAGACCGGTGGGGCCACCGGGCCCCTTCCTCCTCCATGCGCATTCGATGCGGCGCGGGCCCGCATCATAGCAAGCCGCGCTCGAATCCGGCGACCCCAAGCAGGCTCAACCCGAAACGCCTCGTTCGCGCGAAAAAGGCACTGCGCCGCTCGGTGCTCGCCGGCCGCCGGGCCCCCGCGCGGGCGACGCCGACCAGCCGGAGGGTGGACCGTCTCATCGGCCCCGATGCGCGCTCGGCGGCATTAGCCATCGCCCGGCCGATGATGCGATAAAAGTTAGAGCGGCAGCGAATGCCCGGGCAGCGGCGGACGGCCGATTACCTTGAAGGTAATCGACGCGGCGCGTGCTCCGTGACAGGAGCATGATCATGGATATTTCCCGCAATGGAACCGTCGGAACGGTCGAGCCGAGCGGCGTCGGGCCGCTGCTCCGCCGCTGGCGCGAGGCGCGCCATCTGAGCCAGCTCGAGCTGGCGCTGGAGGCCGAGGTCTCGGCGCGCCATATCAGCTTCCTCGAAACCGGACGCGCCGAGCCGAGCCGCGAGATGCTGCTGACGCTCTCCAACGTGCTCGACGTGCCGCTGCGCGAGCGCAACCTGCTGCTGCTCGCCGCCGGCTACGCGCCGATTTACGGCGAGACCAGCCTCGACGATCCGCGGATGCTCCAGGTGCGCGCGGCGGTCGAGGTGATCTTGAAATCCAACGAGCCGCGCAGCGCCCTCGCCCACGACCGCCATTGGAATATCGTCATGGGCAACGCGGCCTTCGTGCGCTTTCTCACCACAATCCTGGGCAAGGAACCGCCGGGGCTGACGCCGCTAACCATCGCCACGGCGCCGCGGCTCAACGTGCTCCGCCTGGTCTTCGATCCCGACGGCGTGCGCAAGGCGTTCGTCAACTGGGAGGCGATCGCGCGGGCGCTGCTCAACGAGGCCTATCGGCGCCTCGCCTGGGCGCGCGACGAGGAACTCAAGAGCCTGATCGCCGAGGTGCTGAGCTATCCCGGCGTGCCGGCGCGATGGCGCGAGCCCGACGTCGAGGCGCCGCACGAGTTGATCGTGCCGATGGAGATAAAGATGTTCGGCCAGGTCGTGCGCATGTTCAGCACGGTGACGACCGTGGCCACGCCGCACGACGTCACGCTGCAGGAATTGCACATCGAGGTTTTCTACCCGGCCGACGCCGAGACCGAATCGGTGCTGAAGGTGTTCGAGGAGCGCGGCGGATGAGCGCGCCGCCAGCCGGCGAGCCTAGAGCGTGCGCAGAAACGCGACCAGGTCCGCCTTCTCTTCCGCGGTGAGTCCGACCTGGAAGCGGTCGTTGTAGAAGTTCACCACGTCCATCAGCGTCGCCGATTGCCCGTCGTGAAAATACGGCGCACGCGAGGCCAGGCCGCGCAGGCTCGAGGTCTTGAAGCGCGCGATATCGGCGCATCGCCCGGTGATCAGCGCCTGCCCCGGATCGGTCACCTGGAAGACCTGGCCCCTGAGCGCCCCGCTATCGCATCGCAGCGTGAACAGCGGCAGGTCGGGCGTGCGCCGCGAAGCGTCGGCGGTGCCGATGTTCATCAGGATGTCGATCGAGCGATTGCCGACGTTGGGCGTGTCGTGGCAGGTCGAGCAGAAGCCCTCGTGCGTGGGATGGTCCTCGGCATCGTCGAGGCCGGGAACGCCGCCGATGATCATCGGCGTGGCGTTGAAGATGGCCTGGCCGCGGGCGATGCGGGCGCGCTCGCGGTTGGCGTCGTCGCGCCACAGGTCGTAGAGGTTGAAGACGTGCAGCGAGGTCTGCGCGCCGGTGGGATTGTTGCCGAAGGGATCGTTGATCCCGACGAAGAACGGCTCGCGCGAGAGCGCGACCGGACCGCCGCCGACGCCGCCGTCGACCAGCGAGCCCGCGCCGGGCACCCATACCTGGGCGTCGTAAGTGCCGGTCTCGAACTCGATCAGCCGCGCGAGCTGATCCGGCATCGGCCCGTCCACGGCCTGCTCGTGCGTGCGCACCGCGTCGATCGCCTGGTGTTCGAGGTCGGGCATCCGCCCGTCCCACATGATCGTGTTCTCGAAACGCAGATTGGTCGCCTGCAGCGGCCGGCGATAGACGGAAATCACGCCGCTTTTGGGACCGGCGAGCTTCGTGCAGTGGTACGGATCGTCAACCTTGATCACCGAGAACTCCGCCCTGGGCGGAATCGGAAGTGCGACGCGAATCAGTCCCTTGTTCAGCAGGAGGCTGTACGCCCGCTTCATCGCCGCGGGCGTGGACACGTCGGCGTCGGAGCAGGTGGCGCCGTCGATCGGGCGGAAGAGCGGATCGGCGCCGTGACTCGCCTCGAAGCGCGCGCGGATATGCACCGGCGTAATCGTCCATCCGGCGCTCGGGTCGTGGCAGGTGACGCAGGCGCGCCCGTTGGTGCCGAGCGGCTTGAAGAACGGATTTTCGGCGGTAAAGGGACCCTCGGGCTGATAGGTGGCCGATTTGCCGTCGGCGTTTTCCCAGGTCGCGTAGCGCTCGAGGCCGTCGAAGGTCGCGGTCGCGTAGTCGTGGCTCGCGCCCTCGGTGTAGGCGGCCGCTTTGCCACCGGGAGCGAGGTGGGCCCCGGCAGCTCGAGAATCGCCGTGAGCGGCGCTTGCCGCCCATGCGCCAAACAGGCAAAGCGCGGCCGCCGCGCAAGCCATCGCGGTGTGGATCATGAAGCGGGGACGATTTTTCAGTAGCGACCGCAAAGGCCTCGCCCGCCGCATCGCTGCTCACGGGCCGTCGTTTTTTTAGCCTGTTTTTGCAATCACTTCCAAGATTCCGAACCTACCTTCGGGCCTGGGCGCGAAAACAGCATAAATTATTTTGCCGGGCTTTGCTTCGATGCGAAAGCGCCATCAAGATAAGCCAAATGCGGGATGCGTCGGAGGCCGGCATGAACCAAACCCGGGCAAAGTCGGAGCGCCTGCTGGAAAACAATCGCGTGATCGTCACGCGATGGACATTTGCGGCGGGCGAGGCCACCGGCCCGCACGTGCACGCGCACGATTACGTGGTCGTGCCGCTCAGCACGGGAAAGCTGCGCATCACTGCCGCAGACGGCACCGCCGCGGACGCGCAATTGACGACCGGTGTTCCATACGCGCGCGAGGCCGGCGTCGCTCACGATGTCGCGAACCCGAATGCGTTCGAATTCAGCTTTATCGAGATTGAGCTGAAGTAAGCGCGCTCGAAATGGCGTTCACACGAGCGCATGCGATCGCGCGACCGGAACGTACACGGCCGCGCCGGCGCATACGCCAACGCGCGAACGCGATCGATGTCAGCCGGCGAATCCTGCGAAGGGCTCCCCGGCCTGTCGGGCAAACGGAATTTCTAATGAGCCGCGGGCGCAGCCATCGGAGTCGTCATCGCGCCCGGGCTGGCCATCCCGCCCGAGACGCCCGTCGCGCCGGGGGTGCCCATCGCGCCCGACTTCTTCGACTCCTTACGACATCGGTAAACGCTGGAGCGGGAGATTTTCATCTCCTTGGCAACCTCGGACACCTTCTTGCCGCTGCTCAGCTCGGACATCACTTGCGTGCAATCGACCTTGTGGGTGGCGGCGTAGGCGCTCGACAGGCCTACCTGAAGCGAGAGCGCCGCCGCAACGGCAAACGTGGCGGCCAGAGCGGATTTCCGGTTGTTCATGATCGTCCTCCATGGCGATCCTGTGCCGTCAAAGAGTACCGCACCAGTTCGCAGTATCGCAAAAGCCATCCAGCGCGAGAAACGATGCACTAAAATTCCACCATCACCTTGCACTGATTGGTCGGCAACTGGAGCGAGGCGAATGCGCGCGGCAGCGCGTCGAGCGGCATCGTGTGCGTAATCATCGGCGCCGTCGCGATGCGGCCGGCGGCGAGCGCGGCGAGCGCCATCTCGATTTCGGCGCGCTCCATCCCGAGCGAAAACCGCAGGTCCAGCTCCTTGCGCATCGCGATTAGCGGCGGGAACGCGTCCTCCTCGGTGCATACGCCCACGATCGCGATGCGGCCGCCGGGCTGGGCGTAGGCGGTCGCCTCGGCGATCGCGCCCGGCGCGCCGACGCATTCGAAGATCACCTGCGGTCCCGCGCCAGTCAGCGCCTCGACCCGGCCCGACGGGTTGTGCATGCGCGGATCGACGGCGGCGTCCGCGCCCATCTTGAGCGCGAGGCGGCGGCGATGCTCGTTGGGCTCCGAGACGACAATCGCGCGCGCGCCCGCGAAGCGCGCCCACAGCATCGTAGTGAGTCCGATCGGCCCGGCGCCCATCACGACGCAGCTCTCGCCGGCCTTCAGATCCGCGCGATGGAGCCCGTGCAGTCCGACCACCAGCGGCTCGACCGTGGCCGCCTGTTTGAAGCTCATTCCCGCGGGCATTTTGAATACGCTCGCCGGGCGCGTTTTCATCAGCTCCGCGTAAGCGCCCGCGACCTCGCCGAAACCGACCAGCTTCACTTCGCGGCATCGTTGCGCCTCGCCGGCGCGGCATCGATCGCAGCCGCCGCATCCGACGCAGGACATCGCCACCACCGGCTCGCCGCGTTCGAATCCCTCGACGCCCTCGCCGATCGTTTCGATCACGCCGGAAAATTCATGCCCCATGACAGTGCCGGCGGGCATGCGGAAGTTGCGCCCGGCCGCGTGCAGGTCGGAGCCGCAGATACCGCACGCTTTGACACGAATTACGAGTTCACCCGGCCCGGCGATCGGATCGGGAAGTTCGGCCAGCTCGAGCGGCGCGCCGGGCGCGCGATAGACGCAAGCTCTCATCGGTACGCTCTCATCGGCTGCGCGTGCTCGGGAACACCGGCGCGCGGCGCTCCTTCAATGCGGCGACGCCCTCGTGCAGGTCGTCGCTGAAAAACCCCAGCATCTCGAGCGCGAGCGAGGCGTCGAAGGTAGGTCCGAACATCCTCAGCCAGTTGTTGAGCGCGCGCTTGGTGAAGCGCACCGCCTGCTGCGGGCCGCGCGCGAGCTTCTGCGCGACCTCCATCGCCTTGCCCATCAATTGGTCGGCCGGCACGCACGCGCTGACCAGGCCGATGCGCTCGGCCTCCTTGCCGTCGATAAAGTCGGCGGTGAGCAGGTAATACTTGGCCTTGGCCATGCCGCACAAGAGCGGCCAGATGATGACCGCGTGGTCGCCGGCGCCGACGCCGAGCCGGATATGGCCGTCCGTGATGCGCATGTTTTCTGACGCTATCGAGATGTCGGCCATGAAGGCGACGGCGAGGCCCGCACCGACCGCCACGCCGTTGATGGCCGAGATGATCGGCTTGTCGAGATTGATCATGTTGTAAACTATGTCGCCGGCCTCGCGCCACGCCTGGCCGATATTGGCGGCGCTGCCGGCCATCCGCTCGATCATTTCGAGGTCGCCGCCGGCCGAAAAAGCGCGGCCCTTGCCGGTGATCACGACCACGCGGGTCTCGGCGTCCTCGTCGATATCCTTCCAGACGCGGCTCAATTCCCAGTGCAGCCGATTATTGGTCGCGTTGAGCACGTCAGGGCGATTGATGGTGATGAGCAGGATTCCGTCTTCGCGGCGTTCGAACAGCAGATGCTGGTATTCGTCGTATTTCATCGCGATGCCTCCCGAAGCGATTGGCTGCTGACTTCCTTAGCGCAGCCGGCGCATTTCCTCAAAGCGGGCGGGGCGAAACCGAGGGAACCGCATTGCGCCCGGCGCATCGCGATCGCCGCCGGACGCGGCATGCAACGGCCGCGTTTGCGAGCAAATGCGCCTTGCCCCCTGCGGCCTCAGGCGGTCATCGCCGGATTCAGCGTCATGCGCGGCGGCGTGGTGGTCGCCTGCACGGTCGGCAGGAAGCGCTGTTTGAACGCTTCGGGCGTCAAATTGGCGCACGAGGCGAGCCGCGACAGCGCGGGTTCCTCGAAATCGCGCGGCTCGAGCCGCGTCATATACGAGCGCGCGACCTCGTACGATTCCGTGTTGACGTCCACCAGGCGGACGCGCACCCGGCCGGTGGCGGGATCGACCAACTGGGTGAATTCGACCGGCGTCACCCGGCCGCCGGCGATCGCAATCAGGGCGCCCGAGCCGCCGCTCAGCAGATAGCGCACCGCGCCGTAGCCCAGCGTCCGCGTGTATTCGGCGTCGAATGGCACCGGTTTGGCGCAGCGCAGCTCGTAGCCAATATCCTTGGCCACCACCGTCGCGCCGATCCCGAGCTGCTTTAGCGCGGTGCGCACGCGATCGCGCAACAGATAGCCGAGCGGGATATCCGCGATATGGACGTGGCCGTAGGCATCCGCCTCGGTGCGCGGGCCATCGGGCAGCGTCCGCAGATCGATGTGCTCGGCGATACCTTCGGCGACCACCGCCACGCCGTTGTCATGGCCTTCGGCGCGCCGCTTGATAATCGCGCCGACGATCGTGTCGACGACCAGCGCCAGTTCAAATCGCTCGTCGTGAAACTCTTCGAGGATGACGGCCAGCGTGGCGCCGGCCGATTTGCACATGCTGAGCGCGAGCGAGCCCGACTTGCGGCCCATCGAAATCGCCAGGTACCAGCGGCCGGTGGTGCGCGCATCCACCATCAGCGACTCGACGATCGTCGCGCCCACCGCGCGCGCGGTCTCGAAGCCGAAGGTCGGCGCGTTCTCCGGCAGCGGCAGATCGTTGTCGATGGTTTTGGGGACCGTGACCACGCCGACGCGTCCGCGCATACGTTCGGCGATGCGATAGGCGCCGTAGGTCGTATCGTCGCCTCCGATGCAGACCAGGTAACGCAGCCCGAGACGCTCGATCGCGCCGATCGTGCGCTCAAGACTCGCCTCGTCGCGTGCCGGATTGGTGCGCGACGTGCGCAGGAACGAACCGCCGGTGGAATGCACCTGGCTCACCTCGTCGAGGTGCAACTCGGTGACGTGGGAGGTGTCCCCCTCGGCGAGCCATCGATAGCCGTCACGCAAACCCAGAACCGTGAGGCCGCAATTGATCGCTTCGATTGCGGCCGACGAAATCACCCCGTTGATGCCCGGGGCCGGGCCGCCCCCGACCAGGATGCCGAGGGTGGCCCTGCTGTGACCGTCGCGATCCATGATTTTAAACACCGTGACGGCGGCCGCGGGCACGGCCGCCGCCGGCACGCCTGTGCGCCAGTCGCGCGCTATGCTCAGCGCGCGGAGGCGCCGGCGTAAATATCCATGATGGTGCCCAGCAGCTTGAGCGCCTCGGCGCGCGGGCGCTGGAACGAATTGCGCCCGATGATCGAGCCGAATCCGCCACCCGTCTTGATCGCGCGCACTTCGTCGAGCAGCCGCTCGTCGCTGACCTTGGGGCCGCCGGAAAAGATCACAATACGCCGTCCGTCGAACGCGCTCTGCACCACATGGCTGACGCGCGCGCTCAGCGGCTCGAGCGCGACCTTGTTGGCCTCATAGGCCTTCTTCGCATCCGGCTGCTCGAGATGCGCGCTGGGCAGCTTGACCTTGATGATGTTCGCGCCCAGTTGCGCCGCAATCTGCGCCGCGTAGGCGACCACGTCGAGCGCGGTCTCGCCCTCCTTGCTGAGCGCCGAGCCGCGCGGATACGACCATACAACGACCGCAAGGCCGTGCGCTTTCGCCTCCTCGGCGATTTCGCGCAACTGCTCGTACATGACCTTGGCTGCGGCGGAGCCGGGATAGATGGTGAAGCCGACCGCTGCGCATCCGATGCGCAACGCGTCCTTGACGCTGGCGGTGACGGCGGGCGCCGGATCCTTTTCGTCGTGGAGCAGATCGTGATTGTTGAGCTTCAGGATGAGCGGGATTTCGCCGGCGAACTCGGCTGCCCCGGCTTCGAGAAAGCCGAGCGGCGCAGCATACGCGTTGCATCCCGCGTCGCAGGCGAGCGCGAAATGATAACGCGGATCGTAGGCCGGCGGATTGGGCGCAAAGCTTCGCGCCGGGCCGTGCTCGAAACCCTGATCCACCGGCAGGATAACGAAATGACCGGTGCCGGCGAGCCGCCCGTGATTGATCATGCGCGCGAGATTGCTCAGCACCCCGGCGTTTTCCGAACGATAGAAATCGAGAATTTCCCTGGCACGCTTGGTCATAAACCGCCTCCGATTACCGTGTTACCTGTTGCTGCCGGCCCGGCGCGCACGGTGCAATCGCGATCGCGCGAGGTCGCATGGCGCCGTCCTACAGCATCTCCATTGCGCAGCGGGCGGCTCCGACCAGCGCGGCACCCGGGTTGAGCGACACCCGCAGCGGAATCCTCGACAACACTTTATCGAGTCGGCCCTTGGCGCGGAAGGAGCGCACGAACGCGCCCGAGCTCAGCGCCGACAGGATCTTGGGCGCGATTCCGCCGCCGACGAACACGCCACCCAGCGCCATGTACTTCAGCGCAAGGTTGGCCGCCTCGGCGCCATAGATATCGATGAAGATGCGCAATGCCTCGGCACACTGCGCATCGCGGCCGGCAAGACCAGTCTCGCTGATCACCGCCGCCGTATCCGAAGCATGCGACAGCTCCGCGGCGAGCCATTGCGGCTGGGACCCGGAGCCGCGCGCGCAGAGATAGCGATAGATGTTCACCAGTCCCGGTCCCGACAGCACGCGCTCACAACTCACATGATCGAACTCGGCGCTCAGATATTCGAGCAGTTCGATCTGCTCGCGCCCGCGCGGCGCAAAATCCGCATGTCCACCCTCGCTCGCAATCGATCGCCAGTGTCCGTTTCCGATCGGTACCAGCCCGGCTTCCCCCAGGCCGGTGCCGGCCGCGATCACGGCGATCGGCGCGGGCACAGGCGGCGCTTCACCCGCCTGCAGCACGGCGAACTCTTTCTCCTGCAACTGGAGCATCCCATAGGCAGTCGCCTCGAGATCGTTGATCAGGCGGACGGCGGAGGCCGCGAGCGCGCCGGCCAGGCTCTTTTCTTCCATCGTCCACGGGACGTTGGTCGCGTGGCTTACGCCGGCGATTATTGGTCCGGGAACGCCGAAGCAGGCGACGTCGACGCGCGCACCGCCGAGGAAGTCGCGCGCGACCTCCTCCAGGGTCGCGAAATCGCGGGTGGCGTAGTGCTGCTGGCGCAATTGCGCCGGCAGCCCATCTTCGACGCGGTAGAGACCGAGCAGGGTCTTGGTGCCGCCGATATCGCCCGCCAGGACCTGCGCCTTGTCCCGCGCCGCCATGCTCAACCGCCTTCGGGCTTGAGCTGATCGGCCAGCGCCACTTCCTCGGCACTGCCGATGTACACCGGCACGCGTTCGTGGATGCTGGCGGGCACGAAGTCGAGCACGCGTCCGCGACCGGTCGAAGCCGCACCGCCAGCCTGCTCGGCGACCATCGACATGGGGGCGACCTCGTACATCAGGCGCAGCTTGCCCTTGCCCTTGCCGTCCGCGGTCACCTCGCCCGGGTACAGAAAGATCCCGCCCTTGAGCAGGCATCGATGGAAGTCACCTACGAATGCTCCGCAGTAGCGCAGCGAATAGCCGCCGCCCTGGTCCTTGGGCCCGGCCAGCCGCTCGAGGAGCGCGCGCACGCCGGGGCTCCATTTGGCGAGGTTCGCCTGGTTGACGGCGTAGGTCTTGCCGCGCCCGGGCATGCGTATTTTTTCGCGCCACAGCACGAACTCGCCGATTTCTGGGTCGAGCACGAAGGCGTTAACGCCGCCGCCCGTCGTCCATACCAGCATCGTGGCCGGGCCATAAAGAGCGTACCCGGCCGCTATCTGTTCGCTGCCGGGGCCGAGAACGTCTGCGATATCCTCGCCATGACCGGGCTTGCGCCGCCGCACGGCGAAGATGGTCCCCAAGGCACCATTGACATCGGTATTGGAGGAGCCGTCCAGGGGATCGAACAACAGCGCATAGGAATTGCCGCCGTGCTGCGCCTTCAGATAGCGCGGATTTTCCAGCTCTTCCGAAATAAGTGTGCTGACCGGCGCGCCGCCGCCGGCAAAGGCGTCGATGAATACGTTGTTGGACCAGGCGTCGAGCTTCTCCACCTCTTCGCCCTGCACATTGATCGCCCCGCTCGAGCCGAGTGCGCCACGCAGCGCCGCCACCGCGAGTTGGTTGGCGATCCGCTTGACGGCAAGGCCGACCTGCTCCAGCGTCGCAACCAACCCCGGCTCTATCTTCGGGGTGGCGGCGCGCAAATAGCGGTCAAGTGCGATGTGCGATGGGTCAGCCGATGCCGTGGCCATTCTTGCCTCCGTGGGGCGATGCGTTGCGAGGGCGCACATAGTCGGAGGATTGCTCGCGGCAAGCCGTCCAAACGCGCGTGCTCGTTCCCTCGTCAATCATCGCCCGTCAGTCGGCCGGAATCGGCGCGGTGCACCTGTGGCTCTCACGCCGCCCGCCGTAGTCCCCCAAAAGCAAATATGGCAGCCCGTGCGAGTACGAGTCCATATATTACAATTCATGATTTGCTACGCATGGTTACGAACTCCTCGGCCGCGGTCGGATGTATGCCCACGGTGGCGTCGAACTGCGACTTGGTCGCGCGGCATTTGAGCGCGATCGCCAGCCCCTGGACGATCTCTCCCGCGTGCGCGCCCACCATATGGCATCCGAGCACGCGATCGGACTCGCGTTCGACGACCAGCTTCATGAACACCTGCTCGTCGCGTCCGCTGAGCGTCGCCATCAGCGGGCGGAAGCTTGATTTGTAAACGTCCACGGCCGAATAGGCGGCACGCGCCTCGGATTCGGTAAGTCCGACCGTCGCCGCATTGGGCTGGCTGAAGATCGCGGTCGCGACGTTTTCGTAATCGGGTTTCCTGGGAACTGAGCCGAACAGCGTCCGGGCGGCCGCCTCGCCTTCGGCGATCGCGACCGGCGTGAGCTGCATCCGGTCGGTGCAATCGCCAACCGCATAGATATGCGGAACCGACGAGCACGAGTAGTCGTCGACCACAACCGCGCCCTCGTGGTCGAGCTTCACGCCCGCCCGCTCGAGCCCGAGTTCGTGCGTGTTAGGCGTCCGTCCGGTCGCGAACATGATCAGGTCGGCCTGCGCGGAGGTGCCGTCGTCGAAGGTCGCGAGAATCCCGCCGGCAGCACGCTCGAGCCGCTCGACTTTCCGATTCAGCCGAAGCTCGATGCCGCGCTTGCCCATCTCGGCCGCCAGATGGGTCCGCAGGTCGTCGTCGAAGCCGCGCAGGATCATGTCGCCGCGATGCACCAGCGTCACGCTCGCGCCGAGGCCGTGAAAGATGCCCGCGAACTCGACGCCGATATAGCCGCCGCCGACCACGATCGCGCGCGCGGGAAGGCGCGGCAGGAAGAACGCTTCGTTGGACGTGATGGCAAGCTCGCGGCCCGCGATCTGCGGCAGCGAGGGCCATCCGCCGGTGGCGAGCAGAATATGGCGGGCGCTATAACGCTCGCTTCCGACGATCACCGTGTGAGCGTCGGCGAGCGTCGCGCGCGCGCGCAGGATGCGCACGCCGTTATCGACCAGGACCTTCTCGTAGACCCCGTTGAGCCGCGCGATTTCCCGGTCCTTGTTCGCGATCAGCGTCTGCCAGTCGAAGCTGCGCTCGCCGACCGTCCATCCGTAGCCCGCGGCATCGGCGAACGCCTCACTGAACTCCGAGGCGTAAACAAACAACTTCTTCGGAATGCATCCGACGTTCACGCAGGTGCCGCCCAGGTAGCGCTCCTCGGCGATCGCGACCTTCGCGCCCAGCTGGGCCGCAACCCGGCTCGCGCGCACGCCGCCCGATCCGCCGCCGATTGTGAACAGGTCGTAATCGTACATCGAGCGCGCTCGCTTTCCGATTCTGACGCCGGTGCGATCAGGATCGCTCAGAGTTTGCTGCAGCGGCCGTGGCCTCAAGCCAGTTCGATCGCGAAGCCGGTCGGTTCGACCGCGCGCCCGATGACGGCGGCGTCGGCATTGCCGCCAGCCTGGAGCTCGGCGAGCAGCGGCAGCGCCGCGGCCGCGGGCACCGCGATCAGCAGGCCGCCGGAGGTCTGCGGATCGAAGAAAATGTCGGCCATCTCGGCGGCGACCTCGTCGGAGATTTTGACCCGCGCGCCGTAATAGTCGCGATTGCGCCGGCCGCCGCCCGGAATCATCCCCGCGCCGCAGCACTCGAGCGCGCCCGGCAGCAGCGGCAAATCGGATTCCTCGATGAGCAGCGTGACACCGCTGCTCTCGGCCATCCTGCTCGCATGCCCGGCAAGGCCGAAACCGGTGATATCGGTCGCCGCATGCACCTCGGCCTCGAGCATCGCGCGCGCGGCGCCGGCGTTGAGCATGGTCATCGAACGCACCGCCGCGGCGTAGTGCTCGGGCGCGAGGCGATCGCGTTTGAACGCGGTCATCAGGACGCCCGTGCCGAGCGCCTTGGTCAGGAGCAGCGCGTCGCCCGGGCGCGCCCCGACATTGCGCACGATGCGCCGCGGGTCGATCACCCCCGTCACGGCCATCCCGTATTTCACTTCCTCGTCCGCGACACTGTGGCCGCCAACGATCACGACACCCGCCTCGTGCGCCTTCTCTGCGCCGCCGCGCAGGACTTCGCCCAGCATCTCGCCCGGCAGGCCGCTTTGCGGCCAACACACGATATTGAGGGCGGTCTTCGGTGTCGCGCCCATCGCGTAAATATCCGAAAGCGAATTGGCGGCCGAAATCTGGCCGTAAGTGAAGGGATCGTCCACCACCGGCGTGAAAAAATCGACCGTGTTGACAATCGCCAGATCCTCGCGCAGACGATAGACCCCGGCGTCGTCGCCGGTATTGAAACCGACGAGCAGGTCGGGATGGCTTCCCGGGTCGAACCGACTGAGCGCTGCGGCAAGGTCCTCCGGACCCAGCTTGCCGGCTCAACCAGCGGCCTTGCAGCGCGCAGTGAGACGGATCAGCTCGCTGCGCGTCGCGTTATTGTCCCGTTCCTCCGGCATCGGCGGATATTGTGGCGCAAGCGCACGCCCGGCGCCATCACGGACGCGTGCGCAGCCGGCGGGCGTCGCCCACGCGCACGGTTACGCCCGCGTGATCGAAGTAATCGAGCAGCGCAATTGCGAACTTGCGCGAGGCGCCGAGCAGGTCGCGATAGGTGGCGGCCGTGATCTCGGGCGCGCCGCGCAGATGCTCGAGCAGGCGCGCGCGCGCGGCTTCCAGCGCCGGGCGGCTGAAATACAGGTCGGTCGCGATCTTCACCACCCGCCCCTCGCGCTCGAGCGCGCCCATCAGCGTGCGCATGCGCGCCAGCTGCGAGGCCGGCAGCTTGAGTTCCTCGGCGAGCTGCTTAAGCTCGGGCGGCTGGTAACCGGCGTGCGCCAGCGCCTCGGCCAGACGCTCGCCGAGCCGGCCCTCGTCACCGCCGAGCCGCACGCGATGCGACTTGAGGCGCAGCAGGCTCTCTTCGCGCACGAGGTCGGATTCGCGCGCCAGCCGATCGATCAGCGCGCGAAAGGCGCGCGCGCTGACTTCGTACGGCAGCCGCTCGCGCAGCGCTTCCATCTCGAGCCCGGGCGAGAGCGGCGCGTCCTGATGATGCGCTGTGAGAGCGGCGATCGCGAAGCTCTTGATCCGCTCCCATTTGCCCGCGGTGCTGTAACCTTCCTCGTCGCCCAGCGAGAGCTTGACGAAGCGGCGGTCCTTGAGCGCCTCGGCGATTTCGCGTGCCGGCGAGTTCAGCAGTTGCGCAATGCGCTCGGCGGCGAGCGCGAAACTCTCCTGCAAATCGAGCAGTGCTTCGACCTTAGCCGGCAAAGGCCCTCCCTCGAGCGCGCCCAGGTGCGCGACGTAGGCGTCGAGCGGCTTGCGCACGCGCCGGCCGAGCGGATTGAGGACCACGCCACCGCCGAGCGTGCGCCGGCTGGTTTCATCGCGAATCACGAAGCGGTCGCCGCCGAGTGCGACTATCGGCTCGTGCAGAACGAGTTGCGCGAGCGCACTCTTCTTCGGCGCAATCTCGCCCGTTCCCTCGAGCACGATGATGCGGGCGATGCTCTCGGCGGTGCCGATGAACACGCGCACCCGTTCGTGGCTTTTGAGCGGATGCCTGGCCGCCGGCCGAATCTCGATTCGGGCGTCGAGCCGGGTCGTCGTGAGTTCAAGACGCTCGTCGACAACGACATCGCCTCGCTTGAGTTCCATCCGTTCCGCGCCGCTCAAGTTGAGCGCCACGCGCTGGCACAGGCCCGCACGTTCGACCGGCTCAGAGTGCACCTGGATCGACCGCACGCGCACCTCGCCGCCCGACGGCAACACGCGCAGTTTCTGCCCGACTCGCACCTCGGCGCCCATCGCCGTGCCGGTAACCACCGTGCCGTGGCCCTTGATAGTGAAGGCGCGGTCGAGCGGCAGGCGAAAAATGCCGGTTTGCCTGCGCGCCTCGAATCCCTCAAGCTCGCGCGCGATTTCGGCGCGCAGTTCGTCGAGCCCCGCGCCGGTCAGTGAGGACACCGCAATCACCGGCGCGCCAGCAAGCCGCGTGCCTTCGGACAACAGTTCGATTTCGTCGCGCACCTCGGCCAGGCGCGGCTCGTCGGCCAAATCGGCTTTGGTGATCGCGAAAATGCCGCGACCGACGCCCAGAAGATGCAGGATGTCCAGATGCTCCTCGCTCTGGGGCATCACGCCGTCATCGGCGGCGACGGTGAACAGCACCAGGTCGATTCCGTGCGCGCCAGCCAGCATGTTGCGGATAAAGCGTTCATGGCCGGGGACATCCACGACTCCGGCGCGAGTCCCGTCGGGCAGCGAGAAGTAGGCGAAGCCGAGGTCGATCGAAATTCCGCGTTCCTTTTCTTCCTTGAGGCGGTCCGTCTCCTGTCCGGTGAGCGCGCGGATGAGCGCGGTTTTGCCATGGTCGATATGCCCGGCAGTGCCGATTATCGCATGGGTAACGCTATGGTGGGACAGCGTAGCGGCCATAGTGAATCCGAGCATACTCCGCCCGGTTTCATGACAAAACGAGCGCGGCGCGAGGGCGCAGCCGGGCCGCGACATCTCGAACTCACGAAAAAAGAGCGGCAGACCGCTCTTTTTCACGCAAGACTCCGTGTTGCTTTGTTGCTGAATGCCCAGTGGACGGGCTCGGAGGGGGGAGGGAGCCGAGCCCGCCCATCCGGGTTGGGCACAGGACGCTTATCGAGACAGCATCTTTCGTGCCTGCGCCGCTTTGCACCCGGTACAAACGAAAACTGTGTGATCTGCGGTCATTTGCTTATACCGTCGAGGCTCTCGCATAATAATGCTTGCAAAAATTTCCCGTAAGATTTTCAGCAGTCTGCCTTTTACATGCGCGAACTTTCTAAAGTCGCACGATGTACTATTTACCATCTCGCTGCTTCATATACGTCCCGAGATCGAAGTAATCGCGCCACGCTTTGATCCTGCCGCCTGCCAGTTCGAACACCCCTGCCACCGGAACCGCAATCGGACGCCCGTTCACCACGAACGAATCCACCCGCTCGTTGAACACCAGGTCACCGGCCGATGCGGTGGTCAGGATTTTGAACTCCACTTTGGTGGTCCCGGGCATGAAGCCGTCGATCGTCTTGCGGATCGCGGCTTTGCCCCTGGCCGGCTCCAGCATCATGTTGTGATAGACCGCATCGTCGGTGAAAAACTCCATCACCTTGTCGATGTTGAGAGCAGACCAGGCGCGGCAGAAATCGCTCACTACGAGTTCGTTGTCAGTGGCCATATTCGAACAGCTCCTTGGAATAGGTTGCGAAGTGACGTCGTTTAGCACACAGCCGCACCGCCACGATCCCGTCTCAGCGGCTGAGCCGTTCGCCCCTCGGGGAGAGGTCCGGCGTCTCTACTTATAGCGCAAAAGCGCGGGGAACTTCCTGCCCGAATGACTATCCGCATGGCCGCGGCGGGCTGCGGACAATGTTTGCCCGCTGGCAACACCCTTGCGTTGACAATCGCGACCGGGCCAAATAGCGCTTTCACGAGATGTCACTGAGCAGCAGGGAACCGGAGGAGTGGCGGCTCGGGGTTGAGCCCGGCGCGCATGAGCTATCGGAGACCTCGGAAGAGGTCGCGACGCGCAACTATTCGGTCGAGCGGCTGGATCGGCCGTTGTTCGCCGTTACCGCGGAGCATCTCGGATGGGCGGTGGTGGCAGCGCTGGCGCTCGTCACGCGGCTGGCGATGCTGGGATCGCGGCCGCTCGACCGGGCCGAGGCAAGCCGCGCCCTGCGCGAACTCGCGCTACTGCGCAACGGGCCGATCGCCGGCATTCACTTCTGGTGGACCGACCTGGTTCAGGCCGCTCTCTTCGCCGCACTGGGCGCGGGCGATTTCCGCTCCCGTCTGATATTCGCGTTCGCCGGGCTGTTGCTCATCGCGAGCGCGTTCGCGATGCGCCGGCGGCTGGGCCGCGCCGGCGCGATCGCCTTTGCCGCGCTGCTCGTGCTCTCGCCCACGGTCGCCTACTACTCGCGCGCCGCCGACAACCTGCTGCCGGCGATGGCCTTCGCCGTGCTCGCGCTGGCTCTGTTCCTGAAGCTCGCCGACGAACCCGGCAAACCGGTGGCCGCGGCTTTGGGCGCAGCGATCGGGCTGATGCTGGCGAGCGATGGCGCGTTCGGCGGCGCCGGCGACGGCACCGCAACGATGACCGGGCTCTTGATGCTTGCTGCGCTCGCGCTCGTGGGGCTGACGGTCGCGGCAGTCACGCGACAGGTCGGGTTACAGATTCGCGTCTGGTGGACGCGGCGCAAGGACTTGTTTGCGGTCACGCTGATAACTGCGGGTGTCGTGTGGCTCGCCTTCGAGAGCGATTTTTTCACCCGCTCGCCGCTCGGGCCGATCGCGAGCGCCTTTCGGCCGAATCTCGCGACGCTCGGCCATGGCGACTTCGCGGCCGGCCTGGACTTCTATCTGCCGATCCTCGCGTTCTACGAATTCTTCATCGTGCTGCTCGGGGCGATCGGGGCGCTTTGCGTCCTGACGCTGCGCATCCGCGCGCGCCTGGCTACCGGCGCATTGATGTGGAGCGGACTTGCGACCGCCTTCTATCTGGCCGCGCCGGTGCGCTCGCCGATCCTGACGCTGCAGATGGTCGTTCCGATGGCGCTGTTGGGCTCGCTGGCGATTGACGCCCTGTATCGCACTGCCGCCTGGAACGTGCTGCGCTATCCGCTGCTCGTGCTCGCGGCCGTGACGCTCTACGTGCAGGCGGCAAATAGTTTCCTGTGGTATGCGCCGGACGCAAGCGAGGCGCCGTGGGCGCGCACTGCGCTCCTTTACTGGACCGTTCCGGTGACCACGCTGCAGGCGAAGGCCGCGTGCGCGCGTGTGACCGATCTGATTCCGGCGCACGGCGCAACCGGCTACTTTGCCGATAGCTCGCCGGTGCTGCGATGGTATTTGCGGGCGCTCGCGCCCGTCACCACGGCGGAAGGCGCCGTTGCGATCGTCGGCAGTCCGCAGCCGGTGAGCGTATTCGAGGCCCAGGGGCTCAATGCCGACGAATTCGAACTCAGCGACCAATGGCATCCGACATGGCGCTCATTAACTTTGCCCAAAGCGCTGGACTATATTCTGCGCGCGCGCGCATGGACGCCGCTCGACACAAACCGCGTGACGGTCGCGGTGCGGCCAATCGTCCATCAGGCGCCGACCGTGATCCTGGCTCCGCCCGCTCCCGCCTCCGCACCCGGAGCAACGACGCCCGGCGGCGCAGCGGCGGGTGCGGCCGCCTCACCGATGGCCTCGCCGGCCGCAACGGCGGCATCGAGTCCCGCCGTCGCCGTCGAAAGCTCAGCAACTCCTTCGGCGAGTGGCACGTCCGCTCCCGGCGCGGTCGCGAGCACCGCGCCTCCGGGTCCCGCCCACGGCGCAGCATCCGGCCGCGCGGCGGCCGCCGCATCGCCCAGCGCCACAACGGCTGAGAGTCCAGCGGCGACCGACACGCCGAGCGCCGCGGTCACTCCGGCAGGCAGTGCGCAATCGACCCCGGTGGCAACGCCGACTCCCGCGCCGACCTCGGCGCCGGCGCCCGCCGTGTCCGTCGAGCGCGGCGGCAGAACTTCCGGCCCGCCTCGCCGCAAGCGCACCCCACCGACGCCCGCGACCGGCTCCGACTGAGCGAATCCCCAAGGGCCGGTGGATTACCCGCGTGGCGGCCTGTGGAATTTGCTCACGTTTTGGTAAATGCTGACGATACGCGTCGCGGGGCGAACTGTCGGGCGAGCGGATGAAAAGCAATGTAGTGCCGATCTCGCGTGCCAGGAGCGCGGTCCGTCGCGCTCCCACGCGCACGCATCCCAGGCGAATGGCGGGTGTGAGAACGGCCGGAACGACCGCGCGCCGGCCGGCGCCCGCTGTGGCCGTGGCGCAAACACCGATGTGGTTCTCGCTGGCCGCGCTGGCAGCCATGACGATGTGGCCCTCCGCGCTGGTGTGGACGGTGCAGCTCGCTTATCGCGCGTTCAACCGGTAGCGGATCGCGACTCATCGCCGCCGACACGCGTCATCCGTCCTGTTGTGAGCCGGTTTGCGCGCGGTCTGTCGCTTTGCAATAAAGACCGGAAATCATGGCGTGCCGACGCGTCGGCCGGCCGCAGCTGCCGGGACGCCGCAACTCGACAAAGGAAATCCGGATGCAAGGTGTTCTTGAAACTTTCGAAAAATGGCACGTTCATCCCGTCGCCGACCATTTCACCGTCGCGATCCTGATTATCGCGGTCCTTGCGGATCTCTTCGCCAGCTTGTTTTCGACGCGCCTGTGGCTGCGTTACGCGGCGCTGACGCTGCTGATTATCGGAACCGCCGCGGCCTGGGCGTCGCAGGTCACCGGCGGATGGGAAGCGCATCGCGTGTGGAGCGCGGTCAAGGCGGCCGGCGGCCCCGCCTACGACACGCTGCATCGCCATGCCGAATTCGGCGATTACCTGCCATGGGTGTTCCTGATCCTGTCCGTATGGCGGATCGGGGTTCAGACTTTCGCTTTCATGGCCGGCACGCGCGCGATCTACCTGCTCGTTGCGCTGCTCGCGGCGATCGCGCTCGTGTACCAGGGCTACATGGGCGGACAACTCGTCTATGAATACGGTGTAGGCACGGCGCTTTATGGCGCAACCTCTTCGCCCGGAGTTCCGCAGCCTGAAGCCGGCGGCCCGCCGACGCCGATTCCGACGGTGTACGTGCCGACCGCATCGGCAACACCTGAGGCGGCGGCGCCATCCGCCGGCGCGGCGCCCTCCGCCACAGCGGTAGCGAGCCCTGCCGCCTCGGCCGCGGCGCCGGCAACGCCCGCAGCCGCAACTCCGGCCCCGACATCCACGCCGGCCTCGTCGCCGGCGGCGGATTCGAGCCCGGCGCCCTCGACCTAGCCACCGGCGATGCCGGCGGATGACGACGCATTCGCAGCCGCGCTATAGTGGGGCGCAATCCCTCGGGCGCGTAGCGAGCGCGGAGAGCCATGGATGGAACGCCGTAAGATCGCCGTCGTCAGTGCGCTGTTTCGCTATCCGGTCAAATCGATGCTCGGCGAGAAGCTTTCCGAGCTGCAATTCACCGGCAAGGGAGCGGTCGGCGATCGGGCATGGGCGCTACGCGAGGTCTCCGGCAGGATCGCAACGGCCAAAAAATGGCCCGCGATGCTCGGCTTCCGCGCCGGTTACGACACGCCGCCGCGCGACGGCGAACTCGCGCCGGTGACTATCGCCTTTCCCGACGGCTCGAGCGTCCATGCCGCCGATGCCGACGCATCCGAGCGCCTGTCGCGTGCCATGGGCCGGCCGGTGCGCCTGGAGCGCGCGAAAGAGGATGAACATGCGCGCGGCGAAATCGACCCGCGGACGATCTTCGCCGACGTTCCGGTCGAACAGGTTTTCCCGGGCCTGACCCCGGAGACGATGCCTGACAGCTTCGGCCTGATGCGCGGAGCGTTCTTCGATTCGGCGCCGGTGCACGTGCTCTCGAGCGCGTCGCTCGAACAGCTCCAGCGGCTGTGCGGCGGCGATTCGATTCTCGACCCCCGCCGCTTCCGGCCCAACATCTTCGTCGACACCGGCGAGTCGGACGCGTGGGGATTCGTCGAGGACGGATGGCTCGACGGCACGATCGAAATCGGCGAGTCGCTGAAGATCGTCAGGATGCAGCCGGCGCTGCGCTGCGTGATGACGACGCATGCTCAAAGCGAATTGCCGCGCGACCTCCGCGTCTTGCGCGTCGCCGCGCAGCATCACAAGGCCACCCTCGGCGTCTTCGGCCAGATCGACGCGCCCGGCCGGGTGCGCATCGGCGACCCGGTCTATCTGTCGAAGTAACGCGAGCGGGCGCGCTCGCTTCTCCAATAACGCGGGCGCGGCAAACTGTGCATTAAGCCGCCCGGTCGCGCTTGCCGCGCGCGGCACAGCGGGCGGAAATTGGATGCTCGAGCGCCGGGCCACGGTCGCCTGCGCCCTACATGACGTTTTCGCCGATGTCTCCGCGACATGCAATCGTCTGCTCGCCGCGCGCCGGCGAGCGAATCGAAGCGGCGGCCCGCCGACTGCGGGAGCTTGCGCCGTCGGCCGAAGTGATGGTGCTCGCGCCGCGGCAAACCGCCGCCGACGACCTGGTGCGCACGCTCGGCGCGGACCGCGCGCTCTTCGGCGTGCATCGCATGACCCCGACGCGGCTGCTGGGCGCGCTCTGCGCCGAGCGGCTGTTCGATGCGGGGCTCGCGCCTGCGGCCGGATTGAGCCTCGAAGCGATCGCGGCGCGGGCAATTCACAAGCTCGCCGCCGCGGACGCGCTCGGCTACTTCGCGCCGGTGGCGGATCGACCCGGATTCCCGGGCGCGCTCGCGCGCACACTCGGAGAAATCCGGCTCGCCGGAATATCCGGCGAGCAACTCGCGCAGCTGGATTCGATCGGCGCGCCGCTGGCCGCGCTGCTCGCGGCTTATGAGGCCGAGCTCGACGACGCGCGCCTGACGGACCGCGCCGCGATGCTCACGCTCGCGGCCAAGATCGTCAAAGCCGAGCCGGCGCCGCATCCGGCGACCATGCTGATCGTGATGCTCGACGTCGCGGTCGCAACGGCGCTCGAGCGCAGCTTTTTCGCGGCGCTGGCGGCGCGCGCGCCGGCAGTTCTCGCCACCGTGCCGCACGGCGATGCGACGACGCAGGCGATGCTGGCCGAAGCGCTGGGCGTCGAGGTCGCGCGCGCCTCGCCGGACCCCACGGCGGCGGAGCGGGAATCGATCGTGCGGCTGCAGGATTATCTCTTCAGCGACGACTCGCCGCCCGAGCGTCGCCTGGACGAAACGGTCGAGGTCGTCTCCGCGCCGGGCGAGATGCAGGAATGCGTCGAGATCGCACGCCGCATCATCGCCGAAAGCCGGCACGGCGTGCCGTTCGATCGCATCGCGGTCGCCCTGCACGCCTCAGGACGCTACGTTCCCCACCTGGAGGAAGCGCTGGCCCGCGCCGGCATCCCGGCTTGCTTCACGCGCGGCGCCACGCGTCCGGAGCCGGGAGGCCGCGCGCTGCTTGCGCTGCTTACCTGCGCAGCCGAGCACCTCTCCGCCAACCGCTATGCCGAGTACCTGTCATTGGCGCAGGTGCCGGACCCCGGCGGCGATCGCGCGCCCGCGTTCGTGCCGCCCGACCTCGAGCCCGCCGGCATGGCTGTGCCCCCGGAGTCGCCGCCTCCCGCTTCGGCGGAAGATGGAGCAGTCGAGGCGCTCGATGCCGCCGATCCGGTGCCAGTGGTCGAGGGCGCGCTGCGCGCGCCGTGGCGATGGGAGCGGTTGCTCGTCGATGCGGCGGTGATCGGCAGTCGCGAACGCTGGGAACGGCGCCTCGACGGCCTGCGTGCCGAACTCGAAGCGCGCCGGCGCGCGCTCGGCGATGACGACGTGCGGGCCGCGGCAATCGATCGACAGCGCATGGACCTTGCGCACCTGCGCGAAATCGCAATCCCGCATATCGACGCGCTCGCCGCGCTGCCGGCACGCGCGGCGTGGGGCGAGTGGCTCGAGCGCCTGCGCCGCCTGACGCTCCTGGCCGTACGCGATGCGGCGCCGGTGCTTGCGGCGCTCGCGGAACTCGAGCCGATGGCGCCGGTGGGACCGATCGCGCTCGACGAGGTGCGCCGCGTGCTGGCCGAACGGCTCGGACGGCTCGAAGCGCCCGCGCCGCGCCGGCGCTACGGCGCGGTCATGGTCAGTGCGGCGCACGACCTTCGCGGCCTCGAGTTCGACGTCGTGATCGTGCCCGGCCTGACCGAGCGGGTTTTTCCGAAGAAGCTGATCGAGGATCCGATTTTGCCCGACGCGGCGCGTTCGCGCCTCGGACACGGTCTCGAGCGTCAGCACGAACGCGCCGCGGCCGAGCGTCTCGCGCTGCATTTGGCGGCCGGGGCGGCGCGCCGCCGCCTGCTGTTCACGTTTCCGCGCGTGGACCTCGATCAGGGGCGTCCGCGCGTGCCCTCGTTTTACGCGCTCGAGGTGCTGCGCGCGGCCGAGGGCCGTCTGCCGGGCTTCGACGAGCTCGATCGGCGGGCCGCCGGCGAGCAGGCGGTGCGGCTGGGATGGCCCGCGCCGCGCGAGGCCGCCGATGCAATCGACGACGCCGAATTCGACCTCGCCGTGCTCAACCGCCTGGCGGGGCGGGACGAGACGGCCACCACCGGCGCCGCGCATTACCTGCTCGGCGCCAACCCGCACCTCGCCCGCGCCCTGCGCGCGCGGGCGCGGCGCTGGCTCAGGCGCTGGACGCCGGCTGACGGGCTGGTCGATCCGCCGGCTGAGGTGCGCACCGCGCTCGCGCGCCATCGGCTCGGCGCACGTTCCTATTCGGCGACCGCACTGCAGCATTTTGCGGCCTGCCCGTATCGTTTTCTGCTCTACGCGGTACACAAGCTGCAACCGCGCGAAGAGGCCGAGGCGATCGAGGTGATCGATCCGCTGACCCGTGGCGCGCTGCTGCACGAGGTCCAGTTTGAGCTTCTGACCGCGCTGCGCGCGGCGCGCCGCCTGCCGGTCACGCGCGCCACGCTCGCTGAGGCGCTGCATACGATGGATGCGACGCTCGAGCGGGTCGCGGCCGCATGGCACGATCGGCTCGCGCCCGCGATCGAGCGCGTATGGAACGACGCGATCGACGCGATCCGCGCGGACCTGCGCGAATGGCTGCGCCGCGCGGCCGACGATCCCCAGCCGTGGACCCCCGAGCGCTTCGAGCTCGCCTTCGGACTGGAGGGCCGCGATCAGGCCGACCCGGCAAGCCGCGTCGAGCCGGTCGCGCTCGAGGCCGGGCTCATCCTGCGCGGCTCGATCGATCTGCTCGAACGCAGCCTCGGCGGACGCCTGCGCGTGACCGATCACAAGAGCGGCAGGGCCGACGCGCCGGGCGACTTGATCATCGGCGGCGGCCGGTTTCTCCAGCCGGTGCTGTATGCGCTCGCGGCGGAGCGGCTGCTGGACGCGCCGGTCGAGTCCGGGCGCCTCTACTATTGCTCGTCGCGCGGCGGCTACGAGGAGCGCGTGGTGCCGCTCGACGAGCATGCGCGCGCGGCGGCGCGCGAATTTGCCGCCGTCGTGGGAGGCGCGCTCGCCGAGGGCTTTCTGCCCGCCGCTCCAGATGACGGCGCCTGCCAGTGGTGCGACTACCGCCGCGTATGCGGACCG
>Ga0070740_10002099_pt1 | contig 24661 bp, 27 predicted proteins | sample Coa_R2_FD_67286 | JGI IMG/M metagenome (GOLD analysis project Ga0070740, IMG submission 67286) | Surface soil microbial communities from Centralia Pennsylvania, which are recovering from an underground coalmine fire - Coalmine... | ecosystem: Environmental > Terrestrial > Soil > Unclassified ...
CACGCGCTCGGCGCCGCCGGCGCGATCGAATTGATCGCCGCGATCGGCGCGTTGCGCGATCAGGTCGTCCCGCCCACGGCGAACTTTCTCGATCCCGATCCGGAATGCGACCTGGACTACGTGCCAAACACCCCGCGCGAACGCGAAGTGCGAGCCGTATTGTCGAACGCGTTCGCGTTCGGAGGGTTGAATGCGGTGGTGGCGCTAAGGCGGGCGGCGTAACATCTGACGCAGGGGAAAATTGTCTATGCGTCTATTTCTGCTCGCAGCTTTGCTTGCCTTTTTGCCGTCTCTGTCTGCTTGTCGTACACAAGAACGGGTAATCGTGTCGGACCCAGCATTTGATTACTCGAAAACATTTCCTGCATCTCCCCCGCTACCGAAGCAATTCTCGGGCATCACATATCAAACCGAAATTGTCAGCTATGGCGTGGATGGCAAACACGTCAAAGTCATCCAGGCAATTCCGGATTACGCTCTTCCCGCATATGGAGGACTGCTGCTTGGAGGGGATCGCGGCGAGTGGGGCGGGGAACTCGTATTTCGAAAGCAAAATGAGAGCATCCAACCAGTGCTGGAGAAAAACGTACACGGAATTTTCCAGATGCCGTTTGGAATCGTCGTCTTTACGGGCTTGGCACATATGGGAATCAATGAGGGCAGCATTTATCGTGTCTCTAGCAGTTCAAATGGCACCATCTCGGTCACCGTGCTGCACGACCTTCCTGGTGCACCAAGTGATGTTTTTCGAACCACCGCAAACGATCTGGTGTTTCGAGTCATATCAGGGAAGTTTGAGAAGCAAGGCGCGTTTTCCGTGCCAGTCAAGGATTGCTACTTGTTGGACAAATCGGGTGCGCTCAAGCCGCTGCGCTGTACATCGATAATCAAACAAGTCAAACGCAGCAAGTAGGTTGTCGGCTCAGCCTGGGAGCTGGATTCCGGCTTTCGCCGGAATGACGAGCCGGCGTATTGCGGCTCATCCCACCGGCGCCAGCATCATCAGCTTGCCGATGTCGATGTATTGCAGCAGGCCGGCCATGCCTTGCATCACGTGCGGTTCGGAAGCCACGCCGGTGATCGCCCATTGACCCCAGGTTTCGAACGCGCTCTGGATCGCTTGCGGTCCGCCGTTCGCGAACGCCCGTTGCGCTTGCGCAGGGCAGGCATCAGCCAAAAGCAAAGTAACGACGCTGCCGGCTTGCTGATTGATGGATTCACGTTGATCCGCGCTGATCGTCGCCAACTGCGACAAATCCGGATCGAGCGCCAGCGTGGCGAACGCCCATTGCGTCAGCACCTTGCGATCCACGGGCGTGGTCGAGCGGATCAGGCATTGGCCAAGATCGTCATCATCGGCCCCTGCTGCTTGCGAACGTTGAGGCGTCATCACGCACGCGGCGAACAGCAACGCAGGAAACCAGAACAGGTGATGGCGCATGGCGGATGACTCCGATGGGAGATCAAGTTCGACCATTCAAGGTGCATCGGCGTTCCGCGTAGCCCGGATCAGCCGGCATGAGGGTTGTAGGCTGGGCTGCAAAGCCCAGCGCTCGCAATCGAATGTTGCTGGGCTTGTCAGCCCAGCCTACGACTGCTGCGTGAGCCAGTCGTCGTCCGAACCCTCGTTCACCCCTTCGAACAGGAAGGTCGAGAGGTAGCGTTCGCCGGTGTCGGGCAGCATCGCCAGAAGCACGGAGCCTTGCGGCGCCTTCTTCGCAACTTCCAGCGCAGCAGCAACGGTGGCGCCGGAGGAGATGCCGCAGAAGATGCCTTCTTCCTGCGCCAGGCGCCGCGCGGTGTCGCGCGCCAGCACTTCGTCGATGGGAAGGATCTCGTCGGCGATGCTGCGGCTCAAGACTTTCGGCAGGAAATCCGGCGTCCAGCCCTGGATCTTGTGCGGATGCCATTCGCCGCCGGCGAGCAGTGACGCGTTCGCGGGCTCGGTCGCGATGATCTTGATGTTCGGCCGGGCCAGTTTCAGCACTTCGCCCGCGCCGGTGAGCGTGCCGCCTGTGCCCCAGCCGCTGACGAAGTAGTCCAGCCGTTTTCCCGCAAAGTCGCGCAGGATTTCGGGGCCGGTGGTCTGGCGGTGATACGCGGGATTGGCTTCGTTCTCGAACTGCCGCGCCAGAAACCAGCCATGCTTCTGCGCAAGCTCTTCGGCCTTGCGCACCATGCCGGTGCCGCGCTCGGCCGCGGGCGTCAGGACCACCTTGGCGCCATACGCGCGCATCAGCTTGCGGCGTTCGATCGAGAACGAATCCGACATCACCGCCACGAACGGATAGCCGCGCGCGGCGCACACCATCGCCAGCGCCACGCCGGTGTTGCCGGAGGTCGCTTCGATCACGGTCTGGCCAGGCTTCAAGGTGCCGCGTTGTTCCGCATCGAGGATGATCGCAATCGCCAGACGATCCTTGACCGAACCGCCGGGATTGAACGATTCGACCTTCGCGTACAGCGTGACACGCGCGGGCGCGATGCGATGCAGCTTGACGATCGGTGTGCCGCCGATGGTGTCGACGATGCTGTCGTACAGGGACATGGTGGACCTCTTACGCTGCTCCGGCAGGGGCGGAGCGGACGCACAGCCTAGCGCTGCCGCGAATGCGCGGGATTAGGAATCCGTTATGGCGCGAGCGACTCGCTGATACGCGCGGCGATCACACGCGCTTGGCTTTGATCAGCAATTGATCCAGCAGGTCGAGGCCGAGATCGATTTCCTCGCCGCTGATGTGCAGCGACGGCGCCAGCGTGATCACGTTCTTGTAGTAGCCGCCCACGTCCAGCACCAGGCCGATCTGCTTGCCGCGGTGTTGCAATTCGCCCGCGAGGCCGAGATCGACCATGCGATCCAGCAGTTTCTTGTTGGGCGTGAAGCCGTCCGCTTCGCAGATTTCCGCGCGCAATGCGAGGCCCAGGCCGTCCACATCGCCGATTTCGGGATGACGCTTCTGCAGATCGCGAAGTCCTTCGAGGAAATGCGCGCCCTTCTTCATCACCATCGATTCGTAGTCGGTCTCGGCCAGCATCTTCATCGTCTCGAGGCCGACCGCGGTGCCGAGCGGATTGGAGGCGAAGGTCGAATGCGTCGAGCCGGGCGGGAACACCTGCGGATTGATCAATTCCTCGCGCGCCCAGATGCCGGCCAGCGGATTGAGTCCGTTGGTGAGTGCCTTGCCGAACACCAGCACATCGGGTTTGACATCGAAATGTTCGATTGCCCACAGCTTGCCGGTGCGGAAGAATCCCATCTGGATTTCATCGACGACGAGCAGAATGCCGTATCGATCCAGCACCTTCTTCAAGCCCGAGAAGAAATTCATCGGCGGGATTACGTAGCCACCGGTACCCTGGATCGGCTCGACGTAGAACGCCGCGTATTCGCAGGCTTGCGCTTTCGGATCCCACACGCCGTTGTATTCGGTTTCGAACAGCCGCGCGAACTTCGCCACGCACTGCTCGCCGTATTCCTCCTTCGACATGCCCTTCGGGCCGCGGAAGTGATACGGAAATTCGATGAACATCGCGCGGTCGAAATGACCGTAGCGCCGGCGGTAGCGATAGGACGACGTGATCGCGGACGCGCCGAGCGTGCGGCCGTGATAGCCGCCTTCGAAGGCGAACATCAGGCCCTTGCCGCCGCTGGCGTTGCGCACCAGCTTCAATGAATCCTCGATCGATTGCGCGCCGCCGACATTGAAATGCACGCGGCCCGGCGCGCCCCATTTTCTTTCGGCATCCTGCGCGATGAGCCTTGCCAGTTCGATTTTGGTCGGATGCAGGTATTGGCTGGCGAGCTGCGGCAGCGTGTCGATCTGTTTTTTCAACGCGTTATTCAGGCGCGGATTGGCGTAGCCGAAATTGCAGGCCGAATACCACATCTGCAGATCGAGGAACGGCGTACCCTGCGCGTCGAACAGCCAGCTCCCGTCGCAGCGCGCGAAGATCTTCGGCGGTTCGGAATAGTGCACGGTGTCGCCGAACGAGCAGTATTTCGATTCATCCGCGAGCAGTTGCGAATCGAGCGCGCGGGTGTCGACGGTGGCGGCCGGGCGGATCAGGGCGTTCATTTCGATGTTCCGAATCAGGAAAAGGCACGCTCGCCGGCGAAGCCGCGCTTCGGCGCGTGCAGCTTGCCCTCGAGCAGCGCGGGCAGCAGATCGACTGCATCGGCGAAGCCGACGATCGCTACATGTGGAATGTCGGCGTGGCGGCAGTGTTCGATCAGGCGGTGCTTGGCGAACACGTAGTCGGCTTCGGTCGCGGCGCAGAAATCCGATGCGCCATCGCCGATCAGCAGCACGCGTTTGCGTGCGTCGTGAGCGCGCACCACCCCGGCGCATTTGCAATGGCCGCTGGCAACCCGGCAATGCGCACTTGCGAAAGGCGTTTCGAGTTTCCATGCGCGCGGACCGGTCTGCACCAGATGATTGGCTCGTACCGGCAGGTGCGACAGACCGTGACGGCGCAGGATGAACTCGATCGCGTAGTCGAGCCCGTCGCTGATCACGCGCAGATCGACCCCCGCGGCGCCGGCGGCCTCCACGAAATCGGCAAAGGCAGGATCGAGCCGCATCGCGCAGAGGTGCGCGTCGATTTCTTCGCGCGACGCATCCAGCAGAGCGATCTGCCCGGCCATGCATTGCGCCGAACCGATGCGTCCGTCGCGCCATTCGCGCTCGAGATTCCGCCAGTCCGGATGTGCGAAGCGCTCCAGCAGCGAATCGGTCACGTCCTCGACGGCGATCGTGCCGTCGAAGTCGCACAGGATGTTCCATTGGCCCACGGCGGGCTCCGGTAGAAGTGCCGGCACAGCGTAGAACGGGAGGCTTTCGCGATGCTTACGAGCCTGTCCCCCGCCGCAGCGGGGAAGCAAAGAACTATCGCTCATTGCCAGCCCGCGGAAATCTCACAAGCACCCGCTCGCCGATCCGCAACGGCGGCGCCTTGGCGTCTGGCTCCAGCCGCAACACGCAATCCACCTCGCGCGATGCCGCTCGCGCCAGCGGATCGTCGCTTAGCGTATCCGATCCCAGCACTTCGCCCACGCGCAACACCTTCGCCGCGTAAGTCGTGCCCTCGCCGGTTTCGCGGACGACCTGCGCATCCATGCCGGGTTGGATCTTGTCCGCGTCGTCTGCATCCAGTTCCGCGCGCACGATGCGCGGACGATCCGGCAGGATCTCGAACAACGGCACCGGCGATTGCGCCGACACCGTTTGTCCGATCTGCGCAATGCGCCGCACCACGCGTCCGGCCACCGGCGCGCGCAGCGTGCGCGCGTCCACTTCGAATTGCGCCTGCGCCACGCGTTGTTGCGCCAGGTCCAGCGCGGCCTTGGCCGCATCGCGTTGTGCCTGCAACGAAGCGACCGCCTCGCGCGCTTCGTCTGCGGTATCGCCGCTGGCAGCGCCGGCTTTCGCCGCCGCCGCAACGCGTGGTGCGCGTTTCCTTGCTTCGCGCAATTTCACCTCCAGCTCCGCGAGCTGTGCACGCGCCGCATTGACTTGCGCCTTCATGCCCGCCAGCTCCAGTTGCGCGCCGCGCGCATCCAGTTGCGCGAGCACCTGCCCGGCTTTCACCTCGTCGCCCTCCTGCGCATCGAGGGCGCTCAGAATTCCGTCCCGCTGCGCGACCACACGCGCCAAGCCGCCTTCCACGTCCACGCGTCCGCGCGCGATAGCGAGGTATTGCGATTGCGCGGCGCTGGTCAATGCGCCGTTCGCGGACGGCGATTGATTCCCGGAGCACGCGGCCATCGCGAGCAACAGAATCGCGATGCAGATTGCGGCGCACGCTTTCACGATGGACTCTCCATTGTCACTCTTCGATCGCTCAGTATCGCGCCGTCTTCCATTTGCAGCACGCGGTCGGCGTGGGTGACCAGGCGCGGATCGTGGCTGACGCACAGCACCGTGGTGCCATGCACGTGTGCGATGCGGCGCAGCGTGTCGATCACGATCTGGCCGTTGGCGGCATCCAGCGCGCTGGTCGGTTCGTCGGCGAACAGCAGTTGCGGCTGCTTCACCAGAGCGCGCGCGATCGCCACGCGCTGCTTCTCGCCGCCGGACAATTCCGCCGGACGCAGATGCGTGCGGGAGGCCAGGCCGACTTCTTCCAATGCGGCACGCGCGCGTTGCGACGCCCGTTTGTAGTCCACACCCAGGTAACCCAGCGGCAGCATCACCTGTTCCAGTGCGGTCAATGCGGGAAACAGATTGAAGCCCTGGAACACGAAGCCGGTGTGCTGCAAACGAAAATGTTCCAGCGCACGCATGTCTCCGCGCCACAAGTTGTCGCCGAGTGCGATCACTTTTCCGCTGTCCGGCGGCGTCAGCCCGGAGAGGATCGAGAGCAGCGTGCTTTTGCCGCAGCCGGAAGGCCCGGCGATCAAGGTCAATTGCGCGGTATCGATTGCCAGTGACAAGCCCCGCAGGATGTCCGTACGCACCTTGCCGCTGACATAGCTCTTGTGCAGATCGGTTGCGACGAGCGCGTGTGTCATCGCGCTCACCGCAACAACAGCGCCGGATCGGCATGCCGCAGCGCGCGCACCGCCGCAACGCCGGACACCAGCGCGATGCCCATCACCAATGCCGCGCAGACCAGCCACGCGAACGGATTGAGTTGCACCGGCACGTCCTGCCCGCGCGCCAGCGCGATCAAGATCAGGCTGAAAACGCCGCCGACGATCAACCCGAACAGGCCGATCCACGCGGCCTGTTCCAGCACCACGATGCGAAGCCGCCCGAAGCCCACGCCCAATGCATGCAAAGTGGCGTATTCGCGCACGGATCCGGCCACCGCCGCCATCAAGGTCTGACTGGTGATCACCGCACCCACCGCGAACACCACCAGCGCCAGGAACACCACGCCCAGGCCCGCGCCGGTTTCGAACATCCAGTACAACACCGCGCGGCGCGCGAAATCCGCGGCAGTCCACACCGCGTAACGACGGCCGCGCGCTTGCGCGTTCAGGCGCGCCGCAACGGCGCGCGCCTCGGCGCCCGGTTTCAATTTCGCCACGTAATAAGCGACCTCCGTGCCGCCGGTGTCGGTGTCGAGCACACGCGCGGTGTTCAGTGACGCGATCACGTTGACCCCGCCCAGCGCGCGCAGGCCGTGGCCCACGCCAACGATGCGCACCAGTTGTCCGTTGATCAATGCCTGGTCGCCGACACGTACACCGAGCTTCGGCAGGTCGGCCGCATCCACGATCACGCCGCCGGGTTCGCGCAGCAGCGTGCGTTGTGCCGGCGTCAGCACGTTCGCGAACATCATGCCGTCCGGCTGCGGATCGATGCCGGAGACGAACACCGACACGCCGCCGGTATCGGCCGGACCGCGCCAGTCACCGTCGATCCAGGCGAACGGTTCCACGCGCTGCACCGCCGGATCGGCCAGCAACTCGACTTCCGTGCGCGGCGAGATCGGCCGCCCCAGCTCGACGCTCTGCGTGCCGGGATAACCTGCCCACAGATCCGCAGTGGACGCACTGATGTACACCGCGCTGGCGCCGAAGATGCCGAACACCAGCGCCGCCTGCATCAGCAACAGCAGACCCGAAAATGCCACGGCGAGCGCGGAGGGCAAAAACCTGCGCCATTCGTACAGCAATGTCTTGCGCGCGAGCGGGATCATGGCGACCGCTCGTCCTGCGGCAGCGGCGCGCCACCGAGCGCCTTGTACAGCGCGATGTAGGCGAGATCGGCGCGTTCGGAAGCCTGCTCCGAATCCAGTTCTGCCCTGGCTGCCGCGATGCGCGCATCGGCCACGTCCAGATCGTCGGCCTGTTCGAGCTTGCGAAGCTGTTCGGTCTGTTCAACGGCGGCCAACATGTCCAGGACGGCGTGGCTCAGCTGTGCCGCACCCGTGTGCGTCTGATGCAGTTGCGCCAGCGCGATTTCCACCTCCGCCACGCCCTGCAGCACCGCCTGCCGGTAGGCCAGTAGCGCGGCTTTCAATTCGTCGTCGCGTGCGTGTTCGGCCGCGGCGCGCATGCCCCAGTCGAACAGCGGAATATCGATGACGGGCCCGATGCCGGCGATGTGATGGGTATTCCCGAGATTCGACCCGCTGGCGCGCGCCGCCCAGGTGATCGCGCCGCCGAGGCCGATGCGGGGAAACCGATCCGCGCGCGCCAGCCCGAGTTCGCCTGCGGCTTTCAGGACTTCGGCTTGGGCACGCGCGATTTCCGGACGCGTGCGCAGCAGATCGGCGGGTACGCTGCCGAATGCCGTCGGAGGCAAGGGTGGCATTGCTTTCGTCTGAAGCAAATCGGCGGGCGGCGCATTGCGGCCCAGCAGCAACGCCAGCGTTTGTGCGGCCTGTGCGATTTGCGCGCGCGGTTCGGCGAGTGCCGCCTGCGCTTGCGCGTCTTCCGCCTCCGCACGCTCGACTTCCATCAGCGAAGCCAGGCGCAGGTGCTCGCGCACTTTGACCAGGTGCAACTTGCTTTGCGAAGCATCGGCGATGTCGTGCAACATCCACTCCCGCGCCTGCGCACCGCGCAGTCGCAAGTACACGCGCGCGACTTCGGCGACCAGCGACACGCGTGCCGATTGCAGTTCGGCCTGCGCGATACCCGCGTCGCCCGCGGCGACATTCCGGTTGGCCTGCGCGCGGCCGAACAGGGGGAGTTCCCATTCCGCGTCGAACCCTGCCTGGAAATAATTCGCGGTCGCTTCCGGCGTCGGCAACGAAAGCGTGCGGAACCCGAGCTGCGGCTGGTATTGCGCAGCCGACACCGACTCCAGCGCGCGCGCCGCGCGCAGCCGCAGTGCGGCCTGCTGCACGTCGAGGTTGTCGTGCAGCGCCTGATCGATCAGCGCGTTCAACGTGGGATCGTTGAAGCCTTTCCACCAGCCGCGCAGATCTGGCGCCGGCGCATTCGAAGCTTCTGCATTGCGCCACGCGGGGGGCAGTTCATCCTTCGGCAACGGCGGCAGGCGGACGCCGGCGCAGCCCGCCAGCAACGCGCCGAGTGCGAGCGCGCAGCCGGCGCGCCGCACGCGATAAACGATGCCGACTGCGAAAGGCATGACCTTGCGAGTGTAGCCGCTGGACGCAGCGGTGATCGAAAGACAACCGAAAGCTGTCCGAGCGCGGATATCCGCCTGCGGAAATCCGACAGCGCACGCTCTTGGCATACACCCGTTTGGCCGAACGCGGAATACGCTCGAAGGTCTGTTCAAGCTCCGCGGTGCTTGCCCTTGTAAGGCGCGTAGAAGGCACGCAGCGCCGCAATATCGGCAGCCATATCATCCGTCGGATGGAACAGCGGGCCGGTGCCGATCACCTTGCGCGGATAATCGAAATACGCGGGAATGATCGGCACGCCGGCTTCGCGCGCGATCCGCCAGAAGCCGCTCTTCCATTCGGCCACCTGCTTGCGCGTGCCTTCCGGCTCCACGCCCAGCCAGAAACGTTCTCGCGTCTGGAACTGCCGCACCATTTGTTCCACCACGCCGCGCGCGACGTGGCGTTCGATCGCGATGCCGCCGAGCTTCCGCAGCAATGGGCCCAGCGGCCACGCGAACAATTCGCGCTTGGCCATGAAAGAGATGTCCACACCCAGCGCGACCTTGAACAGCAGCCCGTGCACGCCGTCCCACCACGACGAATGCGGCGCAGCGATCAGCACGGCTTTCGCAACATCCGGCAATTCGCCTTCGAATCGCCAGCCGCTGGCGCGAACGATGCCGCGGAAGATTTTCCGCCATGCGCGCTGCGGGAATTGCGGCAGGTGTGGCGGTAATGCCGCGGGTAAGCCGCCGCGTGTCTCGCGCTTTTGGTCCCCGGTCCCCTGTCCCTGGTCCCGAACGGAACTCAATCTTCGCTCCAGCCGCGCGCGCGATTGCGCTTGATTGCGCCGCGTTTCTGCTTGCCGGTCAGGCGGCGCTCCTTCGAAGCACGCGTCGGTTTCGTGGCGATACGCTTCTTCGGGGCATGCAGCGCGCTGCGGATCAGTTCGATCAGGCGTTCGCGCGCGTCCTCGCGGTTGCGCGCCTGATCGCGGAAGCGCCGCGCCTGGATCACCAGCACGCCATCGTCCGTCAGCCGGCGATCTTTGCGCGACAGCAGGCGCGCACGCACGTCGTCCGGCAGCGAAGGCGAATGCGCGACGTCGAAACGCAATTCCACCGCGCTCTCGGTGCGGTTGACGTGCTGGCCGCCCGGACCATCCGCACGCAGGAAGCGCTCGGTGAGTTCGGAGTCGGGGATGTCGATACCGGAGGAAATTCGCATATCAGTAGGGCGGGCTTTGCCCGCCGCGCCCGTGGTGGCGGACAGAGTCCGCCCTACACAGGATGCTAGCGCCGCCCATTCGACCACGGCCAAGCAATCGCAAACGCGGACAGCCCGCCAGCGAGTGCAACGATCTCCAGCCACGGTGCTCGCGCCGGTGCGAACGCGAACAGCAGCGCCGCGCTGACCAGCAGCGCGCCGCCGAACGACGCGGCGAGGATCCTTCGTTGCGTGTCGCGTTGCGCATTGTGCAGGATTTGCAATTCCTGCGACGTCACATCCACGCGCGCGGTGCCTTGCGCCAGCTTCTGCAAACCGGCGTGCACCAGATCGGGAATCTGCGGCGCGATGTGCAGCCATTCCGGCACGCGCCGACGGATTTCGCGCAGCGCGCGCAGCGGGTTGTAGCGACGCGCGAGAATCCGTTTCAGTTCCGGATATGCCACCGCCCAGATGTCGATCTGCGGATCGAGCTGCCGGCCGAGCCCCTCGATGTTCAGCAGCGTCTTCTGCAGCAGGATCAATTGCGGTTGCAAGGTGAGTTCGAACTGGCGCGCGGTGTTGAACATCTTGGCGATCACTTCGGCCAGCGAGATTTCCGACAGCGGCCGCGTGAAATACGGCTCGCACACCGTGCGCACCGCGGTTTCCAGTTCGTCCAGCCGCACTTCCGCCGGAACCCAGCCGGCCGCGACGTGCAATTCCGCGATGCGCTGGTAGTCGCGTTCGAACAGCGCCATGAAATTCTCGGCCAGCCAGTACTGGTCGGCTTCCGGCAGCGTGCCCATGATGCCGAAGTCCAGCGCGATGAAACGCGGATCTTCCTTGGCGCTGGTATCCACCCAGATGTTGCCCGGATGCGCGTCCGCGTGGAAGAAGTTGTCGCGGAACACCTGCGTGTAGAACAGCCGCACGCCCTTCGCCGCGAGATGGCGGCGATCGATGCCGGCCGCATCCAACGCGGCGACGTCGTCGGCAGGAATGCCGTGCACGCGCTCCATGGTGAACACGCGCTCGTTGGTGTGCGACCAATGCACTTCCGGCACGTACAGATCGGGCGAGTCGGTGAAATTGCGCCGCAGCAGACTCGCGTTCGCCGCTTCGCGTTGCAGATCGAGTTCGTGATAAAGCGTCTTCTCGATCTCCTCGACGATTTCCTGCGGACGGATCTTGTCGGCCTGCGGATGCCAGCGCGCGACGAGGTTGGCGAGCGCATGCAGCAGATCGAGATCTCTCGCGATCTGCTTGCGGATGCCGGGGCGCGCGACCTTGACGACGACTTCGCGGCCGTCCGGCAGCACGGCCGCGTGCACCTGCGCGATCGAAGCCGAAGCCAGCGGCGTTTCGTCGAAACGTGCGTACAACGCGGCGATCGGCGCGCCCAGCGCTTCCTCGACGATGGCGCGCGCCTGATCGCCGGGAAACGGCGGCACCTGATCCTGCAGCAAGGCGAGTTCGTCCGCCACGTCCGGCGGCAACAGGTCGCGGCGCGTGGACAGCACCTGGCCGGCTTTGACATAGATCGGTCCCAGTTGTGTCAGCGCCAATCGCAAGCGCGCGCCGCGCGGCATCGATGCAATCTCCGCGCGAGGCTTGGGCAACACCGCACGCGCCCACTGCAACGGGCGCATCACGTGAGCTTCGTCGATCAGATCGTCCAGCCGGTAGCGCACCAGCACCGCGAGCACACGCAGCACGCGCGGGAACAGCCGCAGCGGCGTCATGCGATTTGCTCCCGCAACCGGTTCACGCGCGCGTTCAAGCGCTCGGCGCGTTCGCGTACCGTATCCACTTCATCCAGGAAATCGTCCAGCTCGCCGCGCGGCACGACCAGCCGCGATTCGTCGCGCAGCCAGTCGGCTGAATCCTGTGCGGCGTGCTGTACGTTTTGACGAAGCCATTGTGTCGCTTCACGCAGCACGCGCGCGATCGCTACACCGATCACTTCGCCGAACACGTTCGCGAATGCCGCTTCGAAATCCGGCGCGAAATCGCGCGCCAGTTTTTCCACGCGTCGCGCCAGTTCCGCATCGCCCGCGATTTCGATCTTGCCCGGCGGGGTTTCCCCGCCGCGCGAAAGCGCAAGCGCAAGCAGCGAGCCGGGCGTAGCCGAAACGCGCAGATCGGTTTTGGCTTGCTGCGATTCCTCCGATTGCGGAGGTTGCACGTGCAGCGCGCCTTCGTGCGCTGCGATATCGAAAGCGATTTCAGGCCCACGCAGATGGATGCCGATTCGGCGGCCGTCCAGTTTGGTGAGCGCTGCGCGCGTGTCCGGATCGAGTTTCAGCGCATGGTCGAGCGCGCGCTCCAGCGCACGGCCGGCCAGCCGCCGCAGCGGTTTCGGCATCCATGCGTTGGCGGCGGCGGTGTCCACCACACGATTGTAGCCTCACAAACCGCCCGCAAACCCCAATTGCCGCCACGCCTCGTAAACCGCCACCGCCACGGCATTGGACAGATTGATGCTGCGGTTGCCGGGTATCATCGGCAGGCGTACGCGGCGTTCCGATGAAAAACGTTCGAGGATTTCATCCGGCAAGCCGCGCGTCTCGCAGCCGAACAGCAGCGCATCGCCCTCCGCGTATTGCACATCGGTATGGCGAACTTCACCGCGCGTGGTGAAGGCGAAGGCGCGCGGATGATCCAACGCGGCGAGGCATGCATCCAAATCATCGTGCACCGCCACGCACGCGAATTCGTGGTAATCCAGGCCCGCACGCCGCAATTTCGCGTGATCCATTTCGAAGCCCAGCGGCCGGATCAAGTGCAGCGACGTACCGGTGTTGGCGCACAACCGGATCACGTTTCCGGTGTTGGGCGGGATTTCCGGGTTGTGCAGGATCACGTGCAACACACGCGGATTATGCCGTGCGCTCAACGCACGCCGAGCACCATCGCGCAGAATCCGCAAACGGTGGTCAACGAAGAGATCGTGAACAGGACGCGCAAGACGGTCGTTTCGGTTTTCATGTTGCTCTCCAGATTCGCCGCATCAGGGAGGACGGCGATTCGTACAGAGCAGACGGCGTGCCAATCGCGGCACGCGCGGAAAACGCGACGGAATCAGGCGTTTGTGCCAGACGCCGCGCCGCGTCGAGCACGCTGTGCATGACCGCGGACACGCCCGCACGCGCCGCGGACAGCGGCGGACATCACCACGGCAACGGCGCGCCGTCGTAGGCCAGAAACTTTCCGCCATCCTCGGGCTTCGCGCGCTCGATCAGATCCAGCATCGCCTTCGCCGAAGTCGCGGGTTCCAATGTGGCGCCCGAGCCGCCCATCGCGGTCTTCACCCAGCCCGGATGAAACGCCATCACCACGATGCCGCGCGGGCCGAGTTCCGCAGCCAGGCGCTTCACCGCCATGTTCAAAGCGGCCTTGCTCATCGCGTAACTGAGCGTGCGGAAACTGGATGCCTGCGCGATCGAAGCCAGTTGCGTGGAGACGCACAGCACGCGCGGCTTGTGTCCGCGCGCCAGCAGGGCGCTGAGCGCCTGCGTGATCAGCAGCGGCGCCGCGGCATTGACCGCGAAGCTTTGCATCAACGATTCGGAGGTCACATTGCCGAAGCGCTCGCCGGAAACCAGCACGCCGGCATTGTTGACCAGCAGGTCGAGCCGTTGCAGATGCTTCGCCGTGACCTCCGGCAACGCTGCGATCGCGTTCGCGTCGGCGACATCCAGCGCGTGCACGATCAGCTCTTCGCCGTGCTCTTCTTGGAGCGCGTTCAATTCGTCCGCGCGGCCGGGATCACGGCAGCAGGCCAGCACCCGCGCGCCGCGCGCGAGCAACTGGCGGGTGAATTCCAGTCCCAGTCCTCGATTGGCGCCGGTGACCAGACAGCGCTGCATATCTACCTCCCATCTGTTGATCTAGTTTAGTCCTACGGCCGTTCAGCCGGGACAAATTATCTTGAGCGCGTTCGAGTCAGGTTGGAGATCGCGATGAAATCCCTCTTGCGAATGGCGCCGCTGTTCGGCGGCGCGCTGCTTTCGGCATGCACCTACGGCATCGTGCTGGATGCCGGCGGACAAAGCGTCAGCACCGATTGGAATGGGCAGCGCGTGGGCGGCTGCCGCGATATCGGCAAGGTCACGGTGTCGGTGATGAGCCGCGTCGGGCCGATCGACCGCAACGACATCAAGGTGCGCGACGAACTGGAGATCATGGCGCGCAACCAGGCCGCGCAGATGCACGCCGACACCATCACGCCGCTGGGCGAACCGCGCGATGGCGAGCAATCGTGGGAAGCGTATTCCTGCGGCACGGTCGCGCCGCAGGGTTATGCGCCGCCGCCTTCAAGCAACAATTACCCGCCGCCGAATGCGCAGGGTTCCGGCGCGCCGGTCGAAGATGTGCCGCCGCCGAACGCGCCGCCGCAATCGAATTATCCGGAATCGAACTACCCGCCGCCGTCGAACTATCCGCCACCGCCGCCGCAGAATTCGGAACCGCGGCCCTTCAGCGCTCCAATGCCGGCCGGCAGCGGCGCGCAGACGTATCCGATTTCGGGAAGCAGCGGGTGACTGGCACCGAGCTTTCATCGTCATTCCGGACGCCGCGCAGCGGCGATCCGGAATCTGCTTTTAATTGAAACGGGAAGAGCAGATTCCGGGTTCCGATCCTGCGGATCGGCCCCGGAATGACGATGCTGTAGCATTCACCAGATGAGCAACTCACAAGTCAAGCCGGACACCACGCACTTCGGCTACCGCGAAGTGCCGGTTGCGCAAAAGCAGAAACTGGTCGGCGAGGTGTTCACTTCCGTTGCCGGCAAGTACGACCTGATGAACGACCTGATGTCGTTTGGCGTGCACCGTTTGTGGAAACGGTTTTTCGCTTCGACTTCCGGTGTGCGTCCTGGCGACCGCGTGCTGGATCTGGCCGGCGGCACCGGCGATATCGCGGCATTGCTGCTGCCGCGCGTGGGCGAGAAAGGCGAAGTGGTCGTCGGCGATATCAATGCCTCGATGCTGCGCACCGGCCGCGATCGCCTGCTGGATCGCGGTCTGCTGGCGCGCCTGCGCTGGGCGCAATTGAACGCCGAAGCGCTGCCGTTTCCCAACGATTCTTTCGACGCGGTGACGGTCGCCTTCGGCCTGCGCAACGTAACGGACAAGCAAAAAGCGCTGACGGAAATGCAGCGTGTGCTGAAGCCCGGCGGCCGCGCGCTGATCCTGGAGTTTTCGCGACTGCAAAGCGAATTGCTGAAGCCGCTGTATGACTTCCATTCCTTCCAGGTGCTGCCGCGGTTGGGCAAGCTGATCGCCGATGACGAAGCGAGTTACCGCTATCTCGCCGAATCGATCCGCATGCATCCCGATCAGGACACGCTGCGCGCGATGATGGAAGCCGCCGGTTTTCGCAACGTGCAGGTGCGAAATCTGTCCGCGGGGATCGTGGCGATCCACCGCGGCTACAAAACCTGAGCGCGCTCGATGCAATCAGAACGGCAGTCGCCGCTGGCACTCAACACCATTTTGCGCATTCTTTGCGGAATTTCTGCGGTTTGCATCCTTGCGGAATTTGTGAGATCGCCGACTGATCGACTGCGAATAGTCACTGGCGCATTCGGCTGCACAGCTTGGGCTTCAATGGCCATTTACGGCCATCGGACACGGCGTAATCGCATGTGGGCGGCGCTGCTTCTGCTTATTTTTCTAGTGCTGTCGATAGCATTGTTGGAACGCCACGATCTGGTAGTTCGTTGAGCGTTACTCAAGCAATGCGCAGATCCTGCACGATCTCGCCCCATTGCAAGACTTCTTCCTCGTGCGCGGTGTCGCGCCAAGGCTCGGCGAGCGCGCTTTCGTACCACTCGCGCATCGCCGGCAGCGCGAGCAACCGTTTTGCATAAGCGAGCGCGTTGTCATCCAGCGGCGGCGAATAGGTCTGGATGCGGAACGCGACCGGCGCGTAGAACGCATCCGCCGCAGTGAATTCGTTGCCGGCGAGGAACGGCCCGCCGAAGCGTTGCAGCCCTTCGTTCCACAACTCGGAAATGCGCGACAGATCGCGTTGCAGCGCCGTATCCACATTACGCAGCTTGACGCGGATGCCGCAGCTCATGCCGCACTGCGTGCGCAGCGCGGCGAAACCGGAATGCATCTCCGCCGCGGCACAGCGCGCGAAAGCGCGCGCCTTGGCATCCGCCGGCCACATGCCGGGGTGGCGCTCGGCCAGGTATTCGGCGATCGCCAGCGAGTCCCACACCACCGTGTCGCCATCGACGAGGCACGGCACCTTGCCACTGGGCGAGAACGTGCGAAACGTCTTCCAACTCGAACCGGTGTCGAACTGGAACAATTTCTCCTCGAAATCGATCCTGCGCGCCTTCATCAGAATCCACGGCCGCAGCGACCACGACGAATAATTCTTGTTGCCGATGTAAAGCGTGTACATGGCGCTCCGGGTCCGTAAGCGCGGAATTCTAGCGACGCCGCGCGCGTCCGCGGCCGCGCCTTTCCGCACAAGCCGCCCTGGCGCGCCGATGGCATACTCGGCCACTCGTCTGCTCGGAGTCTCGCGATGTTCCGCCGTTTCCTTTTTGCCGCATTGTTGCTGCTGCCGCTGGCCGCGTTCGCGGCCGATCCGCATTCCTACGCGCAACCGGATCAGGTGCTGGTCAAGCACATCGACCTGAACCTCGCGGTGAACTTCGACAAGAAGCAATTGAACGGCACGGCCACGCTGGATCTGGACTGGAAAAATCCGACCGCGACACAACTGGTGCTGGACACGCGCGATTTGCACATTGATCGCATCGAGGCGTTGGATGCGAACGGGAAAACGACACCGCTGAAATACGCGCTGGCGCCCGCCGACAAATCGCTGGGCAGCAAGCTGACGATCGAAACGGCGGATCGTCCGGCGCGAATCCGCATCGCGTATGCCACGTCGCCCGGTGCCTCCGGCCTGCAATGGCTCGATCCCGCGCAGACCGCGGGCAAGCAGACGCCCTTCATGTTTTCGCAATCCGAATCCATCCACGCGCGTTCGTGGGTACCCTGCCAGGATTCGCCGGCGATCCGCTTCACCTGGCACGCGACCGTCAGCGCGCCGAAAAACCTGCGCGTGGTGATGAGCGCGCCGAACGATCCGAAGCATCCGCTGGACGGCCATTTCGAATTCACGCAAACGCATCCGATCCCTTCATACCTGCTGGCCATCGCCGCGGGCGATATCGCCGTGCGCGAAACCGGTCCGCGCAGCGCGGTGTATGCCGAGCCTTCCGTGGTGGAGAAAGCCGCGCACGAATTCGAAGACACCGAGAAGATGATCGAGACGGCCGAATCGCTGTACGGTCCGTATCGCTGGGGCCGTTACGACCTGCTGGTGCTGCCGCCGTCGTTCCCGTTCGGCGGCATGGAAAATCCCAACATGACCTTCGCCACGCCGACCATCATCGTTGGCGACAAGAGCCTGGTCAGCGTGGTTTCGCACGAACTGGCGCATTCGTGGTCGGGCAATCTGGTCACCGCGGCAAGCTGGCGCGACATCTGGTTGAACGAAGGCATCACGACTTACGTGCAGGGCCGCATCACCGAAGCGCTGTACGGCAAACGTCTCGCCGACGAAGAAACCCTGCTGGCGATCCGCAACCTGCAGAAGGAAATCGCCACGATGCCTGCGAACGCGCAGCGGCTCGCGCCGCAGCCGCGCAAGATCGATGCGGACGACGAACTGTCGGATGTCGCCTACGACAAGGGCTCGTGGTTCCTGCGCGCGCTGGAACAGCGTTTCGGCCGCAAGCGATTCGATGATTATCTGAAAGATTATTTCGACCACTTCGCATGGCACAGCATCACGACCGAGCAGATGCTCGATTATCTGAAGCCCAATTTGATCGACAAATATCCCGGCAAGATGAGCTGGAATGAGGTGAAGGAATGGGTGTACGGCGCAGGCATTCCGAAGGATGCGCCGATTCCGGATTCACCGCAGTTCGATGCGATCGACACCGAGCGCGCGCAATTCCTCGCCGGAAAGCTCGCCGCGGACAAGCTGGACGCGAAGAACTGGAACACGCAGGAGTGGATGTATTTCCTGGATCGCCTGCCCGATGCGCCGCCGCTCGCGAAGATGCAACAACTCGACGCGGCCTGGCATCTGACCGGCACGCCCAACGCGGAGATCGGCATGCGCTGGTACGTGCACGCGATTCAAAGCGGCGACAAGGCGGTGTGGAACGCCGCGGCCGGACACATGACGCGCATCGGCCGCATTTACCTGATGCTGCCGGTGTATTCGGCGTTCGCAAAAACGCCCGATGGCTTGGCCTTCGCCGAACAGGTCTATGCGAAAGCGAAGGACGACTATCACCCGATCACGCGCATGGCGATCGAGCGCGTGTTCTCAAAAGCGAAGGCCGCGCCGAAATCGAAAACCGCCAAGGAGTAAGCGCACGCTAACCGTTCGCCCTGAGGTATCGAAGGGCGAACGGTTCGTGCTTCGATACCTCAGCACGAACGGTGAAGCGGATGGACAAAAATCAACGCGCCATCGTGATCGCCCGCGTCAAGCGGCGCCTGAAAGTGCTCGGCGCGCTGCTCGGTCTGATCGTGCTCGCGCTGATCACGATCTACTTCGCCGCGCCGCAGTGGTTGATGCAGGTGCAGGTGGATTGGCAGGCGCGGCGTGCTCAGGTCGAAGAGAAATTCGTGCAGGCCGGCGACACGCATTGGTCGTATTACGAGGGCGGAAAGAGCGGCGCGCCGACGCTGCTCCTGCTGCACGGTTACGAGGACAGCAAAGAAGTCTGGCTGCCGGTCGCGCAATACCTCACGCCCAATTTCCGCGTGATCATTCCTGACCTGCCGGGCTGGGGCGATTCATCGCGCAACGCCGGTGCGAATTACGATTACACCGCGCAAGCCGATCGCCTGCGCGCGTTCATCGAGAAATTGAACCTGGGTGGCGTCGCGATCGCGGGACATTCGATGGGCGGCGGCATCGCCGGCGTGTATGCATCGAAGTATCCGCAGGACATCGGCGCATTGATCCTGATCGACAGTGCCGGCGCGCCGTTCAAGGAAAACGCTTTCCTGCGCGAGGTGAACGCCGGCCGCAATCCCTTCGCCCTCGAGAACCGCGTCGATTTCGAACGCGGCCAAAAACTCGGATTCGAACATCCGCCGTGGCTGCCGCCACGTTTCAAGGACGTGATCATCGCGCAGGCACGGCAGGACCGCACTTTCGATGATCGCGTGTTCTGGCAACTGTTCGCGCCGGATCAGCGCAACGTGCTGACGCACGCGCTACCGAAAGTCACCGCACCGACGCTGACGATCTGGTGCCGGCAGGACAAGATCATCGACATCTCCGCGCTGGACGCGATCCGCAGCGCACTCACTGCCGCGCCGAAGATCAGCGTGACCGAATTCAACGGCTGCGGCCACATGGCGATCCTGGAACGTCCGAAGGAAATCGCCGACGCGATTACACACTTCGTGTTGATGCCGTGATCGCGCTCGGGCGTACAATGACCGGATGCCGCTCGAACTGCACAAGGACGTGAGCGAATCGCCGCTGGGCCGCCGGGTCGAGGCGCCCATCGTGCCCGATGCGAGCGTGCTGTTCCCGGTTGCGCGTGCGCAAGCCCGCGATGAAATCGGCATCGACTCCCGAGCGTTGCCTTTCGTCGGCACCGATATCTGGAATGCTTACGAACTGTCCTGGCTGGAGGCGCGCGGCAAGCCCGTGGTCGCGCTCGCCGAGTTGCGCGTTCCGGCGGATTCGCCTTTTCTGATCGAATCCAAATCGCTGAAGCTGTATTTGAACGCATACGCGAACACGCGCTTCGATCATTCGATCGATTTGCGCAATGCGATCGCACACGACTTGAGCGAAGCAACCGGCGCGCCGGTGGAAATCACCGTGATCGAATCGGAAGATTTTTCCGCACAGACGATCGCGGAGCTGCCCGGTTCGTCGCTCGACGAACAGGACATTGCGATCAAGGATTACGGCCCGCCGCAGCCGGATCATCTGCGCGCGAACACGCGCGCGCGGCAGATCGAGGAATCGCTGACCACGCGGCTGTTCCGTTCCAATTGTCCCGTGACCGGCCAGCCGGATTGGGCGGCCGTGCAGATCCGCTATATCGGTGCGCCGATCGACCGCGCGGGCCTGTTGCGTTATCTGGTTTCCTATCGCGAACATTGCGGCTTCCACGAAGCCTGCGTGGAGCGCATGTTCGTGGATGTGATGGCGCGCTGCGCACCGCGCGCGTTGAGCGTCTATGCGCGCTTCACCCGCCGCGGCGGGCTGGACATCAATCCCTGGCGCGCCACGCCGGGTTACGCGATGCCGCCGTTGAATGTGCGGATGGCGAGGCAATGAGAACGTGCGCGCACCAACTTCGTCATTCCGGGGCAGCCCAAAGGGCTTAACCCGGAATCTGCTCTTCTTTCGTGCAGACGAAAGCAGATTCCGGGTTCCGGCCGCGCTCATCGCGACCGGCCCCGGAATGACGGGGATTGTTAACCGCGGAGGCTCAAAATGGAACACACCTTCGACTATCTGATTCTCGGCGCCGGCATGGCGGGTTCCGCCGCTGCAAAAGGCATACGCACACGCGATGAAAAGGGGAGCATTGCATTGCTCGGCGCGGAACCGCATCCGCCTTACGACCGCCCGCCGCTCAGCAAGGATCTGTGGACGGGCAAGAAATCGCCGGAACAAATCTGGCGCGACATCGAGGGCCTGCGCGCCACGTTGTTTCCCGGCCGGCACGCGACTGCAATCGACACTCGAGCGAAAGCCGTGCGTGACGACCACGGCGATCACTACCGCTACGGAAAACTGCTGATCGCCACCGGCGGCACGCCGCGCAGCATCGCCGGATTGGAAAACGAGCGCGTGATCTACTACCGCACGCTGGACGACTACCACGCCTTGCGTGATGCGTTGCATGCGGGCATGCGCGTGGCGGTCATCGGCGCCGGCTTCATCGGCAGCGAAATCGCCGCGGCACTGGCGATGAACGGCGCGAAGGTCACCTTGCTGATCGATGGCGACTTCATCGGCGAGCGCGTGTATCCACGCGCGCTTGCGGAGTTCGTCACGAAATACTTCCGCGAGAAAAGCGTGGAAATCCGCAAGGGCTCTCGCGTGAAAGGCGGCAGCGCGACCGATGAAGGCGTCACACTGCAACTGGAAAACGGCGGCAGCGTGGAAGCCGCTTGGCTGGTGGCAGGTCTGGGCATCACGCCCAATGTGCAGCTCGCGCAAGCTGCCGGGCTGAAAACCGACAACGGCATCGTGGTCGACGAACAACTGCGCGCCGCGCCCGACATCTGGGTGGCGGGCGATGCGGCGAATTATCCGGATGCGACATTGAAAGAGCGCCGCCGCGTCGAACACGAAGACGCCGCGCTGACGATGGGCGAACACGCGGGCGCCAACATGGCGGGTGCGAACGCGTCGTACACACACCTGCCCTACTTCTATTCCGACCTGTTCGATCTCGGCTATGAAGCCGTGGGCGAACTGGATGCGCGCCTGCAGACGTTCGAGGACTGGAAGGAGCCGTTCCGCGAAGGCGTGGTGTATTACCTGAAGGACGGCCGCGTGCGCGGCGTGCTGTTGTGGAATGTGTGGGAGAAGAAGGACGCCGCGCGCGCACTGATCGCGCAGAACGGACCGTTTACGGAAGACGACTTGCGCGGAAGATTGTCGTAAAGCGCTGGATGTTTCTCCTTCCCCTTCAAGGGGAAGGCCGGGATGGGGGTGTCAGGCCAGCGAAAACCATCCCCACCAGCGCTAAGCGCTCGGCCTACGGCCGCCTCCCCTTGAAGGGGAGGGCTTTACGCCGTCGGTACTGCGGGTGCTTCGCGCGGCTTCACCAGCACGCGCACCGCGATCAAGCCCAGCTCGTACAGCAGGCACATCGGCGCGGCCAGACACGTTTGTGAAATCACGTCCGGCGGCGTCAGGATCGCGGCGACCACGAAACAGCCGACGATCACGTAACCGCGCGCCTTCTTCAGTTTCGGCAGATCGACGAAACCGATCGCCGCCAGCAGCACCACGGCCACCGGCATTTCGAAGCACAATCCGAAAGCGAGGAACACCACCAGCACGAAATCGAGATAATGGCCGATGTCGGTCATCATCGACACCCCCGCCGGCGTGACCGCAGTGAGGAAACGAAACACCATCGGCAGCACCAGGAAATACGCGAACGCGCAGCCGACGTAGAACAGGATCACCGCCGAAACCAGCAGCGGACGCGCCAGCCGTTTTTCGTGCCGGTACAAACCCGGACTGACGAATGCCCACAATTGATACAACACCACCGGCATGGCGATGAACAGCGACACGAAGAACGCCAGTTTCAACGGCGTCAGGAAGGGGCTGGCGACATCGATCGCGACCAGGTGTGCACCCTGCGGCAGACGCGCCACCAGCGGACGTGCCAGATACGAATAGAGCTTGCCGGCAAACGGCACCAGCGCCAGCAGCACGATCAACACCGCCGCGATCGCCTTCAGCAGGCGCGCGCGCAGTTCGATGAGATGACTCATGAAGCCCTGCTCGGGCAGGGTTTCGTCGCGTTCCGGCGGTGTATCGGGCACGCTCATGATTGCTCGCGCGATTCACTGTTTGCCGGCGCGGATTCTTCCGCATTCGGAGTCGTTGTCGACGCACGTGCTGCTTCGGCGCGGGCCTCGTCGATCCGATCGCGCGCTTCGCGCGCCACGCTGCCCAATGCATCGGCCGCGGTGCTCGCGTGTTTGCGGGTTTCGTCCACCGCCGCACGCGCGGCTTCCTGCGCTTCCTTCAACTTTGCCCGCAGTTCCTCGGCTTCCAGTTCGCGCATCACTTCCGCGCGCACGCTGTCCCAGCCGCGGCGCACGCGGCGCAGCAGCGCGCCCGCGGTGCGCGCCGCGCCCGGCAGGCGCTCGGGACCGAGCACCACCAGCGCCACCACCGCGATCAGAAGGATTTCGCCGAAGGAGACGTCGAACATGGATGCGTGCGCGAACGCGTTCTGCAGGATCCGTTCGCCTTGAGCGTAGGCCTGAAGGGCCGGAGTCGAAAGACGAGCCGCTTCGACTCCGCTCGCTTCGCTCAGCGCGAACGGATTGGGTGCCGTTACTCCGCGCGATCGCGCGGCGGCGGATTGGTTTCGGCGCCCGGCGGAGCCGGCGGCGGTTGCGGCGCGGCCGAGGCATCGGCGCGCAGTTGCGGTTCGGGCTTCTTTTCGTCCTCGCCGCTCATCGAATGCTTGAATTCGCGGATCGCCTTGCCGAGATCGCCGCCGACGTTCTTCAGCCGGCTGGTGCCGAAGATCACCAGCACGATCAGCAGCACGATCAGCCAATGCCAGATGCTGAGGCCGCCCATAGTTTCACCTCTCGATTGGATTTTTGCGCGCGGGAGTTCCCATTAAACGCGCGAGCCTACTGCGCAGTGTACTCCTCGAGCTGATCGCGGAAGTGCACGACCGGCGCGGGTACGTCGTTGACGCCGCCTTCGAAGATTCGCCGCGGCGTGATGCCGGGTCCGTAGATCGCCGCGTCCGCGTCGTCGTCGATGCGCAGCGCGGCGCCGTCCAGCGAGACACCGGCGAACAGGCCGCGCGAACGCGAGTAGGAATAGATTTCCGCCTGCATCGCGGCGTCCGTCGAGGCGTTGAGGTTGCGGCCCACCGGCCCGGCTGCCGCGTGCGCATCCGCGCCGATCGTGAACTTGCCGTTGACGATGCCGTCCACGCCGCGGCGCGTGCGGAACACCAGAACCACATCGGTGGAAGATACGCCGGCCTGGAAACCCACGCTGCCGCCAGTCAAGCTGAGAAACACCGGGTTGGACCAGGTGCCGTCGGGCGATTTCACCGCGATCAGCCCGTCGCCGTGGCGGCCGCCGAACACCAGCCCGACCTTGATCACGTTCGGGATCACCGCGATCGCGTAGGCGTCGCGCAACAGATCGTGCGGAATGGCCTTGTCCGGCGCCTGCATGATGTCGGCCAGTACGCGCGTGGCAGTCTGCGCGCGCGTGATGGCGGTCTCGCGCTCGTCGGCATGCGCGGCGAAAGCGGGCAGTAGCAATGCGAGCAGCATGATCAAGGCGGGTATGGTTGGTTTCGACATAGACCCTCCGGCGACCCGCGATATTCCCGACGGAAACGAAAATCCACCGGCAGTGTGGACGGGCACCGCACACTGCGGGCTTAACGCGGCTTCGACTGTGGCAGACTGCGCGCAGCACTGGCCTGTTAAGGCTATGCCAAACGGCCGCGCCGTCGGTCCTTTGTCTGCAGGGCAAGGAAGAACGAGGAAGATGTATGTCGATACATCGACGAGTGATGACGCAGCCATGCGGGCAAAGGGCCACGGCCCTTCGGGTTGCTCCGCAGCGGCCGCCATACTGCGGCGCGCGCCTTGACCATAGACTGGCT
>Ga0070740_10002102_pt1 | contig 24609 bp, 19 predicted proteins | sample Coa_R2_FD_67286 | JGI IMG/M metagenome (GOLD analysis project Ga0070740, IMG submission 67286) | Surface soil microbial communities from Centralia Pennsylvania, which are recovering from an underground coalmine fire - Coalmine... | ecosystem: Environmental > Terrestrial > Soil > Unclassified ...
GCCGCGCACCATCCGGCGCGTGAAGACGTCAGCCTTGCGCTCCGCGTCGGTCCAGAACAGGAAGTGGCCCATTTCGTGGTAAAAGGTCTGGATCCACATCCGTTCGGTCTTATATATGCGACCGCGCTTCCAATTCTCCGGATGAATCAGGTGAATGCGACCGTTTTCGTAGGTTTTACCGGCGGTTTTTCCCCAGTCGATATACTCGTACCACTCGATCCGGGGCCGCTTAACGCCGTAAAAGCGGCAGAATTCGCCCAGCGCGCGGCGGAATTCGGCCGCCTTATGTGTCCTGAAATAGGCACTCAGACCCTGGTCGATAATCCTGCGAAGCGCCAGTGGCGGAACGAGCATGCGCACGGATGAACCCTTCCCTTCCGGTCTGTCGATCATAAGAAGCCGCTCTGGCGGCAGTCAATCTGCGCAGAAAAATCGACGGATTTATGGGCTATTTTTCCAACTCAAAACGGCGTCCGAGCGCGCGGCCGCAAACGACATGGTCGATCGGGCACCGAAGCTTTGAACGATATCGGCTACTGACAGGTGTGGCGATTTGATATATTTGACCCGGCTTCAGACCCGGAAATGGCGGGCAGCGACGCCCGCCCCACGAAGAGAGGGCCCAAAAATGGCAGACTTTTACTCCGCCGACGCTCCCAAGACCCTGCGCAAGCTGCGCCAGCTCAAACCCGACATGTTCAAGGCCTTCATCGACTTCGACCAGACCGTGTTCAAGGACGGCGCGATCAGCGGCAAGATGAAGCAGCTGATGGCGATCACGGCCGCGCACGTCACCCAGTGCCCGTGGTGTATCGACGTGCACACCAAGGCGGCGGTGGAGCACGGCGCGACGGACGAGGAAATCGCCGAGGCGGTGTTCGTGGCGATGGCGATGCGGGCGGGGGCCGCGTTCAGCCACAGCATTATCTCGCTCAATTCGGCGGAAGAGGCCCACAAGCACTAATCCCGGATCAAACGTCAGCATGGATCAGCCAGGACCGCAGCGTAAGACCCGACAGATCGACATCGGCGGCATCCCGGTGGGCGGCGACGCCCCGGTGGTGGTGCAATCGATGTGCGCCACGCGCACGATGGATATCGACGCCACCGTCGCCCAAACCCATCAACTGGCCCGCGCCGGCGCCGGCATCGTGCGCATCGCGCTGGACAACGAAAAGGAAGTTGCGGCGCTCAAGGAAATCCGCGCCCAGACCAAGGGCATCGTAATCTCGGTCGATTTGCAGGAAAACTACAAGATCGCCGACAAGGTTGCCCCGCACGTCGACAAGATCCGCTACAACCCCGGCCATCTGCATCATATCGAAAAGGCCAGGACCATTCCGCAAAAGGTGCGATGGCTGGTCGATGTCGCGCGCGATCACAACCTGGCAATTCGCATCGGGGTCAATTGTGGGTCGGTGGCGCCCGCCTTCCTGGCCAAATTTCCTGACGACCAGCTCAAGGCGATCGTCGAGTCGGCCGCCTACCATTGCGACCTGATGGACGAATACGGCTTCAACCGCTTCATCGTGTCGCTCAAGGATTCTGACCCGGCCAAGGTGGTCGAGGCCAACCGCCGGTTTGCCCAGCGCCGTCCCGACGTGCCGATCCACCTGGGGGTGACCGAGGCCGGCCTGCCGCCCGACGGCATTATCAAGACCCGCATCGCCTTCGAAAAGCTGCTCGCCCAGCATATCGGCGAGACCATCCGCGTATCGCTGACGCTACCCAACGAGCGCAAGCACGAGGAAGTGGTGGTCGGCCATCAGATCCTGGCAGACGTCGCGGCCGGCCGCTTCATCTCGGTGCCTGACTACGGACAGGGACTGAACATCATCTCGTGCCCGTCGTGCTCGCGGGTGGAGAACGAGCGCTTCGTGGAACTGGCCCAGCAGGTCAAGGAACTGACCGCCTACGCCGCCCAACATCGCATTACGATCGCGGTGATGGGCTGCCGGGTAAACGGTCCGGGCGAAACCGACGACGCCGATTTGGGCCTATGGTGCGGTCCCACCACCGTCAACCTCAAGAAGAAAGACCGCAAGCTGGGCAACTTCAGCTACGACGACGTGCTACCCCGCCTGCGCCAGGAACTGGACCGCCTGATCGAAGAGCGCGCAGACTTGATAAATCAGTGACCGTATCGGCGGATCGAGAAACGCACAAAGAACTGACTGCCACTGGGCGGGCAGCTCATACAATTCGGATCGCCTAAATGTCGCTCAACTAACCCGCCGAACGAACAGTGCCCGGCGCTCGTCGTTTGAAACGATGCCGAATCGTGTGGAGTTGGGCGATATAAGGTCCACTAAGCGGAGGGGTGCACCGTAAACCGGCGCGAGTTCGCTTTTCCGTCCGCGTCACGTTTTTATTCGACGGGCGCTGCTTTTCCAAGCGCCACGGCAGGATCTCCGCACCACGTATTGGCGGAGAGCCGCCGGAGCGGGCCTTTGATTCGGCCCCAGTAACACCGGATAATCTGGTTTTCAACGCCGGTCTTCCGGTCTTGATCGACCCGAACCGACCGTTGAGCCAAGGTCAGTCGGAGCGGACAAACGGCGGAGCGGCGAGAGGTTTTTCATGGCGGCAAGGACGTTGTTTGAAAAGGTCTGGGACGAGCATGTGGTCCATCAGGAGACCGGGCAGCCGGCGCTGCTTTATATCGACCTGCATTTGGTGCATGAAGTCACTTCGCCGCAGGCCTTTGAAGGGTTGCGCACGGCCGGCCGCAAGGTGCGTGCGCCGATGCGCACCTATGCCACCCAGGACCACAACGTGCCGACCACCGACCGCAACCTGCCCATCGCCGACCCCGAATCGGCGCGCCAGGTCGAGGCGCTGCGCGCCAACTGCCGGGAGTTCGGCGTGCGCCTGTTCGACCTCGGCGCCAGCGAGCAGGGGATCGTGCACGTGATCGGCCCCGAGCTGGGACTGACGCAGCCTGGGATGACGATCGTGTGCGGCGATTCCCACACCGCCACGCACGGCGCCTTTGGCGCGCTGGCCTTCGGTATCGGCACCAGCGAGGTCGAGCATGTGCTGGCCACGCAATGCCTGTGGCAGGAGCGGCCGCGCACGATGGAAATCAGGCTCGACGGCAAGCTGGGTGCGGGCGTGACCGCCAAGGACATCATCCTGGCGATAATCGGCAAGATTGGCACCGACGGCGCCACCGGCCACGTGATTGAATATCGCGGCGCGGCAATTGCGGCGTTGTCGATGGAAGAGCGGATGACGGTGTGCAACATGTCGATCGAAGCGGGCGCACGCGCCGGCATGATCGCGCCCGACCAGGTCACGATCGACTACCTGCGCGGACGCCGCTACGCCCCGCAGGGCACGGAGTTCGACCGCGCTGCCGCGCGCTGGCTTGGGTTCGCCACCGACGAGGGCGCCCGATTTGATACCACCGTCGCGATGGACGCGGGCGCGATCGCGCCGCAGGTCACCTGGGGCACCAACCCCGGGATGGTGGCCGAGGTCACCGCCAGGGTGCCCGATCCGGCCAGCTTTGCCGATCCCTCCCAGCGCAAGGCCGCCGAGCGGGCACTGGAGTACATGGGGCTTACGCCCGGCACGCCCATCACTGACATCAAAGTCGACCGCGTGTTCATCGGCTCGTGCACAAATTCCCGACTGTTCGATTTGAAGGCCGCCGCACAGATCGTCAAGGGGCGCAAGGTTGCCGCCAGCGTGCACGCGATGGTGGTGCCGGGATCGCAGCAGGTCAAGGCCCAGGCCGAGGCGCTCGGCCTGGACCGCATCTTCAAGGACGCCGGCTTTGAGTGGCGCGAGTCGGGATGCAGCATGTGCCTGGGGATGAATCCCGACATCCTCAAGCCGCAGGAGCGATGCGCCAGCACATCCAACCGCAATTTCGAGGGGCGTCAGGGCAAGGGCGGGCGGACCCATCTGGTAAGCCCGCAGATGGCGGCGGCGGCGGCGGTCGCGGGGCATTTCGTGGACGTGCGCCATTGGGCCTGAAGAAAGAAGAGGATTAGCGAGCATGCGCGCATTCAAGACGTTCACCGGTTTGGTGGCGCCGCTGGACAAGGCCAACGTCGATACCGATCAGATCATTCCCAAGCAGTTTTTAAAGGCGATCGTGCGCAGCGGTCTGGGCCGCGGGCTGTTTTTCGACTGGCGCTATCGCGCCGACGGCAGCGAGGATCCCGCTTTCGTGCTCAACGACCCGCGCTACAAGGGCGCGTCGGTGCTGGTGGCGCGCGCCAACTTCGGCTCGGGCAGTTCGCGCGAGCATGCGGTGTGGGCGCTGGACGACTTCGGCTTTCGCGCTGTGATCGCGCCCTCGTTCGCCGACATCTTCCGCAACAACGCGATGAAGAACGGGCTGCTGCCCGTGATTTTGTCGGCCGCCGAAGTCGACCGCATCTTCGTGATGATCGGCGAGCATCCCGGCTACAGCCTGACGGTCGATCTGGACAACCAGACGGTGCGCGATGCCTACGGATGGTCGGCACGGTTCGAGGTCGAGCCGTTCGCCAGGAAATGCCTGCTCGAGGGGCTCGACGACATTGGCCTGACGCTGATGCACGAGAGCCGGATTGCCGCCTACGAGGCGGCTCATCCGCTGCCCTATCCGGCGCGCTGAGGGCGTTTAAAACCACAAAACCGCGGCCCGGGAATCTGTTACACTTTGTCCCGAAGATTCCCAAAGGAGGAGCGGGAACGCGAAGGCGCGATTTCAAACGCCGTCCCGCCTGGTTATCTATGCGCAAACGGGATTCGCGCCGCCGGCGCGCCGGCGCGCTGACACGCCGGGAGTTCCTGGCCCTGACCGTGGCTGGAGCCTCGCTCGCCGGCAGTTCATTGGCGCTGCCGGCGGATGATCGGGGCCGGAGCGCAGCCGCCCCGATGCCCTACCGCAGGTTGGGGCGCACGGGCGAGAAGGTGTCGCTCATCGGGGTGGGCGGGGCCCACCTTAGCCCCCATCTGGAGGAATCCTACGCCATCAGCATCGTGCGCGCCGCGATCGACAACGGCGTCAACTTCATGGACAACTGTTGGGACTACAGCGCCGGCGTGTGCGAGGAGCGGATGGGCAAGGCGCTGCGCGACGGGTATCGGCGCAAGGTCTTTTTGATGACCAAGATCGACGGGCGCGATCGCAAGACCGCCGCGCGCCAGCTCGACGACTGCCTGCGGCGCCTGCAAACCGATACCATCGACCTGCTGCAGTTCCACGAGATCCTGCGCATCTCCGACGCCGACCGAATCTTCGCCCCCGGCGGCGCCATCGAGGCTGCCCTCGCGGCTAAACAGGCGGGCAAAATCCGCTACATCGGGTTTACCGGGCACAAGAGTCCCGCCGCGCATCTGCACATGCTCAAGACCGCCGCGCAGCATCGCTTTACTTTCGACGCCGTGCAGATGCCGCTCAACCCGATGGACGCCCATTACGAAAGCTTCGAGCGCCTGGTGCTGCCCGTGCTGGTCAAGCATCACATCGGCGTGCTGGCGATGAAGAGCATGGGCGGCGGTTTCATCCTGCGCAGCGGCGCCGTGACGCCGCTGCAATGCCTGCACTACGCGATGAACCTGCCGGTCAGCGTGGTAATCACCGGATGCGATTCGCTGGAGATTCTCCAGCAGGCGCTCGACGCCGCACGCAGCTTTCGTCCGTTGAGCAGCGAACAGGTCGCCGCGATCCTCGCCGCGACCGTCAAGCCCGCCGCCAGGGGCGAGTACGAACTTTACAAAACCAGCGCGTTCTTCGACGGCACTTCGCGCCATCCGGAATGGATGAGCAGTTGAGATCGCGCGGGTATTTTTTCGGACCCCCCGCGGTAATGGTGCAGCGTCGGGCGCAGACAGCCGGACTTGTTGGGATGGTGATTCCTGATAAACTTCGCACGAGATTTGAGCGTTCGGGGATTACTCCGTCATGGCAGCAGTCAAATCGAAATCGGCGGCGCTGCGCGCGCGCCTGAGCCATCCGATCATCGACTCCGATGGGCATCTGCTGGAGTTCCTTCCGGTCCTGACCGAATACGTGCAAAAGGCGGGCGGCGCCGGGGCGGTCAAGGATTTTCGCGTCGGCTTCCGCACCGCCTACCTGAACTTCGACTGGTACAGACAAAGTGCGCAGGAACGGCGTGAGTTGTGGTCGCGCCGCCCCCCGTTTTACATGGTTCCGGCGCGCAACACCCTGGACCTGGCCTCTGGGCTTTTTCCCCAGCTGCTGCACGAGCGGATGGACGAATTTGGCTTCGATTACGCGGTGCTGTATCCGACCATGGGACTTCATCCGCCGATGTTTGCCGGCGAGGAAATCAGGCGCATCGGATGCCGCGCGCTCAATGACTATTATGCCGACCTGTTTGGCGAGTTCGGCGACCGCATGACCCCCGCCGCCATCATCCCGATGCATACCCCGCGCGAGGCGCTCGAGGAACTGGATTACGCGGTCACCAAGCGCGGGCTTAAGGTGGTGATGCTGCCCAACTACGTCAAGCGTCCGATTGCGGCCGCCGCCAAATATCCGGAGGCGGCGCGCTACGCCTTTCGCCTCGACACCTACGGCATCGACAGCGAGTACGACTACGACCCGGTATGGCGGCGCTGTGAAGAGTTGGGCGTAGTGCCCACCTTTCACAGCCCCGGCGAGGGATGGGGCAGCCGCACGTCGATTTCCAATTTCGTTTACAACCACATCGGCCACTTCGCGGCGGCAGGAGAGGCGACGGCCAAGTCCCTGTTCATGGGCGGCGTCACGCGGCGCTTCCCGAAGCTTAAGTTTTTGTTTCTCGAAGGCGGTGTGGGATGGGGACGGTCGCTGCTGTGCGACCTGGTCGGCCATTGGGAGAAACGCAATGTGCGCGAGGTGGTCAAGTACGATCCGCGCGCCGTCGATCGCGCCCGGCTGAGCGAACTGCACCAGCGCTATGGCGGAAAGCTTTTCAGAGCCGCGGTAGTCGGCCAGGAAGCCGCGCAATTCGGGACCAATGTCGAGGACCCGGCGATGATCGACGAGTTCGCCGCCTGCGCCATCGAAAGCAAGCAGGACCTGCGCGATCGCTTCGTGCCCAGCTTCTACTTCGGATGCGAGGCCGACGACCCCGTCACTGCCGCCGCCTTCGACGCCACGCGCAATCCTTTTGGCGCGCGGCTCAACGCTGTCTTCGGCTCGGATATCGGCCACTTCGACGTCCCCGACATGAGCGCGGTCGCGGCGGAAGCGTACGAGCTGGTCGAGCATGGCCTGATTACCGAAGACGACTTCCGTGATTTCGTGTTCGTAAATCCGGCCCGATTGTGGACCGCGGTCAACCCCGATTTCTTCAAGGGCACGGCGGTGGCAAGCGCGGTGGCATCCTTGGCATCGCAAAAGGCCGCGTGAAACCATGCGCCTGGGCCTTGTAGCGTCGCATCTGCGCAAATAAACTTGAAACCCGTGGCCAGGGCACTGCTCAGCGCGCTCATCGTCGTGGGGCTTGTGTTGCCCAGCCTCGGAGTGTGTTTTCAGGATTCCGACACGGGCTACACGATGCCGTGCTGCGCGGGCGCCTCGTGCGCGATGGGCGAGCAGATGGGCGGTGCTTCGTGCTGTGCGGCCGTTCAGGGCGAGTTCAACGCCGCGCCCGTGGCTGCGCCCGCCTCGACCTGCGTGCCGTCGCCCGCGCATGCAGCGCGGACGGCGCAGACCGTGCCGACGCATCCGCCGCGCCTGACCCCGGCGCGCGCATATTCGTTATTCCAGTCCGTGCCGCAGCAGCATCCGCTGCAAATCTGATCGCTCTCTTCTGCGCTTGACGCCGATTTGCGCCCGCCGCCTGATTGCGGGCGCACAGCGACGCAACCGTGCACAACTATGGCCGCCGGGCGGGCGGCCGTAACCAGTGGAAGAGAGTGTTCGATGGCACACGGATTACGAGGTATTTTGCAGGCCGCGGTATGCGCGGTCGCGATCTTACATCTTGCCGCAGACGCGGATGCGGGGCAGCGCTCGGGGATCGGCTATCAGGACCCGCCCCAGCTCAGGGCGCTGATTGCTGAGGCGATGGCCCGCAGTCCGCGCATCGCGGCCGCGCGGCTGCATTGGCAGGCACTGACCAGGGGCCCGATCCAGGCGGCGACGCTGCCCGATCCACAACTGACGCTGCAGCCGTTTTCGGTCGGCAGCCCGCTGCCCGGCGCTGGACTTACCACCAGCGATTTCGCCTACACCGGTTTCGGAGTCAGCCAGAGCATTCCGTATCCGGGCAAACTTGCACTGAGTTCGGCGATCGCGCGGCGCGATGCGCAGTATGCCAGCGAGCAGTTGCGGCAGACGCGGCGCGAGGTGCGCGAAAAGGTCCGCGAACTCTACTTCGAGTTATTCTACCACACCAGGCTGCTGGCGACTCTCAACCTGACCCGCGCCGAGCTGGACCAGCTCACGCGGGCCGCCGGCGTTCGTTACCGCTCCGGGCGCGGGCAGCAATACGACCTGATCGCCGCGCAGCTCAAGCAGACTGCGATCCTCAAGGAACTGGCGATGCATCATCAGGAGGAGCACCAGGTGAACCTTCAGATGAAGGCCGAGTTGGGACGCGGCGCCGATTCCGCTGATATCGAAGCCGGCGACGTGACGCCCAGCAGGATCGAACTCGACCCGGCAGAGCTGCGCAAGCTGGTGGCGGCGCGCGCGCCGCAGCTTGAGATGCTGCGCATTGCGGCGCAAGCCGGCAGCGACAAGCTCAGGCTGGCACGCAAGAATTACTGGCCCGACTTCAGCGTCGGCTACATGTACCAGAAGACCGGGCCGGGCTTTCGCGATTACTACATGCTGTCGCTGGGTGCGACCGTACCGCTTTACTTCTGGCGCAAGCAGACGCCGGCGGTCGAGCAGGCGGCGCTGGAGCTGGAAGCCGCACAGCGGCAGCAGCAGGCAGGCGAATTGGAAGTTTCCTCTGACGCCGAGGCGGACCTGGTGGCGCTGCGCGCCGCCGATCGGATTATCAAAATCTACCGCGAGGGATTGCTGCCGCAAAGCCGCACTGCCGCCGATTCGGCCCTGGCCGCCTATCAGGCGGGTAACGCCGATTTTCAAACGGTGATTGCCGCACAAACCGACCTCTACAACCTGCACCAGGAGTATTACCGAACGGTGGCCGACCACGAAATCGCCGCCGCCAGGATCGAACAGTTCATCGAGGAGGAACCATGACGAATCCTTCCTCGCAAGTGACCATCAATCGGGCCGCGATGCTGGCCGCCATGGCGTTGGGAATGCTCTGCGCATCCCCTGCGCGCTCCCTTGCCCAGGCACCCGGAGCCCTGGCGCCCATCCGGCTCAGTCCCGAACGCCGGCAGCTGATCGGCGTCACCGTGGCGCAGGTCAGAGAGCACGACGTTTCCGACCTGCTGCAGGCCACCGCGATGGTCGAGGCGGACGAACGCCGCCTGGTCTACGTACAGACGCGCTTTGCGGGCTGGATCGACAAAGTGTACGCCAATCAGACCTGGCAGTATGTGCGGCGCGGTCAGCCGCTGTTCTCGATTTACAGCCCCGACCTGCGCGCCACCGAAGAGGAATATCTGCTGGCGCTCAGGGCCCGCGATCGCATCGCGGACAGCAGCGTGGAAGGGGTGGCGGCGAGCGCCGACTCGCTGGTTGACTCGGCGCTGGAGCGGCTGCGGCTGTGGGGCGTGCCGGAGGATGAAATCCGCCGCTTGCGGCAAACGCGTGCGGTCCGGCGTTCGATTACCGTCCTTGCGCCGGCCGACGGGTACCTGGCCGAGCGCAGTGCGTTTCCAAACATGTACGTGCAGCCCGACACGCGGCTGTTCGTGATCGCCGACCTCTCGACTATCTGGGTTTACGCCGCCGTCTTTCAGCAAGACGCGGGCCGCGTACGGCTGGGCGATCCGGCGACCTTTACCGTCGACGCGTGGCCGGGTGAGCAATTCACCGGCAGCGTCGACTTTATCCGACCGCAGATCGATCCCGCCACGCGAACCGTCAAGGTGCGCGTCAGCCTGGCCAACCATGGCGCCAAGCTGACGCCGGGAATGTTCGGGCGCGTCGCGCTGCGCCTGCCGCTGGGGCGCCATCTGACAATCCCCGACAGCGGCGTGCTGCGCACCGGTATGCACAACGTGGTGTTCATCGATCGCGGCGACGGCTACCTGGTACCGCGCGAGGTGGAACTCGGCCCGCACGTCGGCGGCGATTACGTCGTGCTGCGCGGACTCAAAGCCGGCGAGCGAATTGTCAGTTCAGCCAACTTCCTGGTCGACTCGGAAAGTCAGTTGCAGGCGGCGATGGGCAGTTTCGCGCCGCCGCCTCCAGGTGCGGGGGCAATTGCCCAACCGGGTGCTGCACCGCAGGCGCGAATCGAAATGACCACGCAGCCCAGCCCGCCATATCGCGGCCACAATGTCGTTCGCGTCATGTTGCGCGACCCCGGCGGCAAACCCGTCACCGGCGCGCAGGTGACCGTTTCATTCTTCATGGCGGCGATGCCGGCCATGGGGATGGCGGCGATGCATGCCGGCGGCGTGGCCAAAGAGCTGGGCGGCGGAGTTTACGAAGCGGCGGTGGATCTCGATTCCGGCGGCACCTGGCAGGTGACGATTACCGCCGTCAAGGACGGCCGCACACTGGCCACCGAACAGCGCAACGTCAGCGTCGGCGGCGGAATGTAGGAGGCGGCCATGATCGACCGAATCATCGAACGGTGCAACGCCAACCGCTTCCTGCTGTGGTTTGCAGTGTTGGTCCTGGCCGGCGCGGGAATCTGGTCGCTGGAGCGCATTCCGCTCGACGCGCTGCCCGATATCTCCGACGTGCAGGTCATCGTGCACACGCAATGGATGGGACAGCCGCCCACCGTAATCGAGGATCAGGTCACCTATCCGGTGGTCAGCGCGATGCTGGCCGCGCCGCGCGTCAAGGCGGTGCGCGCGCAAACGATGCCCAACGATTCCTACGTCTTCGTAGTTTTCGAAGACGGCACCGACATCTATTGGGCGCGCAGCCGCGTGCTGGAGTACCTCCAGCAGATCACCGCCCTGCTGCCGCCGGGCGTGGCGCCGGTCATCGGCCCCGACGCGACCGGCGCCGGCTGGGTCTTCGAGTACCTGGTCGTCGATCGCCGCCACAACCTCAGCCTGGCGCAGCTGCGCAGCCTGCAGGATTGGTATTTGCGCTATCAACTGGAAACCGTGCCGGGCGTCGCCGAGGTCGCCACTATCGGCGGCTTCGTCCGCCAATATCAGGTCAAGCTTGACCCCAATCGGCTGCTGGCGCTGGACATACCGCTGCGCGATGTGATCGATCGCGTCCGCGACAGCAACGGCCAGGTGGGCGGCAAGACGCTGGAAATGAACGGCGCCAGCTATCTCATCCAAAGTCCCGCCTATATCAACTCGCTCGACCAATTGCGCGAAGTGCCGGTTGCGATCCGCAACGGCACGCCGGTGCTGATCCGCGACCTGGGCGTGGTGAGCTACGGACCCGATCAGCGCGAGGGCGTGGCGGAATGGAACGGGGAGGGCGAAGCGGTGGGCGGGATCGTGGTGATGCGCTTTGGGCAGAACGCGCTCAACGTGATCGAGGGCGTCAAGCGCAAGCTGGCGCAACTGCGCTCAAGCCTGCCCCCCGGAGTCGAAATCGAAACCGGCTATGACCGCTCGGGGCTGATCCGGGAATCCATCTCCACGCTGGGCCATGACCTGATCGAAGAGGCGATCATCGTAAGCCTGGTGATCGTGATTTTCCTGTTCCACTTCCGCTCCGCGCTGATTCCGATCCTGATTCTGCCGCTGGCGGTGCTCGCCTCGTTCATTCCCATGTATTACCTGCAAGTCAGCTCCAACATTATGTCGCTGGGCGGCTTGGCGCTGGCGATCGGCGTGCTGGTCGACGCGTCGATCGTGATGGTGGAAAACGGCTACCGCCATCTCTCCGAAGCCCAGGCAGCGGCGGCGCGCGAGGGGTCTGCGCTGGCGGCCGAAGCGCGCCGCGACGTGCTGCTGGCGGCGGCGCGCCAGGTGGGACGGCCGATCTTCTTCTCGATGGTGATCATCGTGGTGTCCTTCCTGCCAGTCTTTTTGCTCGAAGCGCAGGAAGGAAGGATGTTCCGCCCGCTGGCCTGGACCAAGACCTTTGCCATCACCTTCTCCTCGATCCTGGCCGTGACGGTGGTGCCGGTGCTGATGCTGCTGCTCATCCGCGGACGCCGCCTGCGCGCCGAATCGGCCAATCCCATCACGCGCATCTGCCAAGCGGCGTATCTGCCAATCATCAGATGGTGTCTGCGCCATCGAGGGCTGACTATTGCGGTCAACGTGATATTTCTGGCCGCCACGCTGCCGCTGGCCTGGCGCATCGGCAGCCAGTTCATGCCACCGCTGTATGAAGGGTCTGCCCTCTACATGCCGACCGCGCTGCCCGGAATCTCCATCACCTCGGCCGCCAATCTGCTTCAGAAGCAGGATCAGATTATCCGCACGTTCCCCGAGGTGGAAAGCGTCTTCGGCAGCGCGGGCCGCTCCGACAGCGCCACCGACAACGCGCCGCTGGACATGTTCGATACCACGGTGATGCTGCGGCCGCGCGCGCAATGGCGTCCGGGCATGACCTACGAGCGGCTGATCACCGAAATGGACTCCAAACTGCAGTTCCCCGGACTGTCCAATGTCTGGACAATGCCGGTTGAGAACCGGCTTGACATGGAGCTGACCGGAATCAAGACCCCGGTGGGGCTTAAGATTCAAGGACCGCGCCTGGATGAAATCCAGCGCATCGGCAGCGCCGTGGAGGAAGTGCTCAAGCCCGTCGCGGGCACCCGCGGGGTGTTCGCCGAGCGCGTCTCGCAGGGCTTTTACATCAACGTCACCGTCGACCGGGCCGCCGCGGCGCGTTACGGACTTACCGCCGGCGACGTCCAGTTGGCGGTGGAATCGGGGATCGGCGGCGCCAACATCGCAACCACCGTCGAGGGACGCGAGCGCTACCCAATCAACGTGCGCTACCTGGCCGACTACCGCGACAATCCGGCGCCCCTGCGCCAGGTTCTGATTGCCACGCCAGCCGGCGCCCAGATTCCGCTGGGCGAGGTGGCCAAAGTCGCGATCAGCCCAGGGCCGACGATGGTGCGCGACGAAGATGGCCAGTTGACCGGCTATGTTTACGTCGATACCGCCGGTTCGGACTATGGCGGTTACGTCGCGCGTGCCCAGCGCGCGCTGGAGCGCAATCTGCGCCTGCCCACCGGCTACACGCTTAAATGGTCGGGCGAGTTCGAGTTTCAACTGCGCGCGCGCAAGCGCCTGAGCTACATCCTGCCGCTGGTCTTCATCGCCATCTTCGTGCTGCTCTACATCCTGTTCGAATCCGCCACTGAGGCGATTGTGCTGCTGCTGCCCTGTCTGTACGCAATGACCGGCGGCCTGGTGCTGCAATACCTGATGGGATTCAACTTCAGCGTCGCGGTATGGGTCGGGTATATCGCGCTGTTCGGCATCGCGGTGGAAACCGGCGTGGTGATGGTGATCTACCTGGACGAGGCGCTCCATCGCCGGCTTGCAGCGGGTGCACTGAGCCACGAACTGATCGAGGCCGCGGCGATCGAGGGCTCGGTGCAAAGGCTGCGGCCCAAGCTGATGACGGTGGCAGTGGTGATGATGAGCCTGGCGCCAATCCTGTGGTCCAGTGGAATCGGCTCCGATGTGATGAAGCCGATCGCCGCGCCGATCGTCGGCGGGATGGTGACGTCCACTATCCACGTCCTGATCCTGGTGCCGGTGTTCTTCGCCATGATGCAGGAGCGCCGCCTGCGCCGCCCAACCTGAGCATACAGGGACGCAGGGCTAAAGCGGTTCAGCCGCGCGCAACGAGCATCAGTGCCTGCGCGGCGGCGCGCGGGACTGCGGCATCGACCACGGGCGACAGGCCGACGCCCCGGCGCGCGGCTTCCTGCACGGTGATGGCGACGAGGAAGATTCGCGGCGCGACGCGCGCCGGATGCAGGGCACGGGCCAGCTCGATCGCGTCCATCACGCCCAGGCCGTGCGTGGAGAGCAGATGCTTCGAGCGCGCGTCGCGGCGGTGCGAATCAATCAGCAGCACGCGGCCCGATGGGCCGTCGTCCAATAGCGCATCGACCAGCACCACCGGATCGGCGCCGTCGGTGAGCAGGTCGATCAGCCGCGCCGGTTCGTTCAGTTCAATCAGTTCGCATCGTGCTGCCGCTTCGCGCAGTTTGCGGATAACGGCGATTCCCACGCCGTCATCGCCGGCCCATTGCTGCCCCACGCCGATGATGCGAGCGGCCACTGGACAACTATTCCCGCTCCAAAGTCAGCTTCAAAAAATGCGTCGCGCACGAGATGCACGGGTCGTAGTTGCGCACCGACTGCTCCGCCAGACGCGTCGCCTCGGGATGGGTCATCGCAATCATGTGCGGCGCCAGGCGCCGCAGGTCCTCCTCCATCGACGCCAGATTCTGCGAGGTGGGAGGGACGATCTTCGCGTCGCGAATGAGACCGGCGTCGTCGATGCGGTAGCGATGGTAGAGCAGACCACGCGGCGCCTCGCTGACGCCGTGTCCCACTGCCGCCACGACCGACGCGGGAACGAACGGCGCCCCCTCTGCTTCGTAGCGTTCAATCAAGCCGATCGCCTCCTGCAAGGCGAAGGCGACCTCCACTGCACGCACCATGATGCTTTTGAACGGGTTGAGGCAGGGAGGCGCAAGGCCGGCGCGCGCCGCCGCCGCACGAACCTCCGCGCTGAGCTTGTCAAAATGCAGGTTGAAGCGGGCCAGCGGTCCGCACAGGTAGGCGCCGCGCTGCGCCAGGCGCGAATGCAGAGCGTTGGAGTACGGGACCTGATGCTCTTGGAAATGGCGGTCGTAATCGCGCACGGCGATGTCCAGTCCGCGGCTGGAAATGATGCGGTTGCCGATGAATGGATATTCGGCGCCCGCGTCAACCGCGACGAATTCGTAGTCGGTTTCGTAATCGGGGTAATTCAGATGGCCCATCCATTCCAGCGCCTCCAGCGCAGCCTGGCGCGCATGCTCCAGGCCGGGGAGGAGTTCACGCAATGCGGCGCGCGGCGGGAGCGAATGAAATCCGCCCACGCGCGGGTTGATCGGATGTACCTCGCGTCCGCCGATGGCGCGCACGATGGCGTTGCCGGCCTTCTTGATTGCCAACCCGGCTGTTACTATCTCGCGATGCTCGCGCGCCATCGCGATCGCGTCGGGGTAGCCGAGGAAGTCCGGCGCGTGCAGCAAAAACACGTGCAGCGCGTGGCTTTCGATCCATTCGCCGCAGTAAAACAGCCGGCGCAGCGCGCCAATGGTGGGACCGGCGTCGATGCCCAGCGCGTCCTCCATCGCGGCGCAACTGCTCATCTGGTAGGCCACCGGGCAGATGCCGCAGATGCGCGCGGTAATGTCGGGAACTTCGGTGTAGGAACGGCCGCGCAAAAAGGCCTCGAAAAAACGCGGCGGTTCGAAGATGCGTACTTCCACGTCGCGCACCTGCTCGCCGCGAAAGCGGATGCGCACGGCGCCTTCGCCCTCCACCCGCGCCAGGTAGTCAACCTTAATCGTCTTCATGCAGTGCCTCGGCGGCGGCGCGAAATTCGCCGGCGTTGGCATTGAAGCTGCGCAGCACGCGATGCATCTGGGCGCGCGAGCCGCCCGCCGCGCTCCACGCGTTGACCAGCGACAGGGCGTTGACTGTGTCCGCCGGCCCGTAGCATCCGTAACATCCTCGCCCATAAGCCGGACAGATCGCGCCGCAGCCGGCGTGAGTAATGGGTCCGAGGCAGGGTGCCTTCTTCGCCACCATCACGCACACCGTCCCGCGCCGCTTGCATTCCACGCACACGCTGTGAGCGGCAATCGCAGGCTTGCGGCCGTTGATGAACGCGGCGAGCACTTCCAGCAGTTGGCCCTTGTCGATCGGGCATCCGCGCAGCTCGAAATCCACCGGCACATGGTCGGCGATCGCGGTCGAAGTGCTGAGTGTGGAGATGTAGGCGGGCGTGGCGTATACGGCCGAAATGAACTCGGGCACGTTCCCGAAATTGCGCAGGGCCTGAATTCCGCCCGCCGTGGCACAGGCGCCGATCGTGACCAGTGCCCTGGATTGGCGGCGGACTTCCCGGATTCGTTCCGCGTCGGCGGCGGTGGTGATCGAGCCCTCGACCAGCGACAGGTCGTAGGGTCCCTTGACCTCAGCACTGGTGGCTTCGAGGAACTTGGCGATTTGAACCTCCTGCGCCAGGGTCAGCAACTGGTCCTCGCAGTCGAGCAGACTTAACTGGCATCCGTCGCACGACGCAAACTTCCACACCGCAAGCCGGACGCGTCTGGTACGGGCCATCGTGCTTACAGCTCCCTTACTCCGAGCAGCGGGTCGACGCGGTCGGCGCGCAAGACGGGGCCGTCCTTGCAGATGAAGATCGGGCTGAGCTGGCAATGGCCGCACAAGCCGACCGCGCACTTCATGTTGCGTTCCATCGACATGTACACACGCTCGGGCGGCACGCCGCGCCGCAGCAGCTCGCGGTAGGAAAAGCGCATCATCACTTCCGGCCCGCACGTCATCGCGATGGTCTCCGCCGCATCGAATTCGACCGCGCCCAACAGGTCGGTGATGACGCCGACGCGTCCGCTCCACCCTGCGGCGGCGTGATCGACGATCATCTTCACCGTGACGCCGGGATGGGTCCGCCATTGCGCCAGTTCCTTGCGGTAAAGCACGTCGGCGGGAGTGCGCGCGCCGTACAGAATGATCAGGTTGCCAAATTCGCGCCGCCGCCGCAGCACCTCGTAGATCACCGGCCGCAGCGGCGCCAGCCCGATTCCGCCCGCCATCAGCAGCAGATCGCATCCGGCGCGCGCCGCCTCATCGAGCGGCCAGGCGCTGCCGTAGGGACCGCGCACGCCAAGCACGCTGCCGCGCCTGGCATCCACAAGCGGGGCCGTCACCGCACCGACGCCGCGGATCGTGTGAACCAGGTTTTGCGGGCGTGCGGGCGGACCGCTGATGGAAACCGCAACCTCACCGGCGCCGAACACGTAGAGCATGTTGAACTGGCCGGGAGCGAAGCCGGGCGCATCGATGGAGTCGTCGAGCTCCAGCGTCACCGTGTCATGGGTCTCCCTGACCGTGCGGCGCACGCGCAAAAAGCGCGGCATCATCGGGTCGGCGGCCCCTGCTGCGGCCGTGTCGGCTCCGGCAGCCATCGCCTCTCAGCCCTGCGCCCGATAGATGTCGAGCAGTTGGATGCGGGTGCGCTCAAGCCGCAGATGCACCTGGTAGAGGAAGCGCTTGACCAGCTCGTAGCCCAAGTCGTGATCGGCTTCGCACTTGGGGCGCAGGCAGTTGCCGTCCAGCGCGAACGCCCGCACCGGCTCCACGGCACGTGCGTCGAACTGCCATCGATAGGGCGCGAACAGCCACGACCATCCCAGCACTTCGCCCACTTCGACGGTCTGAACCTGCACCGGCCCGCGTCCCGGGATCGCGATCTCCAGCGCGATGCGTCCGCTGCGCAGCAGGTAGGAAGCGCCCGCCTCCTGTCCCTCCCTGAACAGGAACTCATCGGCCGCGTAGCGGACGTTGGAGGCGCAGCCGGTCAGAAATTCCAGATGGCGATCTTCAAGGCCGTGCAGGAAAGGATGCTCCTTGAGCAGCCGTGCGAGATTTTCCACCGCTTTGCTCCGTACCCCGTTAGCTAGCGTTTGCCGTGCTCCTGGCCGGCGCGAATCGCCGCCACTTCTTCGGTCAGGTCGATCCCCACCGGACACCATGTGATACAGCGGCCGCATCCGACGCAGCCTGAACTGCCGAACTGATCGAACCACGTCGCCAACTTGTGCGTCAGCCACTGCCGGTAGCGCGACTTGATTGATGAGCGCACGCTGCCGCCGTGCAGGTGGGAGAAATCCAGCGTGTAGCAGGAATCCCACTGGCGCACGCGCTCCGCGCCGCCGCCCGTCAAATCCGCATGATCCTCAACCGTCGTGCAAAAACAGGTCGGACAGACCATCGTGCAATTCGCGCAGGCCAGGCATCGCGCCGCCACGTCGTCCCATCGCGGATGCTCCAGGTTGCCGAGCAGCAACTCTCTGATGCCGGTGGTGTCCAGCTCCCGGCCCATCTGCGACGCCGCCCGTGCGCTGACCTCGGCGGCGGCGCGCCGATGCGTCTCTTGGGCGGGACGATGGGCGACCTGCTGCATGACGGCGGCGCCGCGCGCGCTGCCGATTTCGACCACGAACTCGTGACGGCCGTCGCCGAGCAGCTCGGTTAAAGCCAGGTCGTAGCCCGACTCCACGCGCGGCCCGGTTCCCATCGAAACGCAAAAACAGTTGCCGCCCGGCGCCGTACAGTTGACCGCGACGATAAAAGCGCCGCCGCGCCGCGCCGCGTAGTGCGGGTCTTTGTCGGCCCCGCCGATGAGGACCTGGTCCTGGATCGCGACCGCGTGCAGGTCGCACGAGCGGACGCCGATAAACGCGAACCGCGCGGCCGGCGGCGGGTCGGCAGCGGCGCTCACCGAACCGTCGCTTTGGCGTTGCGCGCGCCACAGCCGCAGCACCGGCTCGTGCAGGAACTTCTTCCAGGAATGGGGCCCGACGGCGAAACCGAAGATGGCGCCGTCGCCACGTTGCTCCAGCCGGTAGGAGCCGGGCGCTTGAACATCGGTCCATCCCGCGGGCAGCTGCGCCGCGCTTTGGATTTCATCGAAGATGATTGCCCCGTCGCCCAACGCCGGGCCGATTACTCTGTAACCGCCGGCGGCAAGCGCCTTGATCAGGGCGTCAAGCCCGTCCAGCCCGATGATGACAGCGCCGCCCGGCGCGGCCGCCCCTTGTGTATCCATCGCCTCCAGTTCGTGTTGCGCACTTACCTTCAGGTTACACGATCGGACGGATTTGGCTAACGGAGGAATCCTGGCGCCGCGCGCCGACGTTTTGCACACGAAGTCTAGTGATGTAGAACTGACTCACCCGGCGCGCGGCCGCGCCGGGAGCCAAGCCGCAACTGCAAACGGGAGGGCATCGGACGTGAAAGCGATCCAATTCGAAAAGGTTGGCGGTCCGGAAGTTCTGAAGCTGGTCGACATTCCCAAGCCCGACGTGAAGCCGGGGATGGTGTTGATACGCAATCATGCGGCGGGACTGAACTTTGCCGACAACTTTTTTATCCGCGGCGAGTACGCGATCAAGCCGCGGCTGCCCGACATCCCCGGGATGGAAGGCGCAGGCGTCATCGAAGAGGTCGGCGAGGGCGTGGAGGGCCTCAAGCCCGGTATGCGCGTGGCGGCAATCTCGCAGAAGACCTATGCCGAATACATCTTGGCCAGCGCGAAATTCGTCTTCCCGATTCCCGACAACATCAGCTTCGCGCAAGGCGCCGCTTTCCCGATTCAGACCCTGACCGCCTGGCACATGCTGTACACCTGCGACAAGGTGCGGCCCGGCCAGACGGTGGTGGTGCATTCCGCCGCCGGCGGAGTCGGCATCGTGGCGGTGCAAATCGCCAAAGCAGCCGGCGCGCGCGTGATCGGCACGGTGTCCAGGGACGACAAGGCGGCGCTGGTAAGGCAGTACGGCGCCGATGAGGTGATCAACTACGAGAGCCAGGACTTCAGCGCCGAGGTGATGCGCATCACCAACAAGCGCGGCGCCGACCTCATCCTGGACGCGGTGGGCAAGCCCACCTTTGAAAAGGGCGTCAAATGCCTGGCGCCGTTGGGCCATCTGATTATCTACGGCCGCGGCAGCGGTCTTCCCGATCCCTTCAACGTCGCGCGCCTGATGGAGAAATCGACCAAGATCAGCGGCTTCGTGCTGCCTGTGGTCTACGGCACCGATCTGATGCGCGCCGGAGTGGAGGCGTCGTTCGCGCTGATGCGCGAGGGCAAACTCAAAATGGTGGTAGGCAAAACCTACCCGCTGGCGCAAGCAGCCGAGGCCCTGCGCTTCCTCGCCTCGCGCGCCTCGACCGGCAAGCTGGTGCTTCAGGCCTGAAGCGGGCAACCCCGCGGTCTTCAGAAAGTCGTGGTGACGCCGGCCACGAAATTGACCGGCGGCGACTTGAAGCCGAGCACCGACTGGTATCTGCGGTCGAACATGTTCTGTACGCGGACGTAAAACTGCTCGTTGCGGATCAGGTTCCATCGCAGGCCGGGCGAGTAGTTCACCGTCAGGTTGAACAGGTGGTAGGCGGGGTTGTCCAGGATGCTTCCCAGCGGCGAGACGTCGTCGCGGTCGCCCACGAAGACGTAGACGAAATCCGCGCTGAGCTCGTCGCCCGCGCGAAGCAACTCGTTGTGCGCGAAATGGAGCGTCGAGGAAGCGGAGTACTTGGGCGTGCGCAGCGGCATGCTCGAGGACTGGGCCGAGCGATGCGTTTCATCCAGGTAAGTGAAATTGCCGCTCAGCCCGATTCCATGCCACGGCGATAGCGCCGGGATGAATTCCACGCCCTGTGTATCGACCCGTCCGGCATTGCCGGCCTCCGACCCGAAGGGACAGGTAGGGCCGGGTGTGCAGGGCACCGGCACGATCAGGTTGTGGATGCGGCGCGAGAAGTAGACAACGCTGACGTTGGCGGCCTCGCCGAAGTACTTGGTGATGCCGCCGTCGTACTCGCTGGAGAGTTCGGGCTGCAGGTTGGGATTTCCAAAGCCGGGGAAGAACAGTTCGTCGAAGCTGGGCGCGCGGAATCCTTCGCTGTAGCTGCCGCGCAGCACGGCGCCGATGCGCTTGAGGGGAATTACCAGCGCCCAGGCCGGACTCACTTCCTCACCGAAGTCGCTGTTGCCGTCCACGCGAAATCCGCCGGTGATGGTCGCAAGTCCGCCGGGCAGGGTTTCCTCCTGCTCCAGGTAGCCGGCGTATTCCTGGCGTTGATGGGTGAAAGTGCTGAACAGGTTGAAGAACGGGTTGATCAGATTGTTTCGGATTCGCGCCCAGCGGTCGTGGAAATCAAAGCCCGCCACCGTCCGGCCCCAATCCCACGTGTAGACCAGTTGCGCCTCGCTCGCGCGGGTCTCGTCGGGAATGTCGTCGGCTTCCGAACTGGGATTGCCAGGCGAGGGAGAATCGTTGAGCCGGATCTCGTTGCGCACGAAAAAGCCGCTCCATTTGGCCCACAGGCGCTCGCTGAAGTTGTGCTCCAGCTCGCCCTTAAAGAGCATGAATTCGCCGCGCTGGTGCGCGAAAGGATCCAGCCGCTCACCCACTGAGTTGGAAAAGTTCACCAGGTCCACGTTGGAGCGGATGTAGCGGGCAAAGCCGCGCACCGTCGTGTCGCTGTTCAGGTGGTAATCCAGGCGCAACGCACCCGACAGGTTGTCGGAACTGTCGTTGATGGGACGAAAGCCTTCGGTCGATTGATACGAGATCGATCCCGAATAGGCGAAATTGCCCTGCGCGCCGTTGGCGGTCAGTACCTGGCGCTCGGTAGCGCGATTGCCGCCTTCGGAGAGCAGGCTAAAATGCGGCGTGCCCTGGCCCTCCTTGCTGATCACGTTGACCACGCCGCCGATTGCCTGCGAGCCGTACAGCGCGCCGCCCGACCCCCGCACCACTTCGACCCGGTCGACGTTGTCGGTGGTGAGAGTGGAGAAGTCGAAGCCGCCGGTGCTGGCGGTGTTGACGTCAACACCGTCGAGCAGAATCAGGGTTTGCGCCGCGGTGGCGCCGCGAATCGTCACGTCGGTCTGCGTACCGGGCGACCCGGCCTGATTGACCTCGACGCCCGGCAGCTGCTGCATCGCCGGCGCCACCAGACCGAGCTTCTGGTCTTGCATCTGGCTGCCTGGCATCACGCTGACGCTGGTGCCGATTTCGCTCAGCGGCTGCCTGATGCGCGTGGCGGTGACGACCACTTCGCCCAGCTTGACCGGCCGCCCCTTGGCGGCCGCGGAGACGCCGCCGGCGGCCTGCTTGTTGCGGCCCGGCTTGTTCAATGCCGCGGCCGTCGCTTGCGCGGCGGGAGTCGCATTGGGAGCGCCTTGCGAATGCGCCGGCGCTGCAAGGGTAAGCAGAGCAAACCAGGGAAAAAATGTTGCGAGGGCCAGCCTCATCGTCTTCACCTCGTAGACCTGGGGCTAAGGCCGCGCGGTCCACGGGCGAGGCTCAGACCCTGGGGTGCGTGCGACGTGAGCTGTAACCGGGGTCCGCAGCCGTCTTCCCCGCGGAAGACCATGCGGCTCGTCTCACCCGGCCGGTTTCCTGGCTTGGGGTTCATCCTCCGGCCCGCCTTCCCGAATTTCTCGGTGGCATGATGGGCCTTCGTTCCCCCTGACAGTTGCGGGGCAGCGCCGGATTCGCACCGGACTTCCCGAACACCGGGCTGGACAACAGGTATTATTTGATGGCGTTCAAGTCAACCGTGCCCCGCGATGCGGCGCCGGCGTATTACGCCGATGCCTCATGCTAGGATTGCACGGTCATGGATCTGCATTCCGACCTGATTGTGCTCGCCAAGGTGATTTCGGTTGCGATTGCCGTCGGCCTCGATGTGCTGGCGGTGTCGGTGGGAGTCGGTGTGGCGCGGCTGGCATGGGACGCCAGCGTGCGCGTGGGCGTGGCGTTCGCCAGCTCCGAGATCATCATGCAGGTGGTGGGATTCGGGCTGGGCGCCGGACTGGGCCGGATGATCGGCGAAGTCGCCGCCTACGCCGGTTTCGCTTTGCTCGCTGTGGTTGGTGTCTTGATGCTCCGCGGGTCGGTGCATGACGACGTCGAAACCAAATTCGACGCAACGCGCGGCGCGGGGCTGCTGCTGACTTCGCTGTCGATCAGTCTGGATTCGCTGGGGGTCGGCTTTGCGCTGCCCGGAGTGTCGATTCCGCTCGTCCCGCTGCTGATCACGGTTTCGATCAGCACCACGATTTTCACCTTTGTGGGCCTGGAATTCGGCGCGCGGCTGGGCGAGCGCTATGAGAAGGGTGCCGAACGCGCCGCCGGCGTGATTCTGATCGTGCTTGCGATACTGTTCACGGTCGAGCACATGGCGTAGCAGGCCGGTAAGCGAAACCCTTCAAGTTTCTTTGAAGGCAGCGCGACCAGCAACGATGGCGCATCGGCGGCGGGCAGCGACGTCCGCCTCACCACAAACTTATTGATTGGCGCCCAGCCGATCTCCGGCTGCAAGGCGCCGGCCGCGGGCGTAGTCGTCGCCCTGCATGCGCTTGCGGCCCGCCGCCTGGACCTCCAGCAAGCGCAGTCTTCCCGTTCCACACTGCACAATCGGCGGCCCTTTTGCTTCCAGGATCGTTCCGGGCGGGGCCGGCTGGCCGCCCGCATCTTCGAGTGCGGCGGCGCGGTAGATCCTCAGTTCCTCGCCTCTGTATTCGGTAAATGCCACCGGCCACGGATCGTACGCGCGCACGATCCGCTCGATTTGCTCGGCCGGCAGGCGCCAATCGATGCGCGCGTCCTCCTTCTTGACGATCGCGGTGTAGGTTGCCTGACTCTCGTCCTGTGGCGTTTCATGCAAAGAACCGCGCGCCAGGGCGTCGAGCGCTTCCAACAGCGCCTGCGCGCCCAACTCTGCCAGGCGCTCGGTCAACGTCGCCTGCGTCTCGTCGGGTGCGATCGGGATTTGGCGCTGGAGCAGGATTGGACCCGCGTCCATCTGCTCGACCATCCGCATGATGGTGACGCCGGTAATCTTGTCGCCAGCCAGCAGCGCGCCCTGAATCGGGGCAGCTCCGCGATGGCGCGGCAGCAGCGAGGCGTGCACGTTGATCGGCATCAGCGCCGCAGCCTGCAGCACGGCTGGGGGCAGGATACGGCCATAGGCGGCGACCACCAGCAGGTCGGGCCGATAGGACTTTAACTGGTCGAGAAATTCGGCGGTGCGGATTTTAGTCGGCTTGAGAACCGGCAGGCCATAAGCGGCCGCCACCTGCGCCACCTCCGAGGGATGCAGCTTGAGGCCGCGCCCCCGTGGTTGGTCCGGCCGCGTTATCGCCGCCACCACGCGCGCCGGAATATCGCGAGCGTCGAGCAGGCGCCTTAGGATATGGGCCGCCAGCGCGGGCGTGCCCATGAAGACGATCGCAAAGGGCTTAGAGGCGGGGACTGGAGGGCCGTTCTCCATCGCTCTTGCCCTCCTTGAGCGCTTTGAGGAGCTTGCGCCGGTAGAGTTCGCGCTTGATGCGGCTGATCCGATCGATGAACAGCTTGCCGTCGAGATGATCGATTTCGTGCTGCAGCACAACCGCCAGCAAACCGTCGGCCTCGATCTCGATTTCCTTCTGCTCGGGCGTGTAGGATCGCACCAGCACCTGTGCGGAGCGTTTGACTTCGGCGTTGTAATCGACCACCGAAAGACAGCCCTCCTCCCAGGTGATCACGCCGTTGCGTTCGATGATTTGCGGATTGATCAGCTTGAGCAGCCGCTTGCCGGGGTTCTGATGGTCGATGTCGATCACCACCAGGCGGCGCGACTCGCCCACTTGCGGCGCGGCCAGGCCGATGCCCGGAGCCGCATACATGGTCTGGACCATGCTGTCGACCAGCGCGTTGATGCGGCCATCGATGTCTCTGACCTCCTTGGCCGTCTCTTTGAGCACGGGGTCAGGATAGGTACGTATCTTAAGCAGCGCCATCGGCG
>Ga0070740_10002103_pt1 | contig 24600 bp, 21 predicted proteins | sample Coa_R2_FD_67286 | JGI IMG/M metagenome (GOLD analysis project Ga0070740, IMG submission 67286) | Surface soil microbial communities from Centralia Pennsylvania, which are recovering from an underground coalmine fire - Coalmine... | ecosystem: Environmental > Terrestrial > Soil > Unclassified ...
GGGGGCCGGATCAGAATTTCCGTGACCGACAGCGGTCCCGGCATCCCCAAGGATGTCGAGGTATTCCGCCTGTTTGAAAGCACCAAGGCGGACGGCTCGGGCCTGGGGTTGGCGGTTGCCCGACAGATTGTATTGGCCCACGGCGGTTCGATCTTCTTTGAGCCGGCCAGCCCTTGCGGCACCGTCTTCCATATCGAGCTGCCGATGGAGGGGCCCGCCGCGGCCAACGCCGCTGCGCCATTGCCTGCGGTGACCAACTCATGAACCAGCCTCACGGCGTTTCCGGACGCATCCTGATCGCGGACGATGAGGCGTCGATCCGCGACGGTCTGGTCGACGTGCTTACCGACGAGGGCTACGACGTGGCCGGCGCCGCCGACGGCGCGGCGGCGATCGCGGCCATCGAGCAATGCAGCTACGACGTCGTGGTCACGGACCTGCGCATGCCCGGGGTCGACGGGCTGGAGGTGTTGCGCCGGGTACGCGAGCTGTCACCGCAGACCCTGGTGCTGCTGATCACCGCCTATGCGTCGGTGGAAACCGCGGTCGAGGCGCTGCGCAACGGCGCCCACGACTACATCCTCAAGCCGCTGATCGTCGAGGACGTGCTCAGCAAAATCCATCGCCTGCTCGAATACCGGCGCCTGGCGTGGGAAACCCAGATGCTGCGCCGCGAGATCGCCTCGCGCTACGACCTGGAGCAGATGGTGATCCGGTCGCCCGCGATGCGCGAGATCTTCGCGGTGATTCAAAAGGTCGGTCCGACCAACAGTACCGTGCTGATCACCGGTGAAAGCGGGGTGGGCAAGGAGGTGGTGGCGCGCGCGCTGCACGCCTTCAGCAGCCGGCGCGACAAGCTGTTTCTGCCGGTCAACTGCGGTGCGATCCCGGAAAATCTGCTGGAGAGCGAACTCTTCGGCCATGCTCGCGGCGCGTTCACCGGCGCCGCCGCGTCGCACGAGGGGCTGTTTCAACGCGCCCGCGGCGGCACCATCTTCCTCGACGAAATCGGCGATCTGCCCGCCACCGTGCAGGTCAAACTGTTGCGGGCAATCGAGACCCGGGAAATCCTGGCGCTCGGCACCAACACGCCGGTGATGACCGACGTGCGGATTATCGCCGCCACCAATCGCAATCTGCAGCAGGCCGTCAGCGAGGGGAAATTTCGCGAGGATCTGTTCTACCGTCTCAACGTGGTCGGCATCGAGGTGCCACCCTTGCGCCATCAGCGCGAGGCGATTCCCGCCCTGGTCGAATATTTAATCCGGCGTCACAACGCGGAACTGAAGAAGAGCTACCGGGGCGTCGACAATGCCACGATGCGCATCCTGATCGCGCACTCATGGCCGGGAAATATTCGCGAGCTGGACAACGTCATCGAGCGCGCGATGATTCTGGGCAACGGCGAGTGGATCACGCCCGCCGACCTGCCGCCCGCAATCCGCCAGGATGCCGAAAGCCTGCCGGTGGTGGCCGACAATCTCAAGGAAGCGATCCACGCCTACGAGAAAATCCATATCGAGAATGTCCTGCGCCGCGTCAGCGGGGACAAGCGCAAGGCCGCCGCGCTGCTTGGCCTGGGACTTTCTTCGCTCTACCGCAAGATCGAAGAACTCGAAATCAAGAACAGTTCCTGACCGTCAATTCCTTTCGCACGAAGACCGTCGTGAATGAGGGCGGCTCCCCGTTTCCCGCCGCCAGTGGCAGTCGGCTCGGCTCCGACCCATGCCGACTTCTTGATGCTGCGCATCGATTAGGTGGCGCGAGCCAAAAAACGTTCGCGCGTCATGGCCGGCACGCTGGCCCGCCCACTCATCTTCTTATTCGGAACTTAATAGCAGTGGGTGCGGTCGATCTGATTGATCAATTCGCGGCCCTCCAGCAAACGGCGCAGATTCTCCGCAATCAGTTCACAGCCCACGTCGTAATACGTCTTGCGCGCACCCGAGCAGTGCGGGGTCAGGATTACGTTTTCCATGTCCCACAGCTCGCTTTCGGGGTTGAGCGGCTCAGGATCGGTTACATCGAGACCCGCGCCACAAAGCCGCCCGTCCTTGAGCGCCTCGATCATCGCTTCCTGATCGATAATCGGACCGCGTCCGACATTGACCAGGTATGCGCCGCGCTTGACCGCCTCGAACTCGCGCCGGCCCAAAAAGTGATGCGTGTCGGGAGTCAGCGGCAGGCTGACCACCACATAGTCGCTTTGCGCCAGCAGTTCGGCGCGGCTTTCCGGACCGTACCATCGGCTCGGGATAACGCCTTGCGGGTCGCCGATGCCGGGACGGATCCAACTCGTATCGGCGCGATGGCTTGGATTGCGCTTGAGCGCCAGCACCTCCATGTTGTGTGCCTGGCATAGCCGTGCGGTCTCCCGCCCGATCGATCCGTAGCCAAGGATTCCCACGGTCTTGCCGCGCAATCCATCGACTCCCATCATGAACTGACCGAAGCCGAGCCATTCGCGGCGCCGCTGCGCCGCCATCGTGACGTGAAACCGATGGGTGAACAGCAGCATCGAGGCAAGCACATACTCCGCGATCCAGGTTGCGGAAACGTCGCTGGCGTTGGTCAGGATGATGCGGTCCTGCGCGAGCAGGTCGGTGAGTTTCAAATGGTCGATGCCGGCGCCCATAAACTGAATCCACCTGAGCCGGGGCGCGAACTCGAGCAGGCCCGCACGCGCGCGATGCCCAATCAGCACGTCGGCGTCCTTGACCAGCGGGTCGAGCACGTCGTGGTCCCACACCACGGGGCTGCGTGGGCGTTGCCCAGGACAGACAATCTCCGCGTCCGGACACGCCGCCTTGATCAGGGCTTTCTGGTGTTCGCTAAGCATCAAAGCCGAGGCGATTTTCATAGGGACTACCAATATCCAAAAGCGCAGCGGGCTGAAAAGCCTGGTTTGAGGACAGCCCACTGGCCGTAAATGCTGCGGCGGTGATACAAGATAAACTTCGCACTAATCCCACCGGGGAGGACAAGGGTGGCGGAAACTTTCGTACTGGTTCATGGAGGGAGCCTGGGCGCATGGAGCTGGGCCGCGGTTGTTGCGCAACTGCAAAAGCTCGGGCATCGGGCGATGGCGGTGGACCTGCCCGGGCGCGGCGAAAATCCCTACGACCTGGACAAGCTTACGCTGGCGGTGCACGTCGATTGTGTTGCCCGCTACATCGAGGAGCGCGACCTGCGCGAGGTGGTGATGGTCGGGCACAGCATGGCCGGGATCATCATGCCCGGCGTGGCGGTGCGCATGCCGCATCGCATCAAGCGCTTGATCTTTGTCTCGGCGCTGATCATGCGCGACGGCGAATCGCCGATGGAAGTGTTCCGCCGCGGCGGGCTGCGCCAGGGCGAGGTGCGCTCGCGCGAGTCGATGGCCGAGCGCTTTCGCCGCCATCAGCTCAACGACGCCTCGCGCGACTTGCAGGATTTCGTGATGGCCGCGATCGTGCCCGACCAGATGGCAGTGCTGTCCGAGCCCGTCCCGATGAAGGACTTTTACGCGCTCGACCTGCCCACCAGCGTTATCGTCCTGGAAGACGACATCGCGATCCATCCGCTGCGCTTCCATCCGATGTTCACCGAGCGGCTGCGCAACCCGACCATCCGCTCGATCAAAAGCGGCCACGGGGTGATGTTCACCAAACCGGTGGAATGTGCCCGCGCGATCGTGGAACTGACCGCGCAATCGTGAGCAAGGCGCGGCCGCCGGCCGCAGGCACCGGTCGCCGTGGCCAAAAGAAGGTATCGATTTCCGTGTTCCGGCTCTAGCCATCCGCTCGCTGCCGCTTCAGACGTGCTACAACCGGACCACGCAGGAGCAGCATCATGGTTCACTACAGGAAGGGGCGCGTGCCCAGGCAGGCCCATGTGGCGATTCCCGAGGGACTGTTCGAGGAGGAGCATGGCCGGCGCGGCTTTCACGGCAACGTCAGCCAGCTCTACCATCTGCATCCGCCCACCGAATGGCTTCGTATCGAGGGGCCGATCAGGCCGCGCACCGTCCGCACGCATCAACTGGAGCCCGATGACCTGACCGACGCGCGAGGCCTGCCGATGCCGGTCTTTCACAACGACGACCTAGTCATCTCGGTGTCGCGCCGCGGCGCGCCGATGCCGTTTTGTTTTCGCAATGGCGACGGCGACGAACTGCATTTCATCCACAAGGGCAGGGGACTCATCCGCACCGATTACGGCCCGCTGCGCTACGAAGAGGGTGACTACCTGCTGATTCCCAAGGGCACGACCTACCAGCTCATCCCCGACGGCGCCGACAACCTGAGTCTCGTCGTTCAGGCGCGCGGCGAAATCGGTTTTCCCGAGCGCGGCAACATCGGCCATTATGCGCCGTTTGACTACGGCGTGATCGAAACACCGGAGCCGGAAGCGGTCGCCGGGGACGGCCGCGAATGGGAACTGTGCATCAAGCGCCGCGGTCAGCTAAGCTCGGTATTCTACGCCTTCTGTCCGTTGGACGTGGTCGGATGGAAGGGCAACCTGACCGTGCTCAAGCTCAACCTCCGCGACATCCGGCCGCTGATGAGCGAGGGCGTGCATCTGCCGCCCAGTGCCCATTGCAACTTCCAGGCGCCGGGCTTTGCGGTGTGCACGTTCCTGCCGCGTCCGCTGGAAGGCGATCCAAAGGCGGAGCGCGTACCGTGGTACCATCGCAACATCGATTACGATGAGGTGTTCTTCATCCACGCCGGTCACTTCTCCTTCACCGGCGAGCCGTCGGGCCCGACGCCCGGAATGATGTTTCTCAATCCGCAGGGGTTGCATCACGGACCCAGCCGCAAGGAGTTGGAGACGGCGCGCGCCAACTGGCGCAAGGACGCACGGCTTGAACTGAGCGCGGTAAACATCGATTGCGAAAAACCGCTGGAGATGTCGCCCCAGGCGCAAGCCGCACTGGCGCGGGCGCGCAGGGTGCGCGAGCAATGAGAGGAGCGGACGATGGATCTTCGCCTTCACGGCAAAGTTGCGATCGTAACCGGCGGTAGCAAAGGGATCGGACGGGCGGTGGCGCTCGGCCTGCTCGCCGAAGGCGCGCGCGTGCTGATCTGTGCGCGGGGGCAGGAGGCGCTCGATGAGACCGTCGCGGCGGCGGGCCCCGACGGCGCGGCAAGCATCCTTGCCGCAGCCGCCGACCTGACCCGGTCCGAGGCGATCGAAGCGGTCGTCGAGCGCTGCCAAAGCCATTTCGGCGGAGTCGATATCCTGGTCAACAACGCCGGCAGCACCCGCCCGGGCGAGTTTCTCGAGCTCAGCGACCAGGCCTGGACGGAGGACTTTGCGCTGAAGTTTTTCGGCTACGTGCGGATGGCACGCGCGGTCATCCCGATCATGGAGCAGCGCGGCGGAGGCGTGATCGTCAATGTAATTGGCACCGGCGCGCTGCGCCCGGCGGCGGGCTTCATGATCGGCGGCGCGGTCAATGCGGCGCTCAACCATTTCACCAAGGCGCTGGCCGACGAGGGCGCCAGGCGCGGGGTGCGCGTGGTGGGCGTCAATCCGGGCCCAATTATGACCGAGCGCCTGCTGCGCTTCCTGCCGGCCGGCGAGCAACGTAATAGGGCGATGCGGCGCGCGACTCCGCTGGGCCGCGCGGGCCGGCCCGAAGAAGTCGCCGACCTGGTCGCCTTCCTCGTCTCCGAGCGCGCCTCTTTCATCCACGGCGCCAACATCACCATCGACGGCGGCGCCAACCCCGGGCTGATGGGTTGATGGACTCGATACTGGGGCTTGCGCCTCTTATCCAGTTTTTTCTCGTCTTCAGCGTGTTCGGTCTGATCGGCGTGCTGGGTCCCGCCCTGGTGCGGCGGCGCGCCAAGGGCCTGGCGGCCAAGGAGCATCACGACGTCCTTGGCATCATGTTCTCCGTGGCGGCGGCATTCTATGGCGTCGTGCTCGCCTTTGTGATCGTCGCCGCCTGGCAGAATTTCCAGGAGGCCACCGCGCGCGAGCGGGCCGAAGCGCTGGCGCTGACCGAGATTTACGTCATCAGCACGCGGCTACCGCCGCCGATGCAACAGCGGATGTTGGCGGCGCTGCGCGGCTACATTACCGACGCCTTGAACTACGAGTGGTCGGGCAAGCCGAACTTAAGGGCGGGGCGCCAGGAACTGGTCACCATGTTCAACGAATTGCTGGCGCTGGAGCCGCAAACCACCAAGCAGGCCATCCTTTATGGCAAGGCGATGGATCAGATCTCGCGCCTGTTCGAGGCACGCCAGGAGCGCCTGTTGTACACGCAAAACAATATTCCGCAGATCGTGTGGACGGTGATCATCTTCGGCGCGGTAGTAACGATCGCGCTGAGCTTTTTCTTCTTCACGCAGCATCGCGTGCTCCAGGCGGTGATTTCGATGCTGTTCGCGATGCTGGTGGGATTGACGATTATCGCGATTTACGACCTCTCCCATCCCTACCAGGGCTTTTCGCGCATCCATCCGGCCGGGTTCAAGGAACTTTTGCGCGAGATCGATCGTCGCACCGCCGCGTTAGCGGGCAGCCAAGCGCCATCCGTGTTTGCACCGGTGCGCTGAGGAAAGCCGCGGGTTTATTCGGGGCGCAGCGTCAGGACCGGGCAGGGCGACTCGCGCACGACGCGCTCGGCGACGCTGCCCAAAAAGAAATGGCTGATTCCGGTGCGTCCGTGCGTCGCCATCACGATTAGATCGGCGCCGATTTCCGCCTGGGCCATCAGGATCCCCGCGGCGGGCTCGCCGCTGCGCGTGATCAGCTCATAATCGTCGATTTTGCCGACCAGCTTTTCCTCCGCCATCAACTCCAGCCGCTTTTTCGCCGTGACTTCCCAAAACGGCTCCTTGTCCGCGGTCGAAGTCAGTTCGGCCGCGCCGATCGGGATGGCCGCCACGTACAGGACATACAGCCGCGCGCCGTTTTGCCGCGCCAGCCTGATGGCGAAATCAAGCGCCTTGAGGGAATGCTCAAGATCAATCGGACAGAGGATCTTGCTGAAGATGCCGGCCATCGGGGTTGCCAAACGCTGAACCTCCTGCCGCCTGGACGGTGCGAGAGGGGCGGCGGCCGCCGGCGCGCGGGTCCGGCACCGGCGGCCGCCGTCACTTCTAATCCTCGACGATCGAGATGGCCTGTTTGGGGCAGACCCGTACCGCTTTCTCGACCTTGGCGCGCAGCGATTCCGGCGGATTTTCATTCAGGATATACAGCCGGTCGTCGGAGCGCACCTGGAACACCTCCGGCGCCACTTCCATGCACCGTGCGTTGCTTTCGCACAAATCGTAATTGACCACTACTTTCATCGCTCTCTCCAGTTTCGCCGAAATCGCTGCCCGGAGGGTAACCGCCCCCGTTTTGTTGTCGCGCGTTCAAGCGTTCGTTTCCGATTTATCTTACAGATTGCAGCCGCTGGCAAGGGCGCCGCACGTGGCAAGCGTCCGGACCAAGCCTACGCCTTCTTCTGCCGCCCCAAAAGCGGCGCTTGCACAAGCGATCGATTGCGGCCTAAACCTGGGTTGGCGGGGCGGGGCGCCCAGACGGAGAAAAATCGATGGCTCACAAAGAACCGTTCAAGATTGCGATTCCATCCGCGGTGCTGACCGACCTGCGCGCGCGGCTTAAGAAAACCCGGTGGGCCGAGGATTTCGGCAATCAGCAATGGGCCTACGGCACCAATTTCGACGCGCTCAGGGAATTGGTCGATTACTGGCAGAAAGGCTTCGATTGGCGCCGCCAGGAGCGCGAAATCAACCGCTTCGCCCATTACCGGACCACCATCGAAGGTATTCCCATTCACTTCATCCACGAACCCGGCAAGGGCCCGCGTCCCATCCCGCTGATCCTGAGCCACGGATGGCCCTGGACGTTCTGGGACCTGCACAAAGTGATTCGGCCGCTGGCCGACCCTGCCTCCTTCGGCGGTTCGCCCGAGGACGCCTTCGACGTGGTGGTGCCGTCGCTGCCCGGCTACGGCTTTTCCACCCCGCTGACCACCACCGGTATCAATTACTGGCGCACCGCCGACCTGTGGGTCCAACTGATGCGCGACGTGCTCGGCTACGAACGCTTTGCCGCGCAGGGTGGGGATTGGGGCGCGCTCATCACTGCGCAGCTGGGGCACAAGTACGCCGATCGGATGATCGGTATCCTGGTCACAATGGTGGGCGGCCTGTCTTTGACCGGGGGCAACGGGCCCAAGCCCGAGGACTATGCGCCGGAGGAAGCCGGCTGGGGCGAGCGCACCGCCAGCTTCTTCCACGGTGAGAGCGGCTACTTCCATCTGCAAACCACCAAGCCCCAGACGCTGGCCTTTGCGCTTAATGACTCGCCCGTGGGACTATGCTCCTGGATCCTGGAAAAGCGCCGCACCTGGAGCGACTGCGGCGGCCAGGTCGAGCGGCGCTTTACGAAGGACGAACTCCTGACCACGATCATGATCTACTGGGCAACGCAGAGTTTCGGCACGTCGGCGCGATACTACTACGAAGCGATACATAACCCGTGGCGTCCGTCGCACGAAGGCGGCTGCCTGGTCGAGGCGCCCACCGCGGTGTCGGTGTTCCCCAAGGAGGTCGTCCTGATGCCGAGGCGATGGGTGGAGCGCCACTACAATCTACAGCGCTGGACGGTGCATCAAAGCGGCGGCCATTTCGCCCCGATGGAAGAGCCCGAGGCACTGGTCGAAGATATCCGCGCGTTCTTCCGCACGCTGCGATAAATCATCGAGCAGCGCGGATGACGATCGGCCAATTGCGAACAGGAGGACTGGCAGTGGCGTCGGCTGACTATCGAATTACAAGCATCGAGCAGTTGCGCGGGCTTGTCGGCGAGCCCTATCCGATTGTGAAACACAAGCTGCTGACCGCGCTGGACGAGATGGCGATCGATTTTATCCGGCACGCGCCGTTTTTGGTTCTCGGCACCGCGGACGCCGACGGCAACCTGGACGTATCGCCCAAGGGCGACGCACCGGGTTTTGTTGCGGTGGAAAACGAAACCACCCTGCTGGTTCCCGATCGCCCCGGCAACAAGCTGATCTTCAGTTTGCAGAACATCCTGGCCAATCCGCAGGTCGGGATGATCTTCATGGTGCCGGGCACCGACGAAACCCTGCGTGTCAACGGCACCGCCCAATTGACCACCGATCCCGCCGTCCTGAACCGGCTGGCCGCGCGGGGCAAAACGCCGCTGCTGGCGATCCGTGTGTCGGTGCGCGAATGCTTTTTCCATTGCGCCAAGGCCTTTCGCCGCTCCCAGCTTTGGCATCACGAGAACTGGCCGCCGCCGGTGCGGGTGTCCTTCGGCAAGCTGCTCGCCGCCAAAATGGGCGGCAACGAAGAGCTGGCCCGGCAAATCGATTTGCAATGCGAAGTGGATTACAAAGACAACCTGTAGCCGAAAAGGTTGGGCCTTTGTCTCAGATTGCGCGTTCCGAACCCTGGATAGAGGGCTGCTTTCCTGAACTTCTCTCCCTCCGGGAGCGATTAGAGTGAGGGGAGCAGGTTGCGGAAAATCCCTTTTTTCGCAAGCTGTTAGTTAGCGTTCTGACCGCAACGCAGCGGCGCCGGACCGCCGGATTGCGCCGCAACAACGCCAATCCTATCGGCTCACCGGCGGCGAGAACGACGTCTTCGGCTCCGCGACGTACTTCTATTGCGCCGACTCCCTCAAATCTCGAGCATCTGGCGGGCGTCTTGTGGGGTGGCCACCTCGTGGCCCATCGCCTTTACGATCTGCACCGCGCGCTCGACGATTTGCGGATTGCTGAGCTTGCCCTCCCTGCGGTACTGATAGTCCTCCAGCCCCAGCCGGATATGCCCGCCCATCGCGACCGCCACCGGCGCGATTTGCAGTACGTCGCCGCCAAAGCATGAGGCGAACCAGTAGGCGCGCACGCCTTTGAGCATCTGGTTGTAGGCCTGGATGCTCTCGACGGTCGGGGGCAGGCCGAAGGGCTGCTCGGGTCCGCCGAAGTAGTATTTCAGCAGCAGCGGTTCTTCCAACAGCCCCTGCTCCAGAAAGATCAGGCAGGTGCGCAGGAAGGTGGCGTCGAAGATTTGCAGGGTGGGGCGCTTGAGCCCGCATTCCTTCATCAGCTTCAGTGTATCGCGCAGCACGTCAAAGGAGTTTTGATAGGTGCCGCCGCGCAGGGTTTTGGTCTGCGCGTCCCACACCGCCAGGTTGACCGAGCCCATGTCGGCGGCGCCCAGGTCGGGCCGGGTGGCGGGGTCCTTGGAAAGCTCCACGAAATGGCTGTAGCGCACGGCGGCGTCCTTGCCGCCGGGGAAGGTCGGCCACAGCAGCGGCGCGCCGGCGCCCATCGCGGAGCGGACCCGTTTGTAGACCTCCGCATAGTAGGGCACGTCTTGGCACCATTCGCCGTCGGGCTTGCGGACGTGGAAGTGGATCAGCGCGGCGCCCGCCTTGCAGGTCGCGATCGCGTCGGCGGCGATTTCCTCCGGCGTGTAGCCGATATGGGGATTGGCCTCCTTCATCGCGATGCCGTTGATCGCCGACTCGATCATTACTTTCGCCATGGCATCCTCCGCTTGGATGGTTACGTGGGTTGGCTAGCAAAGCGTCGCACGAACATCAAGGCGCCGGAACGTGCGCGCCTTGATTATTGGCATCCGAAGGGTTACGCCATGCGTTCGTGGATCGCCGCCGGCGCGCCGCCGTATCAGATCCGGACCGAGCGGCGCAGTTTGCGGCGCACGACAAGAGGATTTGCATAAGGGGCACTGCCGTGGGGATCACGATGTCGCGACAGATGCGCGGATGGGCGATCGTTGGGGCGTTCTTTCTGGCCGCCGCCTTCATCCAGGGCTCGGGCTTCGACACCACCGGCGTCTTCATCGCGCCGCTGGTCAAGCATTTCGGATGGAGCCGCACGCAGGTCTCCACGCTGCCCTCCATGATCGCGATCTTCATCGGCGCCTCCGGTCCGCTGATCGGATGGCTGCTCGACCGGCTTCAGGCGCGATGGATCGCGGCGGCGGGCAGCCTGCTGGCGGCGGCGGCCTTCGTGATCGCCGGGTCCGCCAACAGCTTCACCGCGATGGCGCTGGCCTACTGCACGCTGGGCGTGGGCATGGCCGCGGGCGCCGTACTGCCCTGCTATTTCGTGGTGAGCAACTGGTTCAGCGACCGGCGCGGCCTGGCGCTTAGTGTATCGCAGGTCGGGATCGAAGTCGGGGGCACCGCGATGGCGCTGCTGACCGCCTACCTCATCCAGGCTCACGGATGGCGTTTGGCCTACTTCGCCCTCGCGGTTCCGATCGTACTTTTGGTCACGCCGCCATTGGCGCTGCTGGTGCGCAACCGCCCGCCCGATGAGCGGCCGGACGCGGCCGATGGCGCCCAAGCGCAAAACGCCGCCGGACTGGATGTCCGCGCGGCGCTTTGTTCGCGTTCGTTCTGGCTGATCGCGATGTTCGATTTCTGTGCGGTCGCGGTGGGCACTGGCCTGGTCGTGCACCTGGTGCCCTATCTGATCGGGCTGGGCTTCAGCTCCACGCACGCGACCACCGCGTTCAGCATCATGCTGGCCTTTCAACTGCCCGGTAAGCCGGTGCTCGGATGGCTCGCCGACCGCATCGGGATTCGGCTGACGATGACGCTGGACGCGGTGGCCATCGCCGCCGGCTGCGTGCTGCTGCTGGGCGCCCGCCACATGCTGCCGCTGGCATTGTTCGTGGCGCTTTATGGTTTTACCTTCGGCGCCCCGGTGCCGCTCATCCCGATGCTGCTGGCCGACGCGGTGGGGCTTAGGCGGTTCGGGTCGCTGATGGGGCTGTTGTCGATTCCGGCGGTGATCGGCAGCGCCCTGGGACCGATTGTGGCGGGTGCGATCTTCGATCGGACCGGCAGCTATGTCTGGTCGATCGAGCTGTTTGCGGCGATCGTGGCTGCCGCCGCGCTGCTGCCGCTGCTGTGTGTGCCGTTTGCGGCGGGCGGCGCCAGTCAGGCGCCGCGTCGGGCTGCGGCCGCATCCTGAAACCGCAATCATGTCAATTTTGAGTAGTTTTCAAAACCGATCAATCAACGCAGGGAGAGTTGGCAATGGCAGGTCGACTGTCGGGCAAGGTGGCATTGATTACGGGCGCCGCCGCGGGAATGGGCGCGGCCTTTGTGCGCGTATTCGCGGCGGAGGGCGCCCGGGTGGCCGCCGCCGACATCCAGGACGAACTGGGCCGCACGGTGGCCGATGAGGTCAATCGCGCCGGCGGAGAAGCGATTTATGTGCATCTGGATACCAGCCGGGAATCGGACTGGGCCGAAGCCGTGGCGCACACCGTCAAACGCTTCGGCAGGCTGACCACGCTGTGCAACGTGGCCGGCATTTACCGCACCGAGGGGGTGGAGGCCGAAACGATGGAAGGCTGGCAGCGGCTGATCGCGGTCGATCAGACCGGTGTATGGCTGGGCATGAAGGCGGCGGTGCCGCACATGAAGCAGGCCGGCGGCGGCGCAATCGTCAACATCTCATCGGTGGCGGGGCTGTCCGCCCGCCCGATGGCGATTGCCTATCACGCCGCCAAGGCCGCCGTTCACCTGATGAGCAAGGTGGCCGCGCTGGAGTACGCCGAACACAACATCCGCGTCAACTCCATTCATCCCGGCTTTACCATGACCTCGACCGCCTCTGTGCTGCCCGAGGAGGTCAAAAAGGCGCTGGCCGATCCGGTGCCGATGCGCCGCGCGGCGACGCCCGAAGAGATCGCCTATGGCGCCCTATACCTGTGCTCGGACGAAGCTGCCATCGTCACCGGCACCGAGCTGGTAATCGACGGTGGCCTGTCGGCGCGGCATTGAGCGGCGTCCTTGCATCAGATCAACGCCCCAGCGCGGTCTTGCGAAAGACCGCGCGCGGCGGGTAGGTCCCGAGAGTTGTCCGGTTGCGTGGGGCGGGAGGCGGTGATGGATGATCCGGCGAAGAAGCTTCAGGACAACTCGACAGTCTGATCGGGTTGCGGTCCCGGAACCATGCCCTCGAGGTCGGGGTCTTTGCCGTCTTCACGCACGCGTTTCTGACGTTCAGCCGCACGCTCGACGCGCCGTTGTTCCTTTTGTTGTTGCTTCTGTCTGCGCGCACGTTCTCGCTGGCGTTTATCCATGCATTTTGCCTCCGTCAACGGCATTTTCGAGGCTGATGAGAACCGGGCCGTCCGAATTGACGGCCCGGTCCGGCGCTGCTCAAGCGGCGCGCCGGAACCGGCCATCGCGCCTCAGGGCAAAATACGATCGCGCGCTGGCATCACTTTTACCAGCGGTTGCGGCCGCGGCCGGCACCGCCGCCGCTGTTGCGACCACGGTTGCCGGCGCCGAAGCCCGACTCGCGCGGCTTGGCCTCGTTTACCTTGATGTTGCGGCCCTTGAGTTCGCAATCGTTGAACTGACGAATCGCATCGGCGACTTCTTGCGCGGTCGCCATTTCGACAAAGCCAAAGCCCTTGGATTGTCCGGAAAACTTATCCGTGATGACCGTGGCGCTTTGCACTTGACCAACTTGCGAGAACAGTTCGTGAAGGTCGTCGTTGGTGACTGAGTAGGCCAGATTGCCTACGTATAACTTGCTGGGCATTTTGCCCTCCGAGAGTTTGTGCCGGGGCAGCTCCGAACAGAGAACCCGAGCTCATTCCCGGGTAGATGTGAAAGGAACGTCCGAACGTTGAGCCTTAACTCTACACCTGCCCGGCTCCTAAAGATACCCCCGTCCTGACCTGATCGCTGATTTTTTCGAGCGGGCCGCGATTTTTGTTCGTCCCCTGGATGTACTTCTGCCGCCGCAAAGAATAAGGTGGAGGCTGCTCGACGTCGGATGCGGTCCTTCCCCGACCACCACGCGTCGCCTGCTGGGGACAATCCGAACCGCTTGAGGCAAGGAGTTCGGTAATGCCCCGCGAGCGCGTTGGAAATCTCGCCAATCACAAGCGCCACCTGCGCATTGCTCGCATGCCATTACCAGAAAACATCAACGCAGCGTTCGATCGGTATAATCGATAAAGGCTTGTAAAAGCGTGATAGAAAGCATTCGCAACCAGATGTATCGCGTGTACCTCGATTTCCTTGAGACCGCCGAGAAGAAGCGCCACTGGAACATTTTCAACGATGTGCCGTGGGAGCGGCTTGAAACCTCAAAAGCGACCGAAAACTGCGCGCAGTGCGTGGAGATCTTCTGTGCCGAGGAGCTTTATGTCCCCGATTACAGCTCCAATGGGCTGGAGCTGGTACGTTCGCGATTCGGCATGGCCTGGTTCCAGACCTGCTGGGCCTTCGAGGAGTCCAGGCATGGACTGGTTTTCCGCGAGTACCTGACCCGCTCGGGCCTGCGGTCGGAAGCCCACGTCGAGGCCCTGGAGGCGAGCGTATGTGCCAAGGCCTGGAAGCTGCCGTTCCAAACGCCGCGCCAGATGGCGTGCTACGGAGCCTTGCAGGAGGGCGCGACCTATGTTGCCTACAGGCGTCAGCGCGACCAGGCGCGCAGCGCGAACGACCGTGTGCTAGAAGCCATCTTCCATCTGGTGGGCCGGGATGAAGCGGCGCACGGCGGATTTTACCGGGCCATCATCGAGCTGGAACTCGCGCAGGACCGCGCGGCGACAATCGCTGACCTGGCCGAGGTAATTTCGAACTTCAAAATGCCCGGCGACGGCCTAATCGCGAACTACCAGCAAAGACTGCGGGCTTGCGGTGCAGGCATAAGTGCTCGCGCATTTGTCGAGCATGTGGTGTGGCCGCTTCTGGTCACCCTGCAAATCAGCCGCCAGGAACTCAAAGCAGCCATCAACGCGCGCAGATAAAAGGCGCGACATGGGCGTGGAGCGCCGGCACCGATGGAGCCCCCCCTTGATGCGCCCGCCGCCGTTGGTGCGGCATCAGGCCGCGCGCTGCAACACCTTGCCTGGCCGCAAGCTCACTTGGCGATGTCCAGTTTGAAGACCTCGATCGCGTTGTCCCGCAGGTAGCGGCGCTTGACTTCGTCCTTGAGCGGCACCGCCCATCCTTCCTGCGAGCAGCGCTGCATCGGCAGAATCGGATAGTCGCTGGACCACAGGATTTTGTTCGCGCCGCGCGTGTTGGCCAGATTCCACAGCTCCTGCGGCACGTGCTTGGGGGCCCAGCCCGAGGTGATCATGTAGAAGTTGGGAAACTTCTGCAGCAGCGCGACAGTTTCCAGATGCCAGGGGTGGCCGACGTGGGTGCCGACCACGGTCAATTCCGGAAAGGCCAGCAGCACCTCGTCCAGGTTCATCGGCTGCTGCAATCTGGCCTGGCGCAGCGGACCCGGCACCCCGCAATTGATCTTGACCGTCATGCCGAGCTCCACGCACTTGGCATAAACCGGGAAGTAGCAGGCGTGATTGGCGGGCAGGCCAACCAGCGCCGGCATCATCCAAATCGACCGGAAACCATACTCCTTGTAGGCACGCTCGACCTGCCGCACGGCACGCATCATCCCGGTCGGATCGATCGCGGCGCATCCGTAAAGCCGCCCCGGATAGCGCTTGATGATGTCGGCCACTTCCTTGCAGGCGGCGTTGAAGGTCTCGTCGGTGATGCGCTGGCCGACGGCATAGGGACCGGCGGGCAGCTCGGGTTGCCCGGTCGCGGTCAGAATCGCGGCCTCGATCGAGCATTCATCCATGTCGGCCACCATCTGTTCGACCGTCGCCCCTTCCATCAGCGCCTTGGAATTGCGGAACCAGCGCGCGATGTTAGGGTCCTGTGAAGGATTGGGCGCCTTGGGCGGAAGTCCGATGAAGGGGTCGATCAGTTTGAATTGCTGCGCCATTGCCAACCTCCTGCGGGTTTCAAATCAAAGCGTTACTCGCGCCTAGCGGCCCTTGGCCGGAATCACCGGCAGCACGACGTGAGAAGGATGCTGCGGATCGTGGAAAACGCTCTGCACGGCGGGCCGCGTATGCCGCGCCAGGGCGGCCGGCTCGCCGGTGTTGGGGTTGCGATCGAACTTGGGGAAATTGCTGCTGGCGATCTCCAGCCGGATCTGATGGCCGGGCAGGAAGACGTTTCCGGTGCCGTGCAGATCGATGGTGAATTCGTAGACCTCGCCCGGCGCCATCAGCTCCGCACGCGCCGGCGAGTTGCGGTAACGCGCCCGAATCAGCCCGTCGCACAGGTTGGCGGCGTAGCCGTTTGGGGCGACGTCGACCAGCTTGGCGCTGAAGTCGGTATCCGGCGCGGAACTGGAGGCATACAGCACCACCTTGACCGGACCGGTGACTTCGAGCGCTTCGCCCAGCGGCGGCGTCGAGTAGACCAGCACGTCGGAGCGGCCTTCCACGGAGCGCTGATCGTAGATGCCGCCGGCGCCGACGGTGGGGGTTGGATTCAATGGGTTGTATAAAAACACGTCAGGCGGTTGCGACGACGGTGTGTCGCGGCTCAGCCGGCCGTCGCCGCCGGCCGAATTGGCGCGTCCGCCGCTGTGCAGGTAAAAGCGCGTCCACTGCGTGCCCTCCAGCGGCCACTCCCGCTCCCGGCGCCATCCCTTGTTCATCACGTACACGCGCACCGGCGCCTCGGAAACGACCCAGTTGTCGGCGTCGCGCAGCCAATGGTCGAACCATCCCAGCTTGGTTTCGCTCAGCGGCACCAGCGAACGCCATCCGTAATCGCGCTCTCCGATCGGCGAAAGCTGCGATTGCAGCGAGCCGTGCACCCACGGCCCGAAGATCAGACGCTGGCCGGCGCGGGCGCGCTCGGTCGCCGCGTGCCGGCGCAGGCCGGTGAAATTGTGCAGCGCGCCGGCCACGAACAGGTCGTACCATCCGCCCATGTGCAGGGCTGGCACGGCGACGCGGTCGTGATGGGCGATAATGTTGAAGCGCCGCCAGTACTCGCCGTCATCGGGATGCATCAGCCAGTCATAGAAGTAGGGCGCCAGGCCCTCCAGCTTCAGCAGCGGCAACTCCGCCAGCGGCAAATGCGACAGCGTGCGGCGCAGCCGCTCAAGGCCGTCGAGCAGGCGCTCGCGCTCGGCTTGACGCTGCGTGGGCGAGAGCGGCAGGCGATCCAGATGCGGGACGGCCAGGAACTGCGCGGCCCAGGCGGCGACGAAGCCGAGCCGGAAGGCGCCGCCCTCGTAGATCCAGCCGTTGTGGAAATCGGCGGCGCTGACCACCGGGCAGATCGCCGACAGATGGGGCGGGGCGGCAGTCGCCGCCAGCAACTGGGTAGCGCCCACGTAGGACGTGCCAAACATCCCGATTCGGGCGTTTGACCACGGCTGGGCGGCGCACCATTCCACGGTGTCATAGCCGTCGTCGATGTCGCACAAAAACGGCACGAATTCGCCCTCGGAGGCGAAGCGGCCCCGGCAGTCCTGGATCACCACCGCGTAGCCCGCTTCAACCGCGTTGAGCACGTGCACCGTATCCAGCACCATGCGCGGCAGGGTCTTGCCGTACGGCGTGCGCTCCAGCAGCACCGGGTAGCGGCCGGGTGCGCCGGGCCGATAAAGGTCGGCGCGCAGCACTACGCCGTCGCGCATCGGCACCGGAACGTTCTTTTCAATCACTATGTCAGCCACCTGCAGTCATCCCTCGTGTCGATAGCCTGCCTGGAAACGGCCTGGCGCAATGGAAGCGGGCACCGGTGGGGGGCACGCGGTGTCAGAGGCCCAAAGCTCTGGCCACCCGCTCCAAGTGGTCTTCGTTGGTGCCCATCATGACCTCTTCAGAGCGAGCGCGGCGGTAGTAGAACTGAAGGTCATACTCCTCCATGTAGCCAATGCCGCCATGGAGTTGGACGGCATTGGAAACCGCGAAGGTATAAGCCTGGCCGGCGAAGGCCTTGGCCGCGCCGACCTCGAAATTACCTCCCAGCCCGCGGTCCATCGCCCACACCGCCTGGCGCGCGGCCAGTTCCGCGCCGTCGGCCATAATCGCCATGTCCGCGCAGATATGCTGGACCGCCTGGAAGGTCGCCAGCGCGCGCCCGAACTGCACGCGCATCTTGGTGTATTCCACCGTCATTTCCAGCACCTGGCGCGTGCCGCCGGCCATCTCGGCGGCGCGCAGAGCACAGAGCCGATTGAAGGTTCGCTCCATGATCGGCCATCCGCGGTCGCGCTCCCCGACCAGGTCGCCGGCAGCCGCGAGGACGCTCTCAAAGCCGAGTTCGGCCGCCGGGTCGCCGCCGGTTGTGGCCAGGCGTCGCCGCGCCAATCCCGGGGCGTCGCCGGCAACCAGCATCAGCGTCACCGCGTCATCGGAACCGGCCTGGCCGGCGCGGCCCGAGCAGAGCAGCAGATGGGCCGCATCCCCATATTCGACGAAACGTTTGAGGCCGCTCAGCCGGTACCCGTCGCTCACGGGCGTCATCGCGAGCTTGACCGCCGACGGTATCGGACGCGGGTCGGCTTCGCTGAAAGCGGGCACGACAATCAGGTCGCCGGCGATGATCTTGGCGACCAGGTCGGTGCGTCCCGCTTCCAGCAGCGTCAAGCCCGCCGCCACCGTATGGATGTAAGGGCTGGGCAGACAGGCGCGCCCCAGTTCCTCCGCCAGCAAGCCCGCGTCAATCAGGCTGCCGCCCACGCCGCCAACGCTTTCAGGAAAAGGCATGGCCAGCCATCCGAGCGCTGCCATCTGGCGCCACAGCGCGGGCGAATAACCCAGCGGGTCGGATTCGATCCGCCGAATCACGCTCTTGGGCGCTTCCTTGGCCAAAAAGCCGCGCGCGCTGTCGCGCAACATGGTCTGCGCTTCACTCCATCCCAGGTCAATCACATCGCTCTCCGAAAATTCGGTCTATCGCCCTAGCCCCGCGGCATCCCCAGACCGCGTTGGGCGATGATGTTGCGCATCACCTCGTTGGTGCCGCCCGCGAACTTGTACAGCGGGAAACTGCGATACAGCTTCTCCAGGCGTCCTTCAATGGGCGCCGCCGGGTCTTCGGCGCGCAGCGTGGCATAGGGGCCCATGATGTCCTGCGCGGCGACTGCGATACGCTGGTTGAGTTCGCTCATGAAGATCTTGAAGACCGAGGCCTCCACATTGGGCACCTGGCCGCACTCGATCATCCAGGCGCTGCGCAGCGAGAACAGGCGCAAGACTTCGACCTCGACCGCCAGCCGGGCCAGTGCGATGCGCACGCGCGGATGGCGGCTGAGCGGACACCCGTCGACCACCGTGCTTCTGGCGTAATCCATCAGATGCTCCAGGTAGCGGCGAGTCCGGTTGTGGGCCATCAGCCGCTCGAAGTCCAGTGCCATCGTCACGTAATACCATCCGCGGTTCTCCTCGCCGACCAGGTTGCCGGCAGGGATGCGGACGTCTTCGAAGAACACCTCGTTGCTGCGCTCGCTGCCCATCGTGGCCAGCGGGCGGACGGTCACGCCGGGCGCGTCGATCGGAACGATGAAGATGGACAGCCCCCGATGCTTGGCCGCCTTGGGATCGGTGCGTGCCAGCAGCCAGATGTGGGTCGAATGATGGGCGGCGGAGGTGTAGATCTTCTGCCCGTTGATAACGTAGCTGTCACCCTCGCGCACGGCGCGGGTCTGCAGCGAGGCCAAATCGGAGCCGGCGTTGGGCTCGGTGTAGCCGATTGCGAATTCGATCTCGCCGGTCAGGATGCGCGGCAGATACTCCTGCTTCTGCCGTTCCGAGCCGACTCGCATCAGGGTCGGCCCGGCGGAGTTGAGCGTCAGTCCGCCGGTGGGCAGGTTCTCCAGCGCCATCTCCTCCAAAAACAGCCATTGATCGATGGCGCCGCGCCCCTGCCCGCCGTACTCGCGCGGCCAACCGATGCCGAGCCAGCCCTGCTGGCCCATCAGGCGGACGAATTGTTTCCCCAGCGGTCCGATTGCGTATTGCTCGCGCTCGACCTCCGCGCGCAGTTCCGGAGTCAGATGTTCGTGGATGAACTGCCTGACCTGCTTTTGAAACGATTCCTGCTCCGGGGTGAGGGAGAAATCCACCGACGCCTCCGTACTCTCGCTCTACCAGTTCCAGTAGCGTCCCGAAAAACGCCGGTTGCGCTCTTCGATGCCGCCGCGCAATCCCTTTTTGCGCACCTCTTCGCGGAAGTCGAATTCGTCGGGCTTGCGCTTTATCTGCAGGGCCAGCGGATGGATGGTGTAATGGGGCAGGAAGAAGCTCGGGATGCCCAGCGTGCCGTAGATTTCGTGCTGGAAAGATTTGGCGAAAGCCAGGCTGTCGCGCGGCAGACTGCACAGCGCGTGGATCAACTCGTTGACTTCGTCGTCGAGCTTTTCCATCGGCACCGCGTGGTTGATGAAGTTAAAGCGCTCGGCTTCCTCGGCGGTGAATTTGCGCCCGGTCATAAGCAATTCGCGCGCGCGCTTAAGTCCGCATTGCATCACTACGAAGGGAAAACACCAAACCCCTCCCGCGTCGCCGTAGCGCGATTCGGGAAAGCCGAACACGGTGTTGTCCGAAGCGATGGCAAAGTCGGCGACCAGGGTCAGGAACAGCCCCGCGCCGATACAGTGGCGATGGACGCGGGCGATGGTGGGCTTGAGCACGAACATCATGTCGCGCATGACTTCGGTGCGAAAGCGCAGGGCGTAGATGCCGTCGCGGACGTTGTTTTCGCCCACATCCGCGCCTTCATAGAAGAGGTCGGGGTCGCGCAGGTCGAAACCGACGCAAAAGGTGTCGCCCTTGCCCATCAGCTCGATCACCTTGACATCGTCGTCCTGCTCGGCACGGTGGTAGGCCTCGACGATTTGGGTGAACATCGGGTCGGTCAGGGCATTGCGCCGTTCCGGGCGGTTGAGAATCACCTTCGCTACCGGGCCGTCCTTTTCGTATAAAATCGCGTCGTCGCTCATGGTTTCCTCCCTGGCCGTTGGCCAATCCGAAAACAGTAGGTACTACGAGCGCGGCCCGCGTGCCAACCAGCAGAGCGCGGCCTGAACCGCGCTGTCGTTCGTAGTACCGCGCAAGAATCCCAAGCCGGACGAACAAGTTTCCGCGACCCAAACCGGCTGGTAATAGCTGAGCACCGGAAGAAAAACGCGGTGCTGCACAAAGCTCTTGGTCCGCAGGCCCCCAAAAGGAGTTGAACGAGAGCTCCGTGGGGTTGCATTTTTTCTGCGGTCAAGGCAAATCTTAGAGTCGCATTGGAAGTCGATGGCAAGATTGGCGGCATAAAAAAAACGCGCGGCGGAACAGACCCCATTTTCTGCAAATTAACGATGTCCAAGTTTAGCTATTGATTTCAGAATTTACGTCTGATAGTTGTTTTGCCGCAAGACGCTGAAACGATGGCGGAGCAGGTTTTTCTCCTTCATTTCTTTTGATGACCCCGTCATCTATGTATCATTGGCGAGGTTAAGGCAGATTGGAAAAGCGTGACGAGCTTCCGAACGGTTCCTTCGTTTTAAGGAACCCTTGGTCATTTTCCGATCTTACTGACGAGGCCAGCATAATGCTGAAGCCAGAGTGTTCAATTCGCTAGCTTCTTGGGCTCTGGCTGCAGTTGTGGGGGCTCCGGAGTTGCTGACTTGTGGGAAATCCCGAAAGTTTGCGCCAGTTTGCGGAAAGCTGACCGCAAATCTGTGTGGCTAGCGGCTCCAAGATGCTAGCGGACGGCTCCGGAGGCTGTGGACATCCTCTGGACCGAAAACGGGTTGCCGATCGAAGGAACGGCCGACCCGGTGGGCTGCATTGACGCGTTAAAGGGGGTTATCGTTAAAAGCAGCACGTTTTTACTGCTGCGCAACAACCGTGTGGGCTTCCCAGCACGGGATGGCGGACGCGTGTTCAAAAGGCCAAGACCGCCAATCCGAAGGATTTTCGGATCAGATCTTACCTTTTATAACTTGAAAGCTGCTATTTGTCCTCTCACCTTTGCGGAATCGGGAGCGAGGCCCGTGATTTGCCCATCCCGGCGAAACGGCTGGTTTCGCCTCGCTCCAACTCCGCCTGTCGGACCTAAAGGCTCAATGCGTTTTTGGAGGCCGGAGGGTAGGCTCTGATGGCTCAACATCACACCGTTAAATTTGGCTGGCTCGCGACAGGCGCCATCGCGGCGGCCGCGATTGCCGCTTTGTCCCTGGCCGCACAGGCACAGGTCAGCGGTGGGGGCGGATTTCCGTACCCGACCGGGGTAACGAATGGGGCACCCGTCGCGCCTGCATATGGTGCAGGCACAGCCCCACCCTCGACGAACCCGTACGCCAATCCCGCCTATGGAAGTGCGCCGTATGGAACTGCGCCCTCCGCAGCAAACCCAGGGACTAACCCGTACACGACGCCCCCTTTCGGCAGTATCCCGCCCGGAAATCCGGCCTACGGGAGTTCTGCTTACGGACAAACCGCTCCAGGCTGGCAGGGTAGCTATTCCGCAACGCAATCCTACCTGTACTGGCGCGCTGCCGCCTGTGCCCGGGACCCTCGTAACTGTAGCAACGCGCCGTACAACGGCTACCTCGGTCCGAACGATTCCTCGTCGTTGTCGAAGTTCAATCCACCGATAACCGTGCCATACGGATCGGCGCCGATGCTGGGCCCGTATGGTTCGCCCGCGATCACAGGGCCTTACGTGCCGCCCCCGGGGGGGACCTACGCTCCTCCGGCGCTTGCCAATACTCCGTATGGGCAGCCCGCTCCCTACGCTCAGCCCGGGGGATTCGGCGCCAATGGTGTGCCCGCCAACAACTCCTTTGCTCCCACGATGAGCAACCCACCCACGGGTGCACTGACCGGCGGGGCCGCATTCGGGCCTTATGGCCAACCCCCGATGGGCTATGTGGGACCGTCCTCACCGGGCCTGGCGGCCGGATCAGCCAACCTGGCAAACACCCAGATGCCCTCGCTTAACGGTCCTCCGCCCGCAGGTGGTTTTCCCTCCTCCGGCGGCTTTCCCAACTCAGGAACCATTGGATCATCGACGTCGGCCGCGAATGGCGGTCTGAACAATGCGTCGGGCGGCAACGGTGCGGCGGGTGGGTCAGGGATTTCCAACCTGCTCGGTGGAATCGACCAGAACACCCTCAACACCGTAGCCGCACAGCTTGGCGTTTCCACCGACCAACTCAACAAGCTCAAGACGGATGTCGCGAGCGGCGCGATTGGCTCCGACCAGCTACAGCAACTGAGCGCGCGCTTTGGTGCCCTGAACTTGAGCGACAACCAGATGAACGCGATTGGCCGAACCTTGGGATTGAGCGACGCACAGATGGGCATGATCAAGCAGACGCTTGCGTCGGCCAGAGGTTCTCAACCCGGTATGCCAAACCCGGGCTTTGGCCCACCGCCCGCCGGGATAGCGCCGATGATGCCAGCGGTAAACGCAATGCCGCTACAGGTTCCGCCCTCGCCGATCGAGGTCAAGTTCCAACAAATCGACAATCCTTTGGACCTGCCCCAACCGCCGACAACCGACAATCTGACCCAGTTTGGCTACAACTTTTTTGTCTCAGGGGTTTCAACCTTCGCGCCGGTGGCCAATGTGCCGGTGGGCAATGACTACGTCATCGGTCCGGGCGACGAAATCGATATCCTGCTGTGGGGGCGCGTCAACACCGTCTTGAACCCGGTCGTTGATCGCCAGGGAATGATCCAGGTGACGGAAATCGGACCGTTACAGGTCGCCGGCCTCACCTTTCAGCAAGCCAAAAAGCTGATCGAAGCCAAAGCCTCCAAAATGACCGGGGTTCAGGTCGACGTGACGATGGGCCAGTTGCGCACCATCAACGTGACCGTGGCCGGCGACGTCGTTCAGCCCGGCAGCTACCAGATCAGCGCTCTGTCGCGGGTTTCCAATGCGCTGGTGGCGGCAGGCGGGGTCAGCAAGGTCGGCAGCCTGCGCAACATCGAGGTGCGTCATGGCAATCAACTGGTCGATGTGATTGACATGTACGACATCCTGTTGCACGGCAACAATTCCGCCGACCGGCGCCTGGAAGAGGGCGACGTAATCTTCGTGCCGGTGATCGGTAGCGTGGTCGGGATTGCCGGCGACGTCAAGCGTCCGGCCATCTACGAGCTCAAGAAGGACCATCCCGAGACGCTGGATGCGGCATTAAGATTGGCAGGCGGAATTACCGGCTTCGGATTCGGCGACCATCTGCAGGTCGAGCGTATCCAGGACCACAAACGCATGGTGGCGATCAACGTCAGTCTCAGACGCCTGACCAATCAGAATTTCACGATTCGCGACGGCGATGTCATCAAGGTCTACCCGGTCATGATCGGGCCGGTCAACATGGTGATGCTGTCCGGAAACGTGCGCCGGCCGGGAAATTATCCGTGGTACAAAGGCATGCGTCTGTCTGACCTGATCAAAAAGGGCGACGGTGTATTGCCTAATACCTATTTGAAATACGCACTTGTTCGGCGGCTTTCCGGTCCGGGAAAGACCACTCATTTCCTCCAGGCCGATCTGGGCGATGCCCTGGCCAACCCCAGGATCGGGCAGGGTGACATTGCCCTGCAGCCCAAGGATGAAGTCGATATCTACAACGTTGAGGACGTCCGCGACCTGCCCTCCGTCGCGGTCAATGGAGAAGTGCGCCAGCCGGGCCGTTACGTCTTCAGCCCCGATATGAAGGTCAGCGACCTGGTCTTCATGGCCGGGGGATTGAAGGATGACGCCTACCAGGATCGCGTCGTG
>Ga0070740_10002105_pt1 | contig 24537 bp, 18 predicted proteins | sample Coa_R2_FD_67286 | JGI IMG/M metagenome (GOLD analysis project Ga0070740, IMG submission 67286) | Surface soil microbial communities from Centralia Pennsylvania, which are recovering from an underground coalmine fire - Coalmine... | ecosystem: Environmental > Terrestrial > Soil > Unclassified ...
ACCGCAAGCACCACCGGCTGTTCTCCGGCTGCTCGAACAAGTTGATGGCCGTCGTTGACTCGGAGAGCGGCAAGGTGATCGCGACCGTGCCCATCGGCGCGGGCGTTGACGCCAACGGCTTCGACGACGGCGGCGACCTCGCCTTCAGCTCGAACGGTCAGGACGCGACGCTCACCGTCGTTCACGAAGACTCGCCGCAGAAGTTCACCGTGCTCGACAACGTCCCGACGCAGCGCGGCGCGCGCACGATGGCCGTTGACACGAAGTCGCACCGCGTCTTCCTCGTCACCGCCGATTTCGGCCCGCCGCCCCCGCCGACGCCCGAACGCCCGCGACCGCGACCGAGCATAGTGCCCGGCACGTTCACGCTCATCGTCGTCGGGAAGTGAAAGACGTTCGCGGGGGGCCGGCCAACCTCGCGCCGACTCCCCGCCCTGTCCACGGGCCGCGAGACGATTCCGCTTTCAAGCGCGTCGGGAGAAGAGAGGTTGAACGACGCGGAAGAGTTGAGGCGAAGCGACTCCGCCGTCGCGCGCGGCGGCGGCGAACCCGTCTCGATCAGCAGCGGGCCGGGCGGGCACGTCATAACTTACAGGCTGGCGAACAACACTCAGCGCTCGCTGATCGTCTTCGTGTGGGTCATGGTGCTGGCCTTCATCTCGATGGCCTACGTCGGCATCGCCGGCTGGGACAACTTCAACCTCATTGACTACCCCGGCTTCACAATCCTCTCGCTGTCCGCGACATACTGCCTCGCGGTCTGGTTCTTCAACCGGCGGACGATAACGGTCGGCGACAAGACCTTCGCCGTGCGGCTCGGCCCCGTGCCCTTCCCGCTGCCCGCCGGCCACGCCCGCGACATCGCCGACGTGCGGCGGATAGGCTACAACGTCTATCACGCCGTGCAGATCAAGGGGAACACGCTCTACTTCGTGCGCGCGGTCTTTCGCGACGGCACGCGCGCAGACCTCTTCACCGTCTTCAACGACGAAGCCGTCGCCGCGCGGCTCGCCGGGCAGTTGCGCCAGTGGGTCGCGGAGAAGCAGGCCGCGCGCCCGAAGATCATCGTGCCCGACGCGCTGCCGGATTTGTCCGAACGCGAGTTGGTCGCCGCCGACCGCAAGCAGAGATTCAAGGTCGCAATCTCCGTCCTCGCCGCGATCATCGGGCTGGCCGGTGTGGTAGCGCTGGCGGAGTTCGCGGCGTCGCTGTACCGCCCGGCGCGACAGGCCGCGCGCGACGCGAAGGAGTACGGGGCCTTTTCCGAACAGCTCCGCTCGTCTGAAAATTACACGGTCGCGATTCCCGCGAGGTGGGAGACTGGCGCGAGAAAGCCTTCGCGTTTCAACTCCGGCGGGAAGGAGAGGACGTTTTACTACCGGCTGACCGAGGGCTTTCTGTTCATGCAGGAGGACAAGACCTTGAGCGTGAAGGGCGCGGACGCCGAGTACGTTTCGGGCACGCCGTGCGGTCGCGGCAACTACTTCGTCCTCGCCGTGCCGAAGGGCGCGTTGACGAGGGAGACGCCGGAGACCATCACGCTGAACGCGCCGACGCTTCACGCCTCGAAGTTCAGGGCGTCAATCGTCAGCGGCGCGGAAGGCGTCGAGTGGGTCTGCTTCAGCGAGCAGCCGAAGCCAATGCCGACGCTTCCGCCCATACCCGTGCCGAGTTTCCCGACGCCGCCTCCTCGTTTTCCGACGCCGCCTCCGCGCCGCTGAATAACTTTGCCTCGCCGCCTCGCGCGTGAATCGTCAACGCGGCCCCAATCAAACGGGTCGCCCAACGCCGACGCGGACGACGCTTCGGGCCGGAGGCGAACGATGAAGAGAAAATTTCTGAAGCGAAACGCGGGGGGCGCGACGCTCCTCTGCCTCTGCCTGTCTTTCACCGCCGCGACGGTCGCGGGTCAGGCCGCGCGGCACGCGCGGCGCGTCGCGCAGTCGCGAACGACGCCCGCGCTCTTCCCCGTCTCGAAGGGCGGCAAGTGGGGCTTCATGGACGCGGGCGGGCGGGTCGTGATCCCCGCGCGCTTCGACAACGTCGCGGGCTTCAGCGAAGGACTCGCGCGCGTCACGCTCGGCGGCAGGCCCGGCTTCGTCAACGCGCGCGGCGAGGTCGTCCTCAGGCCGAAGTTCGATCAGGTCGGCAGCTTTCAGGAAGGACTCGCCTTCGTCGAGAACGGCTGGACGACGATCAAGAACATCGGCATCACGGCGGAGCCGGGCCGCTGGGGGTTCGTTGACAAGGCGGGCCGCCTCGCCGTACCCCTAAAGTTCACGCGCGCCGACTCGTTCTCGGAAGGACTCGCGCCGGTGCAGATGGCCCGCCGCTTAGGCGAGCGCAGCGGCTTCATTGACCGCACGGGCCGCGTCCGTATCGAGTTCCCGTTCGACGTGAGCTGGGGGTTCAGCGAGGGGCTGGCGCTCGTCCGAAGCAACGGCGCGATGTTCTACCTCGACCACGCGGGGCGGAAACTCCCGACGCCGAAGATTGACGACTACGAGGCGCGTCCCTTCTCCGAAGGTCTCGCCGCCGTCCAGATCAAAGGCGAGTGGGGATACATTGACAAGACGGGCCGGCTCGTCATCGCCCCGCAGTTCGACGACGCCGGAGACTTCTACGAAGGACTCGCCGCCGTGAAGGTGACGGTTGACGAGAGCCGCTACGTCACCTGCCCGATGGACGAGCAGGGCGCGACCAGAACCAGCACGAAAATCTACGGCTACATTGACCGCACGGGCCGCTTCGTCGTCCCGCCGCGTTTCGAGTACGCGGGGCCTTTCTCCGAAGGACTCGCGAACGTCTCGAACTGCTCGAAGCTCGCCTTCGTTGACAAGACCGGCGCGACCGTACTGAGCCTCCCCTTCGACGACGCGTCGCCCTTCCACGGCGGACTCGCCGCCGTCATGCGCTTTGAACTCGGCGGCGCGCTCACGGGCTACGTTGACAAGACGGGCAAGGTCGTTTGGAAGCCGGCGCGTTGACGGCGCGGCGCGCTCTCGCCGGAGCGTTTGCGCCGCGGCGCGCGGTGTGACACATTTGCTTTCCGGGGCAAGAGCGCCACAGCCGCGCGAAGGCTCCGACGCCGCGCCCGGCGCGCGGCAAACTCGCGGGGCCGCTTTCACGTCTAAGCCTCGCGGATTTACTGCCTTTTCGGCGCGAAATAAATTTCCGACGCGCGCCGATTTCCGAAACCCGCTGGAACGCACGTTGCACTCGACTCCCGCCGTGTGGCCCGCAAGGCGGCCCGAAGGAGCACTGAAAAAGTTTGTCTTCCCCTGACTCGCAAATCTTCTACGACCCCCGCGGTCGGCGCTGGAAGCGCGTGCGCCGCACCTGGCTCGCGCTCGGCATCGTCGCGACGGCGCTCGCCGTCCTCTTCATCATCAGCGTCCTCGTCCAGCCGGCTCTGCCGCAACTGAACCTGCGCCAGTCGGCGCACATCCCGCACGCGGTTGACGCGCGCACGCAGGTGAACACGCCGCCGCCGACGACGCCCGCCGAAGAGAAGGCGCGCGAAGCTGCGGACGAGTTGAAGCAGACTTTGAAGAAGACGAAGTTCGTGCCCTCGCGCCGCCCCTCGCAAATCAAAGTCACGCCGCCGCCCACTAACACGCAGGCTCAGTCCGCGGCGAACGACGCGCAAGCCCAGGCCGCGACCGCCGACGCGCAGGCGCAACTCGCGACGCCCGCGAGCGCGCGTCCCGCCGCGGGCGCGCAGGACGACGATCCGTCGAAAGCGCCGCAAGCCTCGAACGCGCAAGTACCGAACGCGCAACCCGTCGTTCCCGCGGGCAGGCCGTTGGCCGTCGGCTTCTACGTCAACTGGGACGATTCGAGCTACGCCTCTCTGAAGCGCAACATCAACGACCTCGACTGGCTCGTGCCCGAATGGATTCGCTTGCAGGACGGCGACGACCCGCTCGTCCGCGACTTCGCGCCGCAGGCGCTCAACCTCGTGCGCGGCGAGCGCCCGACGATGCCGATTCTCCCGCTCGTGCAGAACTACCAGAACGAGCAGTGGAACCCGCAACTGCTCGCGCGCGCGGTCGCGACCGAGCAGTCGCGGCAGAAGCTCGTCGGCGCTCTGTTGCAGACGGTCGAAGAGAACAAGTTCGGCGGCGTCACGATTGACCTCGAAGAGGTGCCGACCGCCTCGCAGCCGAACCTCTACGCCTTCATGCGCGAGCTTCACGACGCGTTCCACTCGCGCGGGCTGCTCGTCGCGCAGGCCGTTCCCTTCGACGACGACGACTGGGACTACAAGGCTTACGCCGCGACGAGCGACTACCTGATGGTCATGGCCTACGACCAGCACTGGGCTTCGAGCGCGCCCGGCTCGGTCGCGTCGCAACAGTGGTTCGAGCAGTTGCTCGCCAAGCGGATGCGCGGGCTTGACCCCGCGAAGACAATCGTCTGCGTCGGCAATTACGGCTACGACTGGACGAGCGAGGGCGGCGAAGCGCCCGAAGTCACGTTCCAGGAGGCCGTGCTTTCCGCGAAGGAGTCGGACGCGAAGGTCACTTTCGACCCGGCGACGCGCAACCCGCATTTCTCCTACGACGAGGACGACGGCTCGCACCACTCGGTCTGGTTCCTCGACGCCGTGACGGCCTACAACGAGATGCGCGCCTCCGCGCAGTACCACCCGGCGGGCTACGCGCTCTGGCGTCTCGGCTCGGAAGACCCTTCGCTCTGGCAGGTCTTCGGCTCGAACGCGCTGGCGAAGGCCGACGGCAGGATTGATTCGGACGACCTGCGCGACATACGCTACGGCTACGACATTGACTTCGAGGGCACGGGCGAAATCTTAAACGTCGCCGCCCAACCGCACGACGGCCTGCGCGAGTACCAGTTGGACGACGCGGGCTATGTCACGACCGAGTCGCTCAAGGAGACGCCTTCGAGCTACGTCGTCGAGCGCACGGGCGACCAGCCCGGCCTCGTCGCCTTGACGTTCGACGACGGCCCCGACGCGACGTGGACTCCGCGCATCCTCGACATACTCAAGCAGGAGCACGTGCCCGCGGCCTTCTTCATCATCGGCGAGAACGGGCAGGAGAACCCCTCGCTCGTCAAGCGCATCGTCGCCGAAGGCCACGACATCGGCAACCACTCCTACACGCACCCGAACCTCGGCGAGATGCCGGGGCGCGTCACGGATTTGGAACTCAACGCGACCGAACGACTCATCGAGTCGCTCACCGGGCGCTCGACCATCCTCTTCCGCCCGCCCTACTTCGGCGACGCCGAGCCGACCACGTCCGACGAGGTCGAGCCGATTGTGCGCGCGAAGGATTTGGGCTACCTGACCGTCGGCCTCCACGTTGACCCCGACGACTGGGCGACACCGGGCGCGGACGAGATCGTCAAGCGCACGGTCGAGGGCGTGACGAGCAAGAGCACGGACTTCGACCAGCGCGGCCAGATCGTGCTGCTCCACGACGGCGGCGGCGACCGCGAGCAGACGGTCGAGGCGCTGCCCCGAATCATCGAGCAGTTGCGCGCGCGCGGCTACCGCTTCGTCACCGTCTCGGAACTCGCCGGCCTCAAGCAGGCGCAGACGATGCCCGCCGTCCACGAGGATCACAGGCTGTTCGCGAGCGCCGACGCCGTCACGTTCTACGCGCTCTCGACCGGCGGTCGGATCATCCGCTGGACGTTCATCCTCGGCATCCTGCTCGGCATCGGGCGACTCATTTTCATCGGCGCGCTCGCGCTCGCCCAGCGCCTGCGCTCGCGCCGCCGCGAACGCGCGCACGCTGGCCGCGGCTTCGAGCCATACGTTACCGTCATCGTCCCGGCCTACAACGAGGAGCGCGTCATCTGCAAGACCGTCGAGAGCCTTCTCGCGTCGGACTACGAGCGGTTCGAGATCGTCGTCGTTGACGACGGCTCGCCTGACCGGACGAGCGAGGTCGTCGCCGAGCGCTTCTCTTCGGAGCCGCGCGTCCGCCTTTTCCGAAAAGAGAACGGCGGCAAGGCCGAGGCTTTGAACTACGGACTCGCGCTCGCCCGCGGCGAGATCGTCGTCGGCCTCGACGCCGACACGGTGTTCGCGCCGAACACGCTCCGCGCGCTCGCGCGCCGGTTCGTTGACCCGAAGATCGGCGCGGTCGCGGGGAACGCGAAAGTCGGCAACCGCATCAACCTCGTCACGCGGTGGCAGGCGCTCGAATACGTCACCTCGCAGAACCTCGACCGCCGCGCCTTCTCGACCCTAAACTGCATCACGGTCGTGCCCGGCGCGGTCGGCGCTTGGCGGCGCGAGCTGGTTGAGCGCGTCGGGGGTTTCAGCTCCGACACGCTCGCCGAGGATCAGGACTTGACGCTCCGCGTCCGACGCCTCGGCTACGAGGTCGGCTACGAGGAGGACGCGGTCGCCTGGACGGAAGCGCCGGACACCTTCGAGGGTCTTCGCAAGCAGCGCTTCCGCTGGTCATTCGGCACGCTCCAATGCATGTGGAAGCACAAGGGCGCGCTCCTGCGCCCGCGCCACCGCGCCCTCGGCTTCGTGGCGATGCCGAACGTCTGGATATTTCAGATTCTGTTTCCGCTCATCTCGCCTTTGATGGACTTGATGTTCCTCTGGACGTTCGTCGCCGCCGCGCTCGAACGGCTCGAACACCCGACCCAGCCCGCCGTCTCGAACTTCGGGCAGGTGGCGTTTTATTACGCGCTCTTCCTCGCGGTTGACTGGGCCTCGGCGGCCTTCGCCTTCGCGCTCGAGAAGCGCGAGCAGTGGAGCCTCCTGTGGTGGCTCTTCCTGCAACGCTTCGGCTACCGGCAGGTGATGTACACGGTGATGGTCAAGTCGTTTTTCTCCGCCGCGCGCGGCGTCCTCGTCGGCTGGGGCAAGCTCGAACGCAAAGACACGGTCGCGCTCTCGACGGCGAGCGCACCCCTCGCGGTCGAGACTGCGGTCGAGTAACTGTCGGAGCATTCGCCGACCGAGCAGCGCGGTTGCCGCATGAATGAAGAGGGCGAGTGAAGTTCGCTTCACTCGCCCTCAAACTTTCCCTCCAACTATCGCGCACCGCCTCCGCTCAAAGCCGACGCGCCGGTTAGTCGCCGTCAACCGACCGTCTCTCTGATTACCTCGGCCAGCCCGCGCACGTCTTCTTCAGTCGTGTCGAACGAGCACATCAGACGCACCTCAGAAATTTGTTCGTTCCAGACGTAGAAGAAGAAACGCTCGCGTATGGCCTCGACGTGCTCCGGCGGGATGATCGCGAAGACGGCGTTCGACTCGACCGCCTGCGTAACCTTGACGTTCGGGATTTGTTGAAGCTCCGCGGCGAGCATTCGCGCCATGCGGTTCGCGTGCCCGGCGTTTCGGAGCCAGAGGTCTTCCGCGAGGAGCGCGCCGAACTGCGCGGTTATGAAGCGCATCTTCGACGGGAGCTGCGCGCCCTGCTTGCGGACGAACTCGAAGCCGCGCGCCAAGTCAGCGCCGAAGAAGACGACGGCCTCGCCGTACATCATCCCGTTCTTCGTCCCGCCGAACGAGAGAACGTCAACGCCCGCGTCCGCCGTCAACTCGCGCAAGCTCACATTCAAGCCCGCCGCCGCGTTCGACAGGCGCGCGCCGTCAACGTGCAGCAGCAGGTCGTGCGTGTGCGCGAACTCCGCGAGGCGCTTCAACTCTTCGACCGTGTAAACCGTGCCGTACTCCGTCGCCTGCGAGACCGAGACGACGCGCGGCTGCACGTGATGCTGGTCGCCCAAGCGCGCGAGCAGCGGCTCGACCTGCTCAGGCCGGAGTTTGCCGTCCGGCGTCGGCAGGTCAATCAGCTTGCAGCCCGTGAACCTTTCGGGCGCGCCGCACTCGTCAACGTTGATGTGCGCCGACTCGGCGCAGACGACCGCGTGGTGCGGGCGCGTCAGCGCGGAAAGACCCAAAACGTTCGCGCCCGTCCCGCCGAAGACGAAGAAGACCTCGACGCTTTCGCCGAACTGCTCGCGGAATTTTTCGACCGCGGCTTCGGTGTAAACGTCGTCGCCATACGCGACCACGTGCCCCTCGTTGGCCGCGCGCAAAGCCTCCATCACGCGCGAGTGAACGCCCGCGTTGTTGTCGCTCGCGAATCCTCGTTTAGCTTTCATGCCTAGGTGAAAATTGTACCAGCCTTATCGAACGCGCCGAGTTACCTCAACGGCACGCCGCCGAGTTCTAAAACCTTCGCCCTCTCGCCTTCGGGCAACTGCGCGTAAAGCTCCGTGAAGGCCGCGTTCGTCCAGCCGAAGCCGATCTCGTTCGACTGGTAGCCGAAGCGCAGGCCCGCGCCGAGCGAGGACGTGCGCGCCGCAACGTCGTACTTCTCGACAATCGTGTTGTGCGCGATGAAGTCTTTGAGGACGAGCGAGAGGAAGCTCGCGGAGACGCGGTCGGCCTCGCGCTCGTAGCCGTAGCGGCGCAGGCCCTCGACCGCGATGAGCTGCATCGGCGCCCAGCCGTAGGGCGCGTCCCACTGGCTGCCCGACTCGTTCGTGCTCGTCTGCAAGCCGCCCGCGCGCTCGAACAGTTTTAGATTCGAGACGACGCGCGCGGCCTGTCGCGGCGTGGCGACGCCGGCCCAGAGCGGGTAAAAGGTCGTCACGAACGGGTAGCGTCGGCGCTCGCCTCGCTCGAAGTTGTAGTCGTAGTAAAGCCCTTCGCGCTCGTCCCACATCAGACGGTTGATTCGCTCTTTCCGTGCCGCCGCGCGCCGCTCCCACACTCTCGCCTCGCCCGCGCGACCGAGCGTGCGCGCGATCTCGGCGGCGTCGCGCTCGTAAACGTAGAGGAGCGAGTTCAGGCAGACGGGATTGTAGCTCGTGATGTCGGCGCTGAACGGCCCGAAGCGGTTGGAAGGGTCGAAGCCCGACTCGCGCATCGAGCGGTCGCCTTTGTAAAAGGCGGGCGTCAACTCGTCGCGCGCGCGGTCGTAGAATTTTCCAACGTCGTAGTCCGGGACTTGCGGGTGCGCGCGGAAGAACTCGCGGACGCGGTCGTAGTGCGTGCGGCCTTCGGCGTCACGTTCGGCGGCGACGACTTCGGGCGCGGGGCCGGCTCCGGCGTCGAAGTAGCGCGCGAGTCCCGTCCGCGGCGTGAGGTGCGGCCCTTCAGTCCAGTACCGATAATACTTCTCGACCGCGGGGAGCGTGCCGCGAAGCCAACGCGCGTCTCTCTCTTTCTCGAAGACGCCGAGAATCATGCGCGTCAAAAACGGCGGCTGCGAGCGCGTGAGGTAGTAGGTTCGGTTCGCGTTGAGGACGAGGCCGTAGTTCTCTATCTCATAGACGAAGTTCTCGACCATGTCGCGCGCCAACTCCGTCTCGCCGTCGCGCAGCAATCCGATCTCGATGAAGTAGCTGTCCCAGCCATACATCTCGTTGAAGCGACCGCCGGGCACGACGTATGGACGAGGCAGATAAAGAAGCCCCGGCCCGGCGTCGGTCGCGCGCGCTGGCAAACGACGCAGCTCGATGCGCGCGAAGTCTTCGGGCTTTAACTGCGCGCGCAGAGTTCGCTCGACCGCGCTCAAATCTTCGGTGTGCGAGACGTAAACGGGCCAACGCCCTTCCGCCGCCGGCTTGAACTTCGGGTCAACCGCCGCCGCGGCCAGGTCGCGGTTCGAGCGCGAGAGCGTGTGCCAGCTACGGCGTATGTACTCGCGTATCGAGTCGAGTTGCGCCGCCGTCGCGCGCGCGACACTACCCTGCGCGTGCGGGCGTGCGCCCCCGGCGTGCGCTACCACCGCGGCGAGCAGGGCGAGCGCCAGCGTCGCGCCGAAGAGTTTGTTCTGTATTTGTGTGTGCGATCTTTTCACGCGCGGACAACGGGCGAGCGACACGCGCCGCGCTTTAGTTCATCGAGCAGGAGCCGGGGCCGCGCGGGTCGCCGCACGTGCCGCACGGAGTCGAAGGGAACTCTCTCGGCGCGCGCGTGCCGCCCTTCACGCCGGCGGCGAAGACGGACAGTTGTTTTTCGAGCCGCTTGCTCTTGCACTCCGGGCAGGCGGGCTGCTCGCCGCCGCGCACGATCTTCTCGAAGCGCTGGCCGCACTTGCGGCAGACGTACTCAAAAACCGGCATAAACTTTTTCCTCCTGCCGTGCGTCGTCGGTCACTCACGGACGTTCGCGTGTCTCGCGGCGTTTAGCTTTCCACCTCTCGCCGCACGTGTCAAACCGGAGTCGCGCGCGGCGCGCGTGGCATCGCCTTTGCTCGTCTTCAAGTCATCGGGGGACTAATCGAGCGGAAACGCGGGCGGCGCGGCTGTCCTTTCCAAACCAACGTATCATTGATGTGCGTCGCGCGTGTCCGCTTGGCGAACAACGGCTGACGCTTCGGTGCGTTGGCCGACAGAAAGCTGGTGAGTCATGCGGGAAGACAGATTGATCGAAGACAGATTCGTCAACGCGTCGCGCGCGGGCGGGCGCGTGGACGAGGGCCGCTGGAGGCTTGGCTTCGGCCTGATGGTCGGACTCGTGCTGTGCCTGATCGCGCTTTTGGCGATCATCATTCTCGGCGTGACGACGGGCATCGGACTCGTCCTCGCAGTCCCGTTCGTCGCCGTCGTCATCGTCGCGGCGCTGATTCTGTTCCGCGCCGGCGCGACCGCGGTCAAGACCGTCTGCCCCGTCTGCAACGCGCGCTTCGACGAGCCGAAACACCTCTCCGAGTTCGACTGCCCCTCGTGCGGCAGTCACCTCGAAGCGGTGAACGGCGTCGTGCGTCGCGCGGCGTGACGGCGAGTGTTCTCAGACTTTCAGTTCGCCTGGGATTCGGACATGAGCGCGAAGGAGTCTTCGGCGTCCGCCTCGACGATGAGGTCAACGCCTGAGAGCGCGAAGCGACGGGCGGCGGCGGACGCGCGCGCGTCGCACTCCTCGTCGAGCGACCACTGCGCCTGTCGCGCGAGGAGCGCGAGCGCCGTCGCCCGCCCCAACGTCAAAGCGAATCGCCGCGCGCCGGCTTCGAGCGTCACCTGATTCTCTTTTCGCGCGTCGTCGAGCCACACCGCCGCGTGTGTGAATGCGTCGCACGCGGTCTTTGCCGCACGCGCGAGCCTCGCGTCACGGACTGAGCGCGCGCAGGTTTTTATCTCTTCATCGAGCGACGCGAGCGCGCCGTCTTCCTTCGCCGCCGCTCGCATGGCGTCGAGCGCGAGGACGTTGGTCGTGCCCTCCCAGATCGAGAGCACCTGTGCGTCACGCAGGATGACGGGCAAGCCGGTATCTTCGACGTAGCCCGCGCCGCCGAAAGCCTCCAACACTTCACTCGCCACGGCGACCGCCGCGCGCGCCGTCGTCAACTTCATCAACGGCGTCAACAGCCGGAGCAGTCGCGCGCCCGCTTCGCAACCCTCGCCCGACTCCTCGCGGCCCGTAAGCTCCGCGACGAAGAACGCGAGGTGAAGCGCGGCCTCCGCCTCGGCCGGTAGGCCCGCGAGCGTGTCGGCGTGCAGAGGCTTCTCCGCGAGCGTCGAGCCGAACGCCGTGCGCCGCCGCGCGTAGTCTCGCGCGAGCGCGACGCCGCGACGCATCAACGCCGCCGCGCTCACGCCGTTCCAGAGCCGCGTGACGTTGAGCATCGGAGCGATTGCGCGCACGCCTTCGTTCGTTCCGGCGACAAGCACGGCGGGCGTGCCGTCGAGAGTCAACTCCGCGGTCGGGACTTTGCGCGTGCCGAGCTTATCCTTGAGCCGGTTGACCTGAATGTTTCGCAGGCGTCCTTCGGCGTCGCGCGTCTCGACGAAGAAGAGCGCGAGTCCGCGCCCGCCCGGCCCGTTCCCTTCGGGGCGCGCGAGCGTCAACGCCACCTGCGACGCCGCGGCGGACGTGAACCACTTGCGACCGTGGAGACGCCACACGCCCTCCGCGTCTCGCCTTGCGACGGTCTCCGACAGACCAACGTCCGACCCGCCCGTCAACTCCGTCATCCACTGCCCGCTCGTCCAGAACTCTCGCGGGTCACGTGAAGTCAGATGCGGCACGACGCGCTCGACGAGGGCCTTGTTGCCCGAAGCGATGAGCGCGCGGGCCGCGCCGTCGGTCATCGCGAGCGGGCAACTGTAGATGTCGGTCGAGGGCGTGAAGAGGTATGCGAGCGCGCATTGATGAACGCGCGAGTGCGGGCCGTGCCTTCGCTCGTAAGCCGTGGCGACGACGCCAAGCTCCGCGGCGAGGCGTTCGGCGACGCGCCAGAGCGGAGAGACTTCGATGCGGTCAACGCGCTCGCCCCACGCGTCCCACTGCGTCAGGCGCGGCTCGCTGAGGCGGTCTTCGAGCTGCGTCCGGTACAACTCGCCGCCCGCGAGTTCGCCCATCTCGACGAGCGCCGGCTCGACCTCGCGGAGAGCGTCCGGCGGGAGCGCGCGCCGAAGGTAAGAGCGGAGCGCGCGGTCGTCTTCGTACTGGTTGCCGAGTCGCGGTGGCTGCTGGCTGAAGGTCATCGCCGTTCCTCCGACGCCTTGACCTTTGCGCTTGATGTGTTGATGCTGTTGCGCGTGTTTTTTTTCGGTGTGATCGCCTGGTCAGGCTTCGGCCTCGGCCTCGTCGCGCTTCCGGCTCCACATGTCGGCCATCTGCCGGGCCTCGGCGTGGGTCATGTTGTCGCAGGCGACTTCGGCGACGCCGTCTTTGATTTCGACGACTTCCCAGTCGGGCGCTTCCGGGTCGCTCCCGTCGCGCCCCTCTGTGACTCTGACTTCAAACGTCTCCGTGTACTTTTTCTCTTCGGCCATCGGCTCTCATCCTCTTTGACGATTTATTGAAAGGCACGCGGCACGCTTCAGACGCGCCGCTGACGAAATTATGAGCGACACAATAACACAGACCGCGGCCCGCGCGCTTTCGAGCGAAGGCGCACGCGCGATTCCCAATGACGACGTACTCTCGACCGAAGAGATACGCTCGCACTTCCCCGCGCTCGAACGCGAGCACGGCGGACACGAGGTCGCCTACTTCGACGGCCCCGGCGGCACGCAGGTTCCGCGCCGCGTCGTCGAGGCCGTGAGCGATTATCTTTATCACCACAACGCCAACACGCACTGGGCCTACCCGACGAGCGCGGAGACGGACGAACTGCTCGAGCGTTCGCGCGCGGGCGTCGCCGATTTCCTCGGCGCGTCGCACGACGAGATCGTCTTCGGCGCGAACGCGACGACGCTCGCCTACCACGTCTCGCGCACGCTCGGTCGAACGTTCACGGCGGGTGACGAGATCGTCGTCACCGAACTCGACCACCACGCCAACGTCGCGCCGTGGCAGGCGTTAGAGCGCGAGCGCGGCGTCACGCTGCGCGTCGTCCGCATGGACACCGAAACGGGCGCGCTCGATTGGGGAGATTTTGAAAACAAAGTCAACGCGAGGACGCGCGTCGTCGCCGTCGGCGCGGCGTCGAACGCGCTCGGCACGATCAACGACACGAATCGTGCGCTTGAGCTTGCCCGCGCGGTCGGCGCGTACCTCTTCGTTGACGCGGTTCACTTCGCGCCGCACAACCTGACGGACGCGCGTGCGCTCGCATGCGACTTCCTCGTCTGCTCGGCCTACAAGTTCTACGGCCCGCACGTCGGCGCGCTGTTCTGCCGCCGCGAGCTTCTCGAATCGCTCCCCTTCCCCAAACTCATCCCGGCACCCGACTACGCGCCCGAAGTCGCCGAGACCGGCACGCAGAATCACGAAGGCATCTGCGGAGCCGCAGCCGCCGTTGACTTCCTCGCCTCGCTCGCCGGAGGCGACACGAGACGCGAGCGCCTGCGCGCGGCCTTCGACGCGCTCCACGCGCGCGGCTCGGAGTTGACTCGTTTGATGTGGCAGGGACTTTCCGAAATCGAAGGCGTGAAGCTCTACGGCCCGCGGCCACACGAGCCGCGCACGCCGACGGTCGCCTTCACAGTCCGCGGCGTCACTTCGACGGACGTTGCGCGACGGCTCGCCGCGCGCGGAGTCTTCGTCTCGCACGGAGATTTTTACGCGGCGACCGTCGTCGAACGTCTCGGCCTCGGCGTCGAAGGATTGGTGCGCGCGGGCTGCGCCTGCTACACGACGCGCGAAGAGGTCGAACGTCTCGTCGCGGGCGTCGGCGAGATCGCGCGCGGCGGCAGTTAACGCCGGCACAAATAATTTCGGTCAGCAGTCGTCGCGAACGGCGTTGATGAAGTCGGCGAGCATCCCGTAGGCGGTGCTCTTGAGGTTCGGCTGGCGCGCGACGAGCGTGAGGCCGTTGAGCACGTCAAGCTCGAAGTTGAGCGCGAGCGTCGTGCCGCCGACCCAAGCGAAAGGGTCGTCGGGCGCGAGTTGTTCGGGGCGCACTGTCGCTTCGACTCGTCCGCCTTCGACGAGGCGCGCGCGCGCGATGAGCCTGAACGGGCGACCCGACGCGTGCGCCGCGCGCACGTCTTCGTCCTTCAGGCCGCGTATCCCGCAGCGCCGCACGTCTTCGAGTTTCAATTCTGCTTTCATCAAGACGTTCGCGACGGCGCAGACCTTGACCGCCGCGTCCCAGCCGTCAACGTCGTGCGCCGGGTCGGTCTCGGCGACTCCGAGAGACTGCGCGAGGCTCACGCCTTCGTCGAAGGTGCGGCCCGCGGCGATCTCTTCGAGGATGATGGTCGTCGTCGAGTTGAGCACGCCGGTGAAGGCGAGCAGCCGCGCCGTCGGCATCGTCTCGCGGAAGGTCGAGAAGACGGGGAGGCAGTCGGCCACGGTCGCCTCGAACATGAAGCGACGGCCTTTCGCCCGCGCGAGTTCAGAAAGCTCGCGGTAGGCGTGGACAATCGTGCCCTTGTTCGCCGTGACGACGTGCGCGCCCTTCGAGAGCGCCGCGCGCGCGTGCGTGATCGCCGGCTCGCCCGTCAGAGGTTCGAGCGAAGTCGTCTCGAACAGAACGTCGCACCGCGCGGCGTCGAGCCAGTCGTCAACGCCCGAAGGCTGCGGCGAGACTTGAGTTCTCAACTCGCCCGACAGCAACTCTTCGACCTCGAAACCTCCGGGCGCGGCGAGCCAGCCTATGCGCCGCGTCGCCACGCCCGTCACGCGCCACTCGACGCCGAACTCTTCGCGCATCGCGTCCGACTTCTCGACCAGCACGGGGACGAGCGCGCGCGCGACGTTGCCGTAGCCGAGCAGACAGAGGTTGTAAATTTTCATGCCGACTCCTTGAAACTGCTCAACGCTTACAGCCGCCACTAAATTACCTGTTGATTTTCCGTCGGCGTTGCGCGATGCTTGCCGCAATCTGAAGGCGATTACGAGTCGGTCGTCGGGGAGCGGCGCTGTTTTCAATCCGCACTCCGCAATCTGAAGTCCGCAATCGCCGAAGACTGCTCCTCGAATCTTTTACCACGCGAAGAGAGACTAAAAGCAATGTCTAACGGGAAGCGGCGCGAAGGCACAGCGCTAAACCGACGGAAATTCCTGCGCGCCGGGCTGCTCGGCGGCGTCGGCCTGGTCGCCGCGCCGAAGCTGACGCTCAACAGCTTCGCCGCCGCGCCGACGGCGCAGACAGGAAAGTTCGACTGGGAGGAGTTGACCATCGCCGACGCGCAGGCGGCCATGAAGTCGGGCAGGGTTTCCGCGCGGCGGCTGACGGAGATGTACCTCGAACGCGTCGCGAAGATTGACCGAAGCGGCCCCGCGCTCAACTCGGTCATCGAGCTGAACCCGGAGGCGGTCGCCATCGCCGACGCGCTCGACCGCGAGCGAAAGTCGGGGCGCGTGCGCGGGCCGCTGCACGGCGTGCCCGTCCTCATCAAAGACAACATCGCGACCGCCGACCGGATGGAGACGACCGCAGGCTCACTCGCGCTCGTCGGCGCGAAGCCCGCGGCAGACGCGTTCATCGTGCAGCGACTGAGGGACGCGGGCGCTATTCTCATCGGCAAGACGAACCTGAGCGAGTGGGCCAACTTCCGCTCGTCACACTCGACGAGCGGCTGGAGCGGTCGCGGCGGACAGACGCGCAACCCATACGCGCTCGACCGAAACCCGTGCGGCTCAAGCTCCGGCTCCGGCGCGGCGGTCTCCGCGAACCTCTGCCTCGTCGCCGTCGGCACCGAGACCGACGGCTCGATAGTCTGCCCTTCCGGCACGTGCGGCGTCGTCGGCATCAAGCCCACGCTCGGCGTCGTCAGCCGCTCCGGCATCATCCCCATCGCGCACAGCCAGGACACGGCAGGCCCGATGGCTCGAACGGTCGCGGACGCCGCGACGTTTTTGAACGTGCTCGCCGCCGCAGACCCGCGCGATCAGGTCAGGGCGATCAACGGAACTGTCGTCGTGTACAAGCCGACCGACTACACGCAGTCGCTCGACCCGACGGGACTTCGCGGCGCGCGCATCGGCGTCGCGCGGAAGTTCGCGGGCTTCAACGACGAGGTTGACAAGCTGCTGGCCGACGCGATTGACCTGATGAAGCGCGAGGGCGCGACCGTCGTTGACCCCGCCGACATCCCGACGCATGGCAAGTTCGACGCGCCGGAGTTCGACGTGCTGCTCTTCGAGTTCAAGACGGACATCAACAAGTATCTCGCCGCGCTCCCGCCGGGCGACCACCCGCGCACGCTCAAAGACCTGATTGACTTCAACGACAAGAACCGCGACCGCGAGATGCCCTTCTTCGGTCAGGACACTTTCACCAAGGCCGAGGCGAAGGGGCCGCTCACAGACCCCGCGTACCTCAAAGCTTTGAAGACTTGCAAGACGCTCTCGCAGGCGCAAGGGATTGACGCCCTGATGACGAAGAACAACCTCGACGCCATCATCGCGCCGACGGGCGGCCCCGCTTGGACGACCGACGTTTTGAACGGCGACCACTTCACCGGCGGAAGCTCCACGCCCGCCGCGGTCGCGGGCTACCCGAACGTGCAGGTGCCCGCGGGCTACGTTTACGGCCTGCCCATCGGCATCAGCTTCTTTGGTCGCGCCTTCTCCGAGCCGAAGCTCATCCGCATCGCCTACGCCTACGAGCAGGCGAGCAAGCACCGTCAGCCGCCGCGCCTCCTGCCAGTCGCGGACTTGCGCGGCTGAATGCGGACGAAGCGGGTAACGGTCGCGACCGATTTCAACGACGCCCGGCGGGCGTGTGGCGTCATACCAATTTAACCAACGACGACCGGCACAACATAAAACTCTCGGCGGGCCGGACGGCTGAACACGTCCGGCCCGCCCTTTGCTATGAAGTGCAAAGGTTAATTTTTCGGACATGAAAATAGTACTGTCCGAGTCTCGGAATCCTGACTCGCTCTCGGACTATGTTCCGGCGTGAATCAATGTTCCGGGCGCGACTTCGGCGAAAACAACGAACACTGGAGGAGATTCAAATGGCGGAAACAACAGGCTCGGCAACGGGACGCTCGCGGATGGTGACCGGACTGTTTAGAGACAGGGAGAGCGCCGAGCGCGCCTACAACTCGGTCACGACGCGCGGCTATACGAACGACGACGTGAACCTGCTCATGTCGGACGAGACGCGCAAGAAGCACTTCGCGGTTGACGACCGACCGACGGAGTTGGGCAACAAGGCTCTGGAAGGCGCGGGCACGGGCGCGGCCATCGGCGGCACCGTGGGCGCGACGCTCGCGGCCATCGCCGCCATCGGCACGACGCTCGCGCTCCCCGGCCTCGGCCTGCTCGTCGCGGGGCCGATTGCGGCGGGGCTTGCGGGCGCGGGCGCGGGCGGCGCGACCGGCGGCATCATCGGCGCGCTCATCGGCGCGGGCATCCCCGAAGAGCGCGTCAAGCGCTACGAAGAGGGACTGAAAAACGGCGGCATCGTGATGGGCGTGACGCCGCGCTCGGACGAAGACGCGGCCTATTTCGAGGACGAGTGGAGAAGGAATCACGGCGAAGAGATTTACAGGTAGGCCGCCGCTCGCCGCGGGTTTGAAAAGGTTGGGAGGACAAGGATGCGACGGACATTAGCTCTGCTCTGTTTGCTCTCGGTCGCGGCGTGGGGCGCTGCCTGCGGCGGGGGCGATAACGCGAACGACAACGGCAACGCTCGTTCGGCCAACGCCAACAACGCCAACGCCACGCGCAACAGCGCCGTCGAGACGAACGTCAACTTGCCGAAGAACATGAACGGCAACAGCGTCCAGTCGAACGTCGGCGTGCTGACGAACGACAACGGGAACAAGAACACCGACGGCGTCTCTTCGATGAACGGCTCGAACCACAACGCCAACGGCAACAAGGGCCACAACGTCAACGGCATCGCGAACCACAACGCGAGCCATAACGCGAACCACTGAAGGCCGGACGGCTCAACTTAGCTTAGACGGACGAAGGGCGCGGGGAGCTTACAGACAAAGCCCCGCGCCCTTCGTCCGTCTGCCGCGTCTTTAGCAGCGCTGTTGGTTTCATGCTCGCGTTCGGCGCGTGCCGCGCAATGCATTCCGGCGTCGCGCCGGGTATAATTGTTGTTTCGTGCCGTGGCACTTATACCTGTCTGTGGGAGTCGGCTCTCAGTAATGATTAACTTCGAGACTTCGCCTGAGAAGTACAAGCATTGGAAGCTGTCGATTGACGGCCACGTAGCCACGCTCTCGATGGACGTGCAGGAGGACGAGACGCTGGGCGAGGGCTACAAGCTCAAGCTCAACTCATACGACCTCGGCGTGGACATCGAACTCTCGGACGCCGTCCAGCGCCTCCGCTTCGAGCACCCGGAAGTCCGCGTCGTCGTCGTCACCAGCCTCAAGCCCCGAATCTTCTGCGCGGGCGCGAACATCTACATGCTCGGCACTTCGCAGCACGGCTTCAAGGTCAACTTCTGCAAGTTCACGAACGAGACGCGCTGCGCCATCGAAGACGCCTCGCGCCATTCGGGCCAGCGCTACGTCGCGGCCTTGAACGGCACGGCTTCGGGCGGCGGCTACGAACTCGCCATCGCGTGCGACGAGATTTATCTCGTTGACGACGGCAACTCCGCCGTCTCGCTTCCCGAAGTGCCTCTGCTCGGCGTGCTGCCGGGCACGGGCGGCCTGACGCGGCTGGTTGACAAGCGCAAGGTGCGCCGCGACCGCGCCGACGTTTTCTCCACACTCGCCGAGGGGCTGAAGGCCAAGCGCGCGAAGGAGTGGGGATTGATTGACGGCTACTTCCCGACGAGCAAGTTTCAGGAGGGCGTCCGCGAACGCGTCGAGAAGATTGTCGCGGAAGCCGACGGCGGCGAGAAGGGCAACGGCGTTGAGCTACATCCGCTCGACGTTGAAGCGGGCGACGGGGGCCGCGAGTACAGGCACGTGAGTTTGAAGTACAAACGCGAAGGCCGCTACGCGGAGGTGACCGTGCGCGGGCCGGAAGCGAACCAGCCGACGAGCGTCGAAGAGATCGTCAAGCTCGGCGATTCATACTGGCCGCTTCGAGCCTACCGCGAGTTGGACGACGCGCTGCTGCACCTGCGGATGAACGAGCCGCTAATCGGACTCGTCCTCGTCCGCACCGAAGGCGAGATTGATAACGTCCTCGCCGTTGACAAGACGCTCGTCGAGAACCGCGACCACTGGTTCGTCCGCGAGATCATCCTGAACATGGCGCGCGTGCTGCGCCGCCTCGACCTGACGGCAAAGAGCTTCTTCGCGCTCGCCGGGCCGGGCAGTTGCTTCGCCGGTAATCTGCTCGAACTCCTGCTCGCCTCCGACCGCAGTTACATGCTCAACGACCCCGAACAGAAGGTCGAGCTTGCGCTGAGCGAGTTGAACGCGGGCGCGCTGCCGATGTCGAACGGACTCACTCGTCTTCAGTCGCGCTTCCTCGCCGAGCCGGAACGCGCCGACGAAGTTCTCACGCACGCTGGCCGCTTCGACACGGAGGAGGCCGAGGAGGCCGGACTCGTCACCTTCGCGCCGGACGATCTTGATTGGGACGACGAGATTCGTGTCGCCGTCGAGGAGCGCACGTCGCTCTCGCCCGACGCGCTGACGGGGATGGAAGCATCCTTGCGATTCGCCGGGCCTGAGACGACCGACACCAAAATCTACGGGCGTCTGACCGCGTGGCAGAACTGGATTTTCCAGCGCCCGAACGCCGTCGGCCCGCACGGCGCGCTGACGAACTACGGCAAGCCGACGCAAGCAGAGTTCGATTACAAACGCACCTGAGGCATTGAAGTCTCAAGCCGCCGCATCAAAACTTGTGGGCGGCATGACAGTTGATTGACGAACGGCAGCGGGAAAATTTTGCGTAAAATCACCCTGCCGGGAGGAGACGATGGAGTTATACGAGCGCATTCCTAACAACGTGAACCTGTCGGAAGACAAGCGGCTCCAGCGCGCGCTTGAGAAGTGGCTGCCCAATTATCTCGACTGGTGGCGCGAGATGGGGCCGGACGGATTTCAGGAGAAGGACGTTTGGCTCCGCACTGCCACGAGCGTTGACACCGACGGCTGGGCGCACTTCGACTACGTGAAGATGCCCGACTACCGCTGGGGAATCTTCCTCAAGCCGGCGGAGCGGGACGCGCGCGTCGGCTTCGGCGACAACTACGGAGCGCTCGCCTACCAGGAAGTGCCCGGCGAGTTCCGCAACGCGCTCCGCCGCATCGTCGTCACGCAGGCCGACACCGAACCCGCTTCGGTCGAGCAGCAGCGTCGCCTCGGCCACACCTGCCCTTCGCTCTACGATCTTCGCAATCTCTTTCAGGTGAACGTCGAAGAGGGACGCCACCTCTGGGCGATGGTCTATCTCCTGCACGGCTACTTCGGGCGCGACGGGCGCGACGAGGCCGACGCGCTGCTCGAACGCCGTTCGGGGAATCCCGACAAGCCGCGCATCCTCGAAGCCTTCAACCAGCCCTGCGACGACTGGCTCAACTTTTTCTGCTTCACGATGTTCACCGACCGCGACGGCAAGTATCAACTCTCGGCGCTCGCCGAAAGCGGATTCGAGCCGCTCGCGCGCACCTGTCAGTTCATGCTGACGGAAGAGGCGCACCACCTCTTCGTCGGCGAGACGGGCGTCGGTCGCGTCGTCAAGCGCACCGCGCAGTTGATGAAGCAGAACCCGAACGAGGACGTGCGCGCGCTCGGAGGCATCCCGTTCGACATCATCCGGCGCTACATCAACTACTGGTTCTCATACTCGCTCGACCTCTTCGGCGGCGAGATCAGCTCGAACGCCGCAGACTTCTTCGCCGCGGGCCTGAAGGGCCGCTACATGGAGAGGAAGCATTACGACGAGCACGTCATCAAGCAGGACGTGTTCACGCTGCCCGTCGTCGAAGACGGTCGTCTCGTCGAGCGCGAAGTGCCGATGCGCAACGCTTTGAATGAAGTCCTGCGCGGCGAGTACGTCAAGGACTGCGAGCGCGCGCTCGACCGTTGGAACAAGTACATCGCCGACGAGGGCGTTGGCCACAGGCTCGCGCTGCCCTCGACTCGCTTCCACCGCCACGTCGGCGAGTACGCCGGACACTTCTTCGACACCGAAGGCAGTCTCATCACCGAGGAAGAGTTCGAGCGCCGCCGCGCCGAGTGGCTGCCGACCGTCGAGGATCGCGAGTACGTCCAGAGCCTGATGAAGCCTGTCACCGAGCCGGGCAAGATCGCCAACTGGATCGCCCCGCCCGCCTCCGGCATCAAGGGCAAGCCGTTCGAGTTCGAGTACGTGCGGCTGTAAAAGCAAAGACGAAGACGGAAGGAAAGGGCGAGTGAAGGTGAGCAGCCTTCACTCGCCCTTTCAAATTGCCTCACGCTCCAACCTTCCTGCCGTCAGTTGCCGCTAGCTTTAGCTAGCTAAAGCTAGCGGCAACTTGTCTGATTATCCGAGCCTCTACTACTTTCGGCCTCCGCTTTTACCTTCCGCCCGCCGTCGTGTATTCTTCCAACTGCACCCCCAATTCAGATTCGCAGGCGGTGGTCGCGGCCTCCGACGCGCACGCCGCGCACGTTTTTTTTTCGCGTGACCACAGACCAGAGAACTACCGTCATGAAATTCGGCGGCACGTCCGTCGCCGACGCCCGCGCCTTCGAGCGCGTGGCCGAACTCATCCGCCGCCACCGCGAGGAGCACCCCGTCGTCGTCGTCTCCGCCATGAGCCGCTTCACCGACGCGCTGCTCGCGGCCTTCGACACGGCGACGCGTGGGCAGCACGACGAAGCGAACGCCTCGCTCGAAGAACACTTCGCGCGCCACGCGGAAGTCGCCCGCGCGATTCTCTCGGCTGACGAGGCCGCGGAAATCAACACCGCAGTCGAAGAGTCGCGGCGCGAACTCGCAGAAACTTTGCTCGAAGCGTCGAAGCATCACGCCTCACAGCAAGAGACTTCGAGCGATGACGCCCCGCGACGCGGAGACTCACGGCACGACTCTTCGCATCACGAAGGTTTGCGGCAAGACGCTTCGGGGGATGACGAATCTCAACAGCCGCGACCGTTGCCCGTGTTGCAAGACGCGGTCGTCTCGCACGGCGAGCGGCTCTCTTCAAAACTTCTCGCGGCGGTGCTGCGCGCGCGCGGACTCTCGGCGCGGCACGGGGACGCGCGGCGCTGCGTCATCACCGACGACCTGCACGGTCGCGCGACGCCACTCAAAGAAGAGACCGACCGCCACACGCGCGAGGAGCTTGAGCCGCTGATCGAGGCGGGCGAGGTTCCAGTCCTCGGCGGCTTCATCGGCTCGTCCGCCGCGACGGGCGAGACGACGACCCTGGGGCGCGGCGGGTCGGATTTCACCGCCGGACTCGTCGGCGCGGCCCTTCGCTCGCGCGAGATTCAAATCTGGACGGACGTGTCGGGCGTGATGACCGCAGACCCGCGCGTCGTCAAAGACGTGCGAACCATCCCGCGCTTGTCTTACGCCGAGGCCGCCGAGCTTGCCTACTTCGGCGCGAAGGTTCTGCACCCGAAAACCATCCTGCCCGCGGTCGTCCGCAACGTCCCCGTCCGCATCTGCAACTCGATTGATCCGGGCGCGCCCGACACCGTAGTCTATTTCGACGCCGAGATGACGCCGCGCACCGTCAAGGCCATCGCGCACAAGTCCGGCGTCCACATCGTCCACATCACCTCGGCGCGGATGCTCGGCACCTACGGCTTCCTGCGCGCCATCTTCGAGGTCTTCGAGCGCCACCGCACGGAGGTTGACATCGTCACCACGTCCGAGGTCAGCGTCTCGATCTCGCTCGACGACGACTCGTCGCTCGAAGCGATTGTCGAAGACCTGAGGCGCTTCGGCGCGGTCAAGGTCGAGGCCGAGCGCGCCATCGTCTGCATCGTCGGCGAGGGCCTGCGCAGCACGCCCGGCATCGCCGGACGCGTCTTCTCGACGATCAAGGACATCAACGTCCTGCTCATCTCGCAGGGCGCGTCCTCGATCAACCTGACCTTCGTCGTCGAAGAGCGCCACGCCGCCGAGGCCGTCCGCCGCCTCCACGCGGCCTTCTTCGAGTGCGCCACCTCCGAACTGCTCGCGCAGATCGGCGGGCACTGACGGGAGAAATGATGAATGCGGAATGACGAGTGATGAATGTGAAGCAACAACTCTCTTAAAATTCATCGTTCATCATTCCGCATTTTGCTTCCATGAACCTTTTCGAGTTGACGAGAAAGCTGATTGACATCCCTTCGCCCTCCGGCGATGAGCAGGAGGTCGGGCGCTTCCTCGCGTCTCATCTCGAAGGACTCGGATACAAGGTCGAGTCGCAGACGGTCGAAGAAGGGCGCGCGAATATTTTGGCGGCGACCGGCGCGCGCCCGCGCGTCGTGCTCTCGACGCACATGGACACGGTGCCGCCGTTCATCCCTTCCGAAGAGGACGGGACGCACATCGCGGGTCGCGGCTCGTGCGACGCGAAGGGCATCATCGCCGCGCAGGTCTTCGCCGCCGAACGCCTGCGCGCCGAAGGCTTCGACGAAATCGGTTTGCTCTTCACCGTTGACGAAGAGCTGGGCAGCTTCGGCGCGCGCGCCGCGAACTCGCACCCGCTCGCGCGCGGATGCGAATACCTCGTCAACGGCGAGCCGACCGAGAACAAGCTCGCGACAGGCTCGAAGGGTTCGCTCCGTCTTCGGTTGATTACGGAAGGACGCGCGGCGCACTCGGCCTACCCGGAGCGCGGGAGTTCGGCCATCGAGAAGTTGCTCGACGTGCTCGCCGACGTTCGTGCCGCTCGATGGCCGCGCGACGAGTTCTTCGGCGAGACGACCTGCAACATCGGCACCGTGGGCGGCGGCACGCGACCGAACGTCATCCCGGCGCGGGCGCAGGCCGAGTTGCAAATCCGCCTGGTCTGCCCTTCGCCGGAGGTCAAAAAAATTCTCGAACGGGCGGTGGCGGGACGCGCGCGCGTGGAGTATCTTTCGGCGGCGGAGCCGGTGCGGATGCACTCGGTCGAAGGGTTCGCGAACGAGGTCGTGCGCTTCACGACCGACATCCCGTATCTTTCCAACTGGGGCAGGCCCCTGCTCGTCGGCCCCGGCTCGATACTCGACGCGCACACCGACGGCGAGCGCGTCTCGAAGCGCGAGCTTGAAGAGGCGGTCGAACTCTACGCCCGACTCGCGCGCACGCTGCTCGCGCGCGACGCGCGCTGACTGCAACTGACG